>Ga0308414_1003064_pt1 | contig 10767 bp, 4 predicted proteins | sample HotsprSampleOS50_FD_205667 | JGI IMG/M metagenome (GOLD analysis project Ga0308414, IMG submission 205667) | Hot spring phototrophic mat microbial communities from Octopus Spring, Yellowstone National Park, Wyoming, United States - 20090730_OS50 ...
CGTGTGCCGCGCCACCCAACGCCGCCGCAGCGGCCCGAACCGCAGCTCCAGCTCCACCGTCGAACCCGGCTCGAGCCCGCCGCGCCGCTCGACCACCCGCACGCTGCCGTCCGGCGGCAGCAGCTTTTCCAGAGCGTCCGGCGCCTCGTGGAACGCCCAGACCTTCTCCACCGGCGCATCCAGCAGGGATGTGAAACGGAACTGCGGCATCGTGCGTTAAGCTGGGCACGAGGATCGCGCCCGCTTCTGCCGATGAGCCGCGCCGCCGCCGCGATGCACCAATTCGCGCCCTCCTCCGGGAGGCGCCCGTGACCGATACGCCCGCCTTGCGCGGCGAAGGGCTCTCGCGCGTCTTCCGAGCCCCCGCCGGCCCGCTGGCCGTCTTCGAGCACATCGATATCGCCATCCGCCGCGGCGAGCGCGTCGCCCTCACCGGCGAAAGCGGCGCCGGCAAGACCACGCTTCTATACCTTCTCGGCCTGCTCGACCGCCCCAGCGCCGGCCGCATTTTCATCCACGGCTCGGACGTCTCCTCTCTTGGCGAACACGAACTCGCCGCCCTTCGCAACCGCGCCATCGGCTTCGTCTGGCAGCGCAACACGCTCCTGCCCGAATTCACCGCCCTCGAAAATGTCATGATGCCGCTGCTGATCCGCGGCGAGCCGCGCAGGCGGGCGCGTCCGGCCGCCGCGGCGCTGCTCGAAGAAGTCGGCCTGGAGGCCCGGGCCGAGCATCTCGCCGGCGAACTCTCCGGCGGCGAGCAGCAGCGCGTCGCGCTGGCCCGCGCCCTCGCCGGCAATCCGTCCATCCTCCTCGCCGACGAACCCACTGGAAACCTCGATGAAAAAACCGCGGCCCACGTCATCGAATTGATCGAGCGCGTCCACGAGCGCCACGCCCTCGCCACCCTCTACGTGACCCACAACCCCGCCTTCGCCGCCCGCGCCCATCGCATCCTCCGGCTGGAAGGCGGCCGGCTCCACGCCGGATGACCCGCCGCGCCGCCGCCGGAACGTTTCCGCTCCCATCAGGCCCCGCCTGCCGTAGAATCCGGAGGAGAGCTGCTGCGGCGCGCTCCCCTGCCGGACCGCTCGCGGGAACGGCGCCGGGAGCAAACAGGGGCGCCCGCAAGCAGGGTTCGCTTTTCCGCAGAGGCCGGGGTAACCATGTTCGAACGCTACACGGATCGCGCCAGAAGAGTCGTCTTTTTCGCCCGTTATGAGGCCAGCATTTATGGCAGCCCCTGCATCGAAACCGAGCATCTTTTGCTCGGGTTGGTGCGGGAGAACCATCGGCTCGTCGAGTGGTATGCGAAGCCGGAAGACAGCATCGGATGGATCCGGGAACAAATTCAGGCGCGCCAGTCCGGGCGCACGCAGGTCCCCACAAGCGTCGACATCCCGCTCTCGGACGAGGCGAAGCGCACGCTGATGTACGCCGCCGAAGAAGCTGACCGCCTCAGCCAGCGGCGCATCAGCACCAGGCACCTTCTGCTGGCGCTGCTGCATCCGGACTCGGGCCTGGCCTCGCGGCTGCTCGAGGAGCTTGGCCTGCGTCTCGATCCCGTGCGCGACGACATCGCCCGCAGGCTGCAGCGTAAACACGCCCCGGACGCGGATGCCGGCAGCCCGCCGGAGAGTGGCTGAACCGCGGCCTCGCCCCCGGAGCTCGCCGGACCTCCCCGCCCCTCCGGGGCGCCAGCCGCCTTTTTCCCGGCTCCTGGTACTTTGAGGCCGCCGAATCGTCCGCCGATGCATCTTACAATCTAGGTAGGGGCTGCCGGCTTCCTGTTGTCTTCCCGTTCTCGCTCGCCCGCCGGCGGCGCCCGGGAACCCTGGGCTGGTTGTCGATTTGCCGCAGGTTTCCACGGAGAGGCCAGGAAAGTATGTTTGAACGCTACACGGAAAAGGCGAGAAGGGTGATCTTCTTCGCACGGTACGAGGCTTGCCAGTTCGGCAGCCCCTATATCGAAACCGAACACCTCCTGTTGGGGCTGCTGCGAGAAGACAAATTGCTCGCCAACCGCTTCCTGCGGTCCCAGGCGAACATCGAGTCGATCAAGAAGCAGATCGAGGCGCAGACCACCACGCGCGAGAAAGTCCCCACCAGCGTCGACCTGCCCCTTTCCACCGAGTGCAAGCGCGTGCTCGCCTACGCGGCCGAGGAAGCCGAGCGGCTCGGCCACAAGCATATCGGCACAGAGCACCTCCTGCTCGGCCTCCTGCGCGAGGACAAGTGCTTCGCCGCCGAACTGCTCCACGAGCGCGGACTGCGCCTGAACCAGGTTCGCGAGGAGATTGCCCGCGCCACCGGCGAGCGCGCGGCCCCGGCGTCGCGCTCGGCCAAGGAAGCCTCCCTGCTCACCGAGTTCAGCCGCGACCTCACCCAGGCCGCCGCCGACGGCCAGCTCGATCCGCTGATCGGGCGCGATTACGAGGTCGAGCGCGTGGTGCAGATCCTCTGCCGCCGCACCAAGAACAATCCCGTCCTGATCGGCGAACCCGGCGTCGGCAAGACGGCCATCGTCGAAGGCCTCGCCCAGCGCATCGTCGACGGCGACGTGCCCAGCTTTCTCGCCGACAAGCGTATTCTCGCCCTCGACCTCAGCCTGATCGTCGCCGGCACCAAGTACCGCGGGCAGTTCGAAGAGCGGCTCAAAACCATCATGAAGGAGCTGATGGAGAACCAGAACTCCATCATCTTCATCGACGAGCTGCACACGCTCGTCGGCGCCGGCTCGGCTGAAGGCTCCCTCGACGCCGCCAACATTCTCAAGCCCGCCTTGAGCCGCGGCGAAATCCAGTGCATCGGCGCCACCACGCCCGCCGAGTTCCGCAAGAGCATCGAAAAGGACCGCTCCCTCGAGCGCCGCTTCCAGGCCGTCAAGGTGCCGCCGCCTTCGGAAGAGGACGCCTGCAAGATTCTCTTCGGAATCAAGGAGCGCTACGAAAAGTTCCACGCCGTCGCCTACACCGACGAAGCCATCCGCACCGCCGTCTACGCTTCCAGCCGCTTCATCCCGGACCGCTTCCTCCCCGACAAGGCCATCGACCTGATCGACGAGGCCGGCGCCCGCGTGAAGCTCAAGCAAACGACGCTGCCCGCGGAGGTGGCCGAGGTGCAGAAGCGCATCAAGTTCATCGTGCACCGCATGGAAACGGCCATCGCCAACCACGAGTTCGAAAAGGCCCGCTTCTTCAGCGATGAAGAGCGCCGCGAGCGCGAAAACCTCCGCCAGTTGCGCGAGAAGTATAACCTCGACGACACCGCCACGGGCATCGTCACCAAGGAAGACATCGAGGATGTCGTCGCCCGCTGGACCGGCGTCCCCGTCACGGCCATCAAGGAGGAGGAAGCCGCCAAGCTCCTCCGCATCGAGGAGGAGCTCCACAGGCGCGTCGTCAGCCAGGACAAGGCCATCAACGCTCTGGCGCGCGCCATCCGCCGTTCCCGCGCCGGCCTCAAATCGCCGAAGCGCCCCGCCGGCTCGTTCCTTTTCCTCGGCCCCACCGGCGTCGGCAAGACCGAAGTCGCCAAGGCGCTGGCCGAGTTCCTCTTCGGCAGCGAGAAGGCCCTCATCCGCTTCGACATGAGCGAGTTCATGGAGAAGCACTCGGTGTCGAAGCTCATCGGCTCGCCTCCGGGCTATGTCGGCTACGAAGAGGGCGGCCAGTTGACCGAGCGCGTCAAGCGCAACCCCTACTCAGTCATCCTGCTCGACGAGATCGAAAAGGCCCATCCGGATGTCTACAACATCCTTTTGCAGGTCTTCGAGGACGGCCAGTTGACCGACGGGCTCGGCAACACGGTCGACTTCAAGAACACCATCATCATCATGACGTCGAACCTCGGCGCGCGCTTCCTCGACAAGAAGGGCCAGCTCGGCTTCCACGCGCAGGAAGCCGCGGGCATCCCGCAAAAGGTCGAGGAAATGGTGCAGGCCGAAGTCAAGCGCGCCTTCAACCCCGAGTTCCTCAACCGCCTCGACGAGATCATCCTCTTCACCTCGCTCAGCGACGAGGATCTCATCAAGATCATCGACCTCATGGTCGGCCAGCTCAACGCCAACCTCGCCGCCAAGGGCATCAAGGTCCGCCTCAACGAGGACGCCTCCAAGTACATCCTCGAAAAGACCTGCACGGACCGCAGCTACGGCGCCCGCCCGCTGCGCCGCGCGCTGCAGAAGTTCGTCGAGGATCCGCTCTCGGAAGCGCTCATCCAGGGCGTCATCCGCGAGAACTCCGAATACGAGGTCTACCTCGGCGACACCGGCATCTTCTGCCGCCAGATCCCGCCCGAGGGCGACGTCGCCACCGTCGGCGCCGGCTCAGGGCCGCAGCCGATCTCCCTCTATCCGTTCTAGACCGCTTCCATTTCTGTCTCTGCCAGGCGGCGTCCCTCCCGGGGCGCCGCCTTTTTTGCATCCGCTTCCCGGTCCTCGACGCCGCTCTGTCCGCCTGTGCCGGCGCGGCAAAACCCCCGGGAATGCGCCGTGTAATGCCTTGCAAGAATCGCATTGAATCCCGCGGCTGCCTCTGATAGAATCCTGCTACCTGTATGCGAGCCGAGGGGTCCATGCTGAACCCTTCCCTCTGCGTGCAGCCATGTGACGAATGATGAAAGGGGTGAACCGAATGAGTCGACTCGCTATGGCCAGAGCGGCGGCGTTGCTCGCCGTGCTGGCTGTTTCTGCCGTGTCGCAGGAGTTCCGCGCCACGATCTCTGGGCGCGTGTTTGACTCCACCGGCGGCGTGGTACCCAATGCCAAGGTCACGGCCGTCAATACGGCGACCAGTGAGACATCCACGGCGACGACGGATTCCACGGGAACGTACTCGATCCCGTTCCTGCGTCCCGGCAATTACCGCGTAACCGTCCAGGCGGACGGGTTCAAGCAATTCAACCGTGAAAACCTCCTGCTGGAGGTCGGCCGCATCGTGCCGCTCGACATCACGCTCGAGGTCGGCATGGTGACCGAATCGATCAATGTCACCGCCGAGGCGGCGGTGCTCGAAACGCAGACCGCCAGCCGCGCGGCCATCGTCAACACCCGCCAGGTGGCCGAGATGCCGCTGAACTCGCGCAACCCGTTCATGCTGGGCGCGATGATGAGCGGCGTCACCTTCCGCGGCGCGGCCATCTGGCAGCGCCCGTTTGACAACGGCGCCATTGCCGAGTGGTCGGTCAACGGCGGGCGCCAGTCGAACAACGAATTCCTTCTGGACGGAGCGCCCAACAACGGCCAGGCCGGCGGCAACAATATCGCTTACGTGCCCATCGTGGACGCCGTGCAGGAGTTCTCCGTGCAGCAGAACTCCTACGACGCGCAGTATGGCAAGACCGGGGGCGGCGTTTTCAACGTGGTGCTGAAGTCCGGCTCGAACGATTTCCACGTCACCGCCTGGGAGTTCATGCGCCGCAAGGCGCTGGACGCCAACACGTATCAAAACAACGCCGTCGGCGCGGCCCGCCCGGACCACACGCTGGACCAGTACGGCTTCCAGCTCGACGGGCCGGTTTACATGCCGAAACTGCTGAAGAAAGACGGCGCTGTGAAGCTGTTCTACCTTGGCAGCTTCGAGAATTATCGTGAAAAATGGCCGCAATTCCTGCAAAATTCCTATCCGGAGCCGGAAATGCGGCAGGGCGATTTCTCGAAGCTGACCGCCGCCGACGGCCGGCCGGTCACGATCTACAATCCTTACAGCTTCACGCTGGTGGGCGGAGACCCGCAACGCGCGCCGTTCCCGGGCAACGTCATTCCCTCAAGCATGATCAACCCGGTGGCTGCCGCGGTGACGAAGTTCATGCCGCTGCCCAACGCCAAGACCGCCGGCGTGCGTTATTCGACGGTGAACAACCTGAACCCGCAATACGCGGCGAAGGACAAGTTCTACAACCTGATCCTGAAATTCGACTGGAATTTCGGCCAGAATCACCGCGCCTTTTTGCGCCACGCCTCCAATGACCGCACCGAGGACCGCGCGGTGAACAACCTCGACAACAAGGTGGGTACCGACGGCCAGCAGCCCTTCCAGCGCATCAACGACGCCTACGTGCTCGACTGGGTGTGGACGGCGACGCCTACCACCGTGCTGAACGTCCGCGGCTCCTACAATCGCTTTATCGAGAAAGGCTTCGGCCGCGCCAACGAGGGCTTCGACCTGACCAGCCTCGGCCTGCCTGCGTCGCTGATCAACCAGTTGCCCACCCCGCGCTACTTCGGCCGGTGGGAGTTCCCGGGCTACAGCTCGCTGGGCCGCTACCAGTCCATCAACATCACCAACAACTACAACCTGATGGCCAACGCGACCAAGATCTGGCGCGGGCACACGATGAAGATGGGGCTGGATCTGCGCCGCATCCATTTCATCCAGCAGAACACGGGCAACATCCTCTACTTCCAGGGCCAAACGCAGTGGACGCAGCGGCTCTGGAACCAGGGCGAGCCAACTGCCGGCGACGCCTACGCCTCGTTCCTGATCGGCGGCGTGACCGGCTCGGTCAACATCCCGCTGTATCCGTTCAACCGCCAGTGGTACGCCGCGCCCTACTTCCAGGATGACTGGAAAGTCAGCCGCAGACTGACCCTGAACCTCGGCCTGCGGTGGGATTACAACGGTCCGCCGGACGAAAAGTGGAACCGGATGAACCGCGGCTTCAACCCGAGCGCGCCCAGCCCGGTGGCGCGGCAGATTCCCGCCGCCATGCTGGCTCTCTATCCGAACCTGGCCAACCTCACCGGCGGCCTCGAGTTCGTCGGCACGGGCGGCAACCCGCGCATCGCCTCCAGGCGCGACCTGAACAACTGGCAGCCCCGCGCCGGATTCGCTTACCAGATGGCCAGCAAGCTGGTAATGCGCGGCGGCTACGGGCTCTACTACATGAACCCGAACAACAACTTCCTCCAGTTCGCCGGTTTCACCGAAAACACGCCGATGGTGAACAGCGAGGACGGCGGGCGCACGCTGGTCTCCAACACGCTGCTCACCAACCCGTATCCGGGCGGGCTCAAGTTCCCCTCCGGGGCTTCGGCCGGCTACACCACATTCCTCGGCCGCAACACCAACTGGTTCAACCCGGACTTCTGGACGCCCTATGTGCACCAGTTCTCGTTCGGGTTCCAGTACCTGCTGCGCGGCAACTCGACGCTGGACATCTCCTACGTCGGCAGCCGCACCGTGGGCGCCAACGACGAGAAAGCGTTCAACATCCCCTCAGCAGCGTTCCGCAAGCAGTGCTATCTGCTGGAGGGCGGCAGCCCCGGCTACTGCAACGAGACGATCCCGAACCCGTTCAAGGGCATCGAGGCATTCCGCGGCACGACACACTTCACCGCGGACCGGCTGACCCGCTATCAGCTGAACCGCCCGTTCCCGCAATTTTCGGGCGACATGCTGCAACAGGGCCTGAACACGTCGAAGATCTGGTACAACTCGCTCCAGATCAACTACAACCAGCGCATCGGCCGCGACCTGACGCTGATGTGGAACTACACCCTCAGCAAGATGATCGAGCGATGGGGCTACAATGACGCGTTCAACAACGTTCCGCAACAGGGCCTGTATTTCAACGACCGGCCCCACTTCTTCAAGTTCAACACCGTGTATGACCTGCCCATGGGCCGCGGCAAAAAGTTCGGCGGCAACATGGGCAGGCTCGCCAACGCCTTCGTAGGCGGCTGGACCGTCAGCACATACACGCAGTGGAGCTCCGGCGAGCCGAACAACCTGCCGGGCAACGCGATCATGCTGAAGGACCCGCGCACGCTCGGCGGCGACTGGAACGGCACGGTGGACTGGAAGCTGCACCAGATCAGGGGCTGGAACCCCTGCGTGCTGCGCCAGTTCGACGACGGGCGCGTGGTGCCTCAGTCGTTTTCGATCGCCCGCGGGTGCTCTTCGACCGATTTCAGCCAGTACGCCTGGCTGATGACGTCGAGCTTCGCCCCGCGTTACACCCCGTTCCGCAGCGGCCAGATCCGCAAGCAGCAGCTGTTCAACATCGATCTGGCCCTCTCGAAGACCATCAATATCACCGAGCGGCTTCGCGCCCAGATCCGCGGCGAGGCGTTCAACCTCACCAACTACTACTTCTTCGGCCGCGACAGCCACTTCAACACCAACCCCAACGACCCGAACTTCGGGACGATCTTCCCGCACCAGGCGTGGATCGGCAACGGCTACCCGCGCCAGGTCCAGATCGGCTTCAAGGCCTTCTGGTAACCGCGGGCCATCTCCTGAGCTGAACTCAAGCCGCCGGGCAGCCCCTCGGGGTTGTCCGGCGGCGTTTGCGCTTGCGGTGCGCAGCAACCGGCGCCGGGCAGCGGTCGCCGGGATTGGCCCGCTTCCGCATCCACCACAGATAAGTGGATTGGAGCGGGAGGTATTTCTTCATCTGATGATCAAAATGTGATATATATTGAACAGCACTGAGGGGTTCGGTGAGGTTAGGTCTCCCGCGAGGCCCCATGATCCTTGAAAGGCCGCGTTTGCCGGATCGGGTCAGGGTGCCGCGCCAGGAAATCTGCCCGCCTGCCCAGGTTCTTTCGAGTCTGCACAGGAGATGAATGAAGATGAGCAACCAGCCTGTCCTGCGATGGGCGCTGGCGCTGCTGTTTGCAGTGGCGCTGGCCAGCCCTCTATCTGCACAGACCATCTACGGGTCGCTGGCCGGGACGGTGACGGACGCTTCGGGCGCGGTGGTGCCCGGTGCGGACGTGGTGATCCGTTCCATGGACCAGGGCCTGACCCGCGAGTTGAAGACGGACGAGACCGGATTCTGGCGAGCCCCTTCGCTCCCCATCGGGCGCTACCAGTTGGAGGTGGCGGCGAAGGGGTTTGAGAAGGTCATCCGCGGCCCGCTGACGGTGGAATCCTCGGTGGAGCGCGCGGTGGACGTGACGCTGAAGCCCAGCGGCACGCAGGAAGTGATCACGATTACGGAAGAGGCGCCGCTGATCGAGGCCACCAAGGCGCAGATCAGCCGCGGCGTCGAAGCCCGGCGCATCCTCGAGCTGCCGGGCCTGAACACACTGACCGGGCTGGCGCTGTTGCAGCCGGGCGTGACGGGCAACAATGCCAACCGGCCCGGCTCCGGCTTCGTGGTGAACGGCGCGCGGACGCGCTCGAACAACTTCATGCTCGACGGCGCCAACAACAACGACCAGTCGCTGTCGATCCCGCGGCAGACGCCGGCGCCGGAGTATCTCGGCGAGTTCCGCATCATCACCAACACGTTTTCGGCCGAATACGGCCGCAACTCCGGCTCGGTGGTGATGCAGGTGACCAAGTCCGGCACCAACGAGTTTCACGGCATCGCCCGCTGGACGTGGCTGGGCAACGGGTGGGACGCGTTTACGACGGGGCAGCAGCGCACATTCGCCGCGCAGAAGGCGGCCGGCGCCAGCGACTATGACGCGATGCGGCGCGCCCGCGGCGTCATCGTCCGCAACCAGGTGCTGGGTTCGATCGGCGGCCCCATCATCAAGAACAAGCTGTTCTTCTTCGGCGGCTACGACCTCGACCGCGAGCGCCGCACGGCGAACCCGGTGACGACGACCTACTCCCAGCAGGCTTGGGACCTGTTGACGCAATACCAAAACAGCTTTGCGCCGGGCACCGTGGCTTTTCTGAAGCAATGGTATCCGGTGGCGAATGACCCGACGCCCGCGGGCACTGTGAGCGTGGCTATCCCGAACGGCCCCACTCTTGCGCTGCCCATTCAGCAGTACCGCCGTGGCGCCGGCCAGGCGCTTCCCTACGGACGCGACATCCACCGCGGGCTGATGCGCTACGACTGGCGGTTGACCGACAAGGACAACCTCCAGATGCGGTGGATCAAGGACGACAACACCGATCCGGGCGTGCCCGCCGCCCTGGCGGTGAACCAGCTGGGGTCGGTTGTGGTCAACAACAACGCCACCATCAACCACATCCGCGTCTGGAACCCGACGCTGGTCATGGAGACCCGCCTGAGTTATGCCCGCCGCGAAGCGACTTTCCCGGAGAACTTCCCGGCGCAATTCTCTGTCACCGGCAGCGGTCTGCCCACCATCGGCAACCAGAACTTCCCGCAGTACCGCACGGACAACCTGTATGAGCTGACCAACAACTGGTCGCAGATGAGGTCCAAGCACACCCTCCGCTACGGCTTCAACTACCTCCAGTACCGGCTCAACTCGTTCTTCGCGCCGGCGAGCCGCGGCGTCATCAGCTACCCGAGCCTGGCGGATTTCCTGTTCGACCGCAACGCGCAGTTCAGCCAGTACGCAGGCACGGGTTCTGTGCCGGCCAAGACGCATGAATTCCAGGGCTTCTTCGCCGACGACTACCGCATCACCAACAGCCTGATGCTGAATCTCGGCATCCGCTATGAGTACACTTCGGCGCCGTTCGGGTTCTTCTCGAACGCCAAGGCGGACGTCAACAACTGGGCGCCGCGCGTGGGCTTCGCCTGGAGCCCGAAGTCGACCGACGGCTTGCTGGGCATGATCAGCGGCGGCGGCAAGTTCGTGCTCCGCGGCGGCTATGCGATCAGCTACGACCAGGTGTTCCAGAACATCCTGCTCAACACGGCGCGCAACTACCCGCGCGGCGTGACGGTGACGCTGGCCAACCTGACCGGCACGCAGATCTTCGATCCGGCCAAGCGTCCGGCGCCTCCGCAGCCGAGCGACTTCCGGGGCGACCCGAACCTGCTGCCTTACCGCTACTACTCGCCTGACAAACGGATCCAGCAGCCGTACTCGCAGCAGGTCAGCTTCGG
>Ga0308414_1003069_pt1 | contig 10755 bp, 5 predicted proteins | sample HotsprSampleOS50_FD_205667 | JGI IMG/M metagenome (GOLD analysis project Ga0308414, IMG submission 205667) | Hot spring phototrophic mat microbial communities from Octopus Spring, Yellowstone National Park, Wyoming, United States - 20090730_OS50 ...
TTCGCAGGGGCATACGTCGTATCAGGATCAATGCACACCTTCCCATGGAAGTCAGAGAAATCATGGCCTCCATACCAATTAGTTGCATAACTATCGAGGCCAATTTGACCCGTCGCCTTTGAAACAGCAGTGCCGTTGTACCCGGTGTCCCTATAGAGGCTTTGGATATAGTACGTAGTGTTGGCTAACAATGCACCGTCGTCGATATGAAAACGAACTTCATTATCAGCACCAAGACCACAACCTTTGGTAGTAATGTTGAGGCCTGGTAAATTACTCCAATTCCAACCACTCGCACCGGGAATGCGAATATTGTTGCAATTGCCACCAGGTTCATTTTTGGGACTCACATGGAAAACGAGTGCAGGTACGGTCGAACTGTTTCTATTCCAGTCGATCTGTGCTTGTGTAAAGAAAATATGTGATGCTCCTGCACGAACAAATCGTTCTGTTCCACTGTATTCGACCGATCCTGCCCTGTTTCCTGACTCAGCCTCTCCGCCATAGCGGGACAAATGGTGGAAGCCAGGAATGACTGTTTGCCACGCAAATGCGCTGCTGACTGTTGTTAATACCAACAGTACAACAAAGATAAACTGAATTGAGCGGTTAGACACGAAACGTCGATCCACAACTTTCCTTTTGTACTGATGCACAAACCGGATAAGGAAAGGATAGATCATTGCAATTGCAGCTGCTCCACCAGTAATCAACAGACCGACAATTGCGGCAGCAAAACCCGGTTCCAGACCCCATTGCCCTGGCAATGCACCCGTTGACAAAAATAGATCAGTCATCTTGCTAACCAGAGTAATAACAATGGTTGCAACTGCCACAACCACTGCCAGCTTCATGACAAATTCCCTGAAGATTCGAACTTCACGTTGCATCATAATTACTTGTTCCTTTCATCCAGTAAAATATTTTTAGATGCTGTCCAGTATTCGATCAGTAAGATCTGGCTACACACAATAGATTACGGCATCCCGAAAAGGGTAGCCTTACATGGAGACGGATGAATCGCCGACAGTAGGCTTTCCACGTTAATTGGTACCGTGTAAGAAATACTTCCGAGGCAGGCGAATCTGAGCGTTAGAATATTGGACAGCCTCTAAGTGCAACAACACTCAGAGTGTAGCATAGCAACATCAACGGAAGGTAAACGTTCTGTAACAGGTCGGTAACAGGTGTACAACAGTTTTGTAAACGAGATTTGCGCAACTAATGCCCGGCGATCTTCAGGGGCTGATACCACATTCGCGTGATGACAGTCTGTTTGTCATGCTGAACGTCGCGCAGCAGAGTTAAGAATCTCGGCTTTCGAACCAGGGATTCTTCGCTTCACTCCGTTCCGCTCAGAATGACATGTGGGGGATCAATCAGGCGGATTTGGTATGACAGGCTGGCACCTGGTGAGGGTGTTCCCATACACTTCGTCTTTGAAAGCAAGTCATTGAGGGTGCTGCTCCGACTTTGCTTATTCAATCCTTCTGGCTCTCGCAAGCCTCTGCCCCTGGTATATCGGAGTCCCGGCTTGCGCCTGGACGGAGCGAGATCAGGCGCAAGCCGGGACTCCAGGTCTTCACCACACGATGGACGATGGCTCTATGCTACAATGTAGATCGACTACACGCTCTACCAGGAACGGGCAGTGGTATCGCATGGATACGAAAAAAGACGGGGAAGCATACAGTACCAGGCATACTAGAAAGCAGGGGAAGCATCGTCATGCCTACGCAATCCATCTTGATTGTTGATGACGAGGAAGTCATGACCCAGGCGCTGACGGTCTTGTTTCAAAACGCTGGCTATGCCACGGATGCGGTTCACTCTGGACAGGCAGCGCTCCACTACCTTGCGGCCAGAAGGCCGGATTTAATGGTCTTAGATGTCGTCATGCCAGATATTGATGGCTATGCCGTCTGTCGTCATGTGCGGCAATATATGGACTATATTCCCATTCTGATGTTAACGGTCAAAGATCAATCGTGGGAAAAGGTACTCGGTCTGGAACTGGGTGCCGATGTGTATGTCACCAAACCGTTTGTCTACGGGGAATTGTTGGCCCAGGTCAAGGCCCTTTTACGGTTAGCAACCTGCAAGCAGAACCCGGCCACCCCAGAACAGCCTTTAACGTTCGGGGCACTGACGCTGTGGGAACAGCAGTGTCGGGTGCTGGTTCATGATCGGGAAATCAAGCTGGCACCACAAGAATTCAAGCTGCTGCACTTTTTGATGCACCATCCGCAGCAAGTTTTTGGACGCACCACCCTGTTGCATCACGTCTGGGGGTACGAACAGACAGAAGATACACGTACGGTCGATGTGCATATTCAGCGATTACGAGAAAAATTAGCGCCGATGCAGATTATCCAGACCGTGCGAGGGTTTGGGTATCAGCTTGTTGAACCGCATGACGGTCAGTAACAAAGTGGGTCAGCCCTTTACAAATAAGATCACGCATGTACGAATATGCATTCCCTGCTCCACCATGTAATCAGGGTATACCTGGGAAAGAAGGGTACCAGCATGGTGCGCCGGACTTCTGCGCTACGAACCTCTGGCCCAGACAGAGTGCCAGGAGCGGGTCAGCCTGGTGGGAATGCACCACGAACTATGGGCAGGTCAACCGTCCCTGAATAGGGTCACGCATACGACCACGCATGCAAAGATTTCTTGCACGAGTAAGACTGTGCCAACCTCCGGACGCGGCCGTCCACGAATGGGGTCACGAATGCACGAATAAGACCGCGCTAGCTTCCTGCCGGATGCGCGACGGCACGGCAGTACTGGTTGTACGTCCGCTAAATAAGCGAACAGTGAGTAACAGTTAAGGGTTGAGACAAGTACAACTATCAGATATTTGCTCAAACACCGATTATACAAAAAATCACGACACTGGCCTATAGCTTTTTCGTTAGTGACTAATTCTCATTCTATTTTCGGTGACCCAGTAACCCAAATGATAACGACGTTTGAGGAAGCAGGCAACAAGGCGACAATAGGGGTCGATTATACAGGTGTGCTTGCTGCAGATCTTCCCAATGGTATGAAGACCGGTGATGTCCTGCGATTGACGGGGCGATCTGATTTTGTTTTCAACGAAGGGAAGATTTCTCGGATCACTGATTACAGTTGAGTGTGTTAGATGACAGCCATTCCAAACCATCACAACTCCACCTATAGCTACCCGACCGGAGTCCCGGCTATAGCTACCCGACCGGAGTCCCGGCTTGAGCCGGGCCCGCGTTGCCGACTACCCGCTCGGAGTCCCGGCTGTCGCTATCCGCTCGGAGTCCTGGCGACAGCCGGGCCAGCGTTGCAGACTATCCGCTCGGAGTCCCGGCTTGAGCTATCCGCTCGGAGTCCCGGCGACAGCCGGGCCAGCGTTGCAGACTATCCGCTCGGAGTCCCGGCTTGAGCTACCCGACCGGAGTCCCGGCTTGAGCCGGGCTGTCTTTGCCGCAGGCGGCAACGCTGGCGGCCGCACTCCCTGGCCGCAGACCAACGCCTCAGCGCAACGTCCCGCGGAGTTCGCGTGAACTCTCGACGAACCAGCGCGTGATGTTGCGGTAGCGGTCTTCACGTCCGATCAAGAGCAACGGGCTATCAATATCGCGGCCATCCAGCCCCGAACCGCCCAACTGTTCGCTGGTGGCGAAAGTATACAGCGGCTGGTAGAGCGTAATAGCGGGTACCAGTTGCACCCAGCGCTCCTGAAACATACTGTAATCGCTGCTGCGTGCCCCTAACTCCAATTCACTACGCGCCGTCACCAGCACCCGATCAATCGTCTCATCGCGCAAGCCGGCATAATTGAGGCCGCTGCTGGCCTGGCTGGAGTGCCACAACTCAAACACATCCGGGTCGGCCCCCAGGCGTGTCCAGCTATGCAGCGCCAGCACAAACTCGTGGTCGCGCAGGCGTTGGCGTAGCTCGGCGCTCTCCAGCACCTCCACCTCCACCTGGATGCCCAGCGCCGTCCACTGGCGCGCAAGGTATTCGGCCGTCGCCACGCGCCCCGGATCGCTATCGGTGATCAGCGGCAACTCCAGCACCTCGTCTTCATACATCCGCATCCCATCGGCGTCAGCGACATACCCCTGTTCGTCTAGCACCTGCGCGGCCACAGCCGGATCATAATCGTACCAGGCGACAAACGGGTCATAGGCCCACCAGCCGGGTAGAATCGGCGTATCGATACGCGCCACCTGGCCGCCCAGCACCTGCTCAATCAGCGTATCTTTGTTCAGGCTGCCCGCCAGCGCTTGCCGCAGCGCCTGATCGTCCAGCGGCGGGTTGCGCAGGTTAAACGTCACCAGGGTATAGCCATCAAGCGGCACGGTCATTGGGCGGACAGTACGCGGTAACGCGACCTGGCTCAGAGTTGGCGTGGTACTAAAGCCAAGCGCCTGCACCAGGTTGTGCCCCACAACGGCGCGGCGCTCGGTGGTCGAATAGTGGCGGCCCAAGCCAGCCATCTTCCGCCCACGGCGCTTGTGACCGGTCGAGTCGTCGCCAATCAGGTATCCAGTCACGACGGATGCCTTGGGCCGCCCGCGTCGTTTCGGGCGAGCGGCGCGCTGCTCGGCGTGCAACCGTGCCACGTGCGGGGTCAGTTGGTGGTCAAAGCGCCGACGCCAGGTGGCAGCAAGCGCCGTCGCCTCCCAGGGCGCCTCGGACAGGAACCGGCCGAGACTGGCCAGACTACCGCCGCCTTGAACCGTGCGGAGCAAGCCCGTCAGCGTCCGCGGGCCGCGGCACAGGAGCAGCGCGACCAGCACGGTCACGAAGTGCCGGAACTGCGGACGCCTGAAGGCGTCCGCGAAGGCGCTGGCGAACTGGCGCAGGCGCGGGTCTACGCATACAATAGGGACTCGCATCACGTGCCTCTCGGTCAAGGGCGGTCTGAGCAACTCCCTTCTACCGCAGAGGACGCGATGCTGTCAATTTCCAATGGTTAAAAGTGCAAGAGTAGTGAAATTGTCATCTGCAAGATCGTTTCTTGCGCATAGATCATGGTATGATATACCACAGATTATGACAGGACGTACACGGTGGTTTATGCACCGATTATTTTCGCCTTCGGCAGAGCGGTACTTCAAAGCAGGGAAGCGGTCTGATCGTTCAAGCAGGCGCGTATTCGAGCGCTTGAGCACTTCCACGCTACCGCAGATAAAAAAGACGTTATGTTGAAGCGACCGCGTGAGTCCTGTATAAGTGACATCCTATAAACCGTCGTGAGACGCAATGTATGCCCAATAAAGATCTCGTTTCTGGTGTGTCCGATACCACCAGGACACCAGCAGAATTACACGCGCCCGATGATCGTTCCACAAACCCGGCCTATAACGCCGATTACTGGTTACTTCAAAGGTTAGTTACCCCATCAGCAACGGCAGCGGCTGATAAACTGGCGCATACACCACACCTGACACGCGCCGATGAACAGTTGCTCATCACGCTGCTCACCGAGTCAGCGTCGCCACCAGTCGTCCCATCACGTTCGTTCTGGCACCGATTGCCTGCCAGTTCCACCCGCCAGCAGATCGGCCTGGCACTACTGATCGTCAGCGGGCTGGTTGTGTTGTGTGTGCTGGGCAATATCGCCTTTTCTGCGCTGACCATTTATCGTAATTTGCGAGCTATGCGCCTGCCAGCGATACCGTCGCTCCCGACTGCGGCCATTCTCTCGCCAACCACGGCGCTAGCAACTGCCAGACCATTCGCCATAGCCCGATCGCCAGCGTACACAACAACCGCAGACACTGTTGCCGCTGCTACGGCTACGTTGACCGCCACGGCGCACACCTCAGCGACCGCTACGGTACAGCCCACCGATACAGCAGGAGCAACTGCCAGCCCACCGGCCACGTTCACACTGGTTCGCGCAGATCACCGTCCCACTCTGAGCGGATCGACACCAATGGTAGCGGAGCCAACTCTGACTCCGCTCCCATTGATTGTCCCGGCTACGCCGATTGTACTGCCATCACGGACACTACCGACTGAGGCCACGGGTCAGGCCGTTCGCCACGCCGCTCTGCCAGCCACGCCAGCGCATGGGCTGCATGGCACGGCTGCCCCATTGCATGCCGCTGAACACACAGACCCGGTACGCAGAGCAACCACTCCACACCCAACAACGACGATTCGGCACAGCGACGACTTGCCGGTGGTTGATACCGCCATCACCGTGCTGCTGATGGGTAGCGATCAACGTCCGGGGGAAACATCTCCCTCACGCATGGATGCGATCATGGTGGTACGCATTGAGCCACAGCGACAACGGATCGCGCTGCTCTCGCTACCGCGTGACCTGGTGGTCGAAATACCGGGCTATGGCTGGGCACGCATTAATACCGCCACGGTTTATGGGGCCTATGCTGCCGATCAAGACAATATTCCCCTCATGCGTGCCACGGTGAGTAACCTGCTGGGCATTCCGATTGATTATGTGGTACGCATGGATTTTATGGGCTTTATCGGCGCGATAGATGCGATTGGGGGCATTACGATTGAGGTGGAGCAAGAGTTGTACGATGCGGCGTACCCCACCATGGATTACGGGTACACCACGGTACACTTTCTACCGGGCCGCCAGCACATGGATGGCGAGACGGCGCTGCAATATAGCCGCGTGAGGCATATGGATAGCGACTTTGATCGCATGCAGCGCCAGCAAGCGGTCGTACTGGGCGTGCTGGAGCGTTTGCGCAAGCAGAATGGGCTGGCTCAGTTGCAGAGCATCGCTTCAGTCACCACTGCGTTGCGTGATTATGTGCAGACCGATCTCCCTGAAGAGCGTATGATGAGCCTGGCCTGGGCCTTTCGCCATATGCCGCTCGATTCCATCGAACGCTATACGCTCGATGCCACCATGGTCTCGATGTATGTGATCCCTGATGATCCATATGCCCAGTTTGCTTTGCCAGGCACCATCGAGATGCTGGTGCAGCAACTGTTGGGGCGTTAGGGGAGCGTATGGTATAACACCAGCCGGGCCGTTGCCCAGCCTGCCACCAGGAACATCCCGAACGGCATATGCAGTTGCGCTGTCTGGCGCAGCACCGGCTGGAGCGCCTTCGGTTCGCTCTCGCTGGCGACAATCCGTACCAGGCGAACCGCCAGTGGCAGCGTCAGTACGGTGATCAGCGTCAGCCAGGGCGCAATACCAAGGAACACAATGATTGCCAGCGACAGATAGGTGCCACCAATCAACAGATAATACTCGATGTTTGCTCCGGAACGCCCCAGGATCGTTGCCAGCGTGCGCTTCCCAACCAGACGATCATGTTCCAGATCACGCAAGTTATTCGCATGCAAAATGGCAGCCACGAGAAACCCCACCGGTAGCGACGCCAGAATAATCGGAAACGTCACCGTCTGAGCCTGAACATAGTAGGTGCCCACCACCATCACCGGCCCCATAAAAATAAACACCGCAATTTCACCCAGGCCATTGTAGGCCAGCGCAAACGGCCCGGCGGTATAAAAATAACCCGTCAGGACGCTGAATAGCCCCAGCCAGAAGATAAACGGGCCAGTCGCATTGACGAGATATAGACCAATGGCCGAGCCGATCCCGAAAGCAACAATACCGCCGACCAGGATCTGGCGTGGCGTCAGATCGCCGCGCAACAATGCGCCACCGGTGCCCAGTGCGGCGGGATGATCGGTGCCCCGCGTATAGTCGAAGTAATCGTTGACCAGGTTGGTGCCAGCCTGGATCGCAATCGAGCCAGACAACGTTAGCAGCAGCAACCACATGTTCAACAGGCCATGATAGGCGGCAATGCTCCCCCCCAGTAACACCGGTATAATCGCGGCGGTATAACTCCAGGGACGAAGAGCATTCCACCAGGTACGTATATGTTGGCGCATTGTTCCCCCCTTTATGCGCGTCCGGGTTGTTTGCCAGGGTACCAGCACGTACTCCAGTTCATCACGCAGCACCGTAATCAGCCAGCCAACCAGCGCCACCGCGATCAGCCCGGCAATCATGCGATCAATGGCATAGATTTCATACGAACGCCAGATCAGCCAGCCAATGCCTTCGTTGGCACCGACACATTCGACACCAACGATCAGCGTGAACGCAAAGCCCATGCCGAGCTTGATGCTGGTCATAATGCCGGGCAGACTGGCTGGCAGTGCGACCGTCCAGAACAGATCCCAGGGGCGGGCACCAAAGCTGCGCGCTCCGTCAAAAGAGTGCGCCTCCACCGGGAGCACACGCGCGGCCACGTTCAGTACAACCAGGAAGAACACACTGACGGCGATGGTGACAATCTTGCTCTCTTCACCCAGGCCCAGCACCACGATAATCAGCGGCAGCAGCGCGATCGTGGGGATGGGATAAATCGCCGCCGCAATCGGCTGAATAAACGCTCGCGCCAGCGGACGAATGCCCATCAGCAACCCCACAACAATCGCGGGCACGCCACCCAGGAGAAACCCCAGCCCGATCCGGGTCAGACTGGTGCCGACGTCACGAAAAATGTGCCCGCTCACAATGAGCCGATTGAGGGTGACAAAGACCTCGGATGGCGGCGGGGAGAACATGCGGTTGAGCCAGCCGAGCTGCACCGCCAGTTCCCACAGGCCCAGCAACAGCAGCGGAGAGCGGAATGATAGCCAGCGATTCGTATGCACCATCTTTCCTCAATAGAGCATTTGGAACAATAAAAATCTTCATGCACGCGGCAAACGAATCCAACGTTATGCGCGGCTGCACGCCTCAAGCCGCACGACCGCTTGCTCGAACGCAAAGACGCAAAGCGGCAAAGGCGCAGAGCGAAGGATAGCGTGGGTTCGCGGTCATTACCGGGCATTGAGACCGTGATTTCCAGACCCTTTGCGTCCCGGCCCCTTTGCGCCTTTGTGTTGAAACAAGAGCGTTCGCTCTGCGGCGTGCGCCGCTGTCTCGATTATCCCGCACATTCCTCCATCCGTGCCCGATCAACTTCGTCGCGCAGCACGCCCCAGATCTCGGCGAAGAGCGCGCTGAAGTGCGGATCGGTGCGCAACGCCACCACGTCACGGGGACGCGTGACGGGTACCACGGTTTCATACAGCAGGCGACCGGGGCGAGCTGACATGACATAGACCCGATCCCCCAGCGTCAGTGCCTCTTCCATGCTATGCGTCACAAAGATCACCGTCTTGGTATCACGTTCGCACTGTTGCAGCAGCGTTTGCTGCAAAATCAGCCGCGTCTGGGCATCAAGCGCCCCAAACGGCTCATCCATCAGCAATGTTTCGGCGTCATAGGCAAAGGCACGCGCCAGGCCTACCCGCTGGCGCATGCCGCCCGACAACTGTGCCGGATACGAGCGGGCAAAGCGCTCCAGCCCGATTATGCTGATCCAGCGTTGTGTGATCTCCGCACACTGCTGGCGCGGCATGCCACGCAAGCGCAGGCCATAGGCAATATTCTCCTCCACCGTCATCCAGGGAAAAATGCCAGCGTCCTGAAACACCATCGCCTTCGCCGGGCGTTGCGGATCGTCGTTACGGATGTGAACACTGCCGCTGGTTATCGGTTCTAACCCGGCCAGCACGCGCAACAGGGTGGTCTTGCCGCAACCACTTGGCCCGACAATGCACACCAGTTCACCAGTATTGATCGTCAGGGTAATCGCATCCAGCGCCTCAACCGGGCCGATCTGCGCTTGTCCTGGATAGACGACGCGCACGTTGTGAATGTTAATCTTTGGTTCTTGCATATCTTTGAAAACCCGGTGGCCATACCGTGGGCGCATCTGCCACGGTATGGCCTCTGGTCTTCCTCTGCCGCTGCTGCACCCTTACAGCCTGTCACCTGTCACCTAAAGGGCGCCTCACCCTACCCATCCAACTCCGCTACAACCTCGGTAGCAATTTGAGTATTCACGAAGGTGTTGACATCCAGCAACTCCTCGTACTCCAACAAACCCCGTCGCATGAAAAACTCCTGCAACGTTTCCAGATCGTCAATCGGCACCCGGCCATCGGGTTTATAGTATGACAACGGGCTGCGCATAATCACTGCCGCAGGTACCTGTGTATACTTCTCTATCGTTTCGGCAATCTCGGCATCCATATAATCACCCTGCAGATCGCGGCAGGCGCGCAGGTAAGCGCGCATAAATGCACGGGCGGTTGTGGGGTTGTCTGCCAGCCAGGTCTCGTTGGACAACACGTAGGTGGCGGTAAAGTCGTTAATAAAATCCTCAGCCAGTACTGCCAGCACCCCCTGGTCTTTATTGATCGTCACCAGTGGTTCAGTAATGACGGCAGCATCGAGGGTGCCACTGGCCAGCGCGGCTGGCATGTCGGGGAAGCGCATCGCTATCACTTGCACATCATCAATACTCAAGCCCTCCTGCGCCAGCGCCTGGTCAACCCAGTATTCAATCGCGGCTCCGATGCCGTTGACCCCGATTCGCTTGCCGCGCAGATCGGCCACGCTCTGGATCTCGTCAACCCGATCGGCACTGATCACCAGCGGCGTTGCCAGTGGTGGACGCTCGCTGTGCATGGGGGCAATGATCTGGAAGCGCAGGCCACGATTGATAGCATTAAACAACCCCGCATTCCCTCCAATCATCGCCACATCAAAATCACCCACCGCCAGTTGTACTACAGCGTCGTTTGTACTCTGGATCGGCACCAGGTCGAGGTTCAGTCCTTCCTCGGCAAAATAGCCGCGTTCAATGCCCACAAACAGCGGTGCAAAAATAATCACCGGAATATAACCCAGGCGGATTGTCT
>Ga0308414_1003072_pt1 | contig 10754 bp, 11 predicted proteins | sample HotsprSampleOS50_FD_205667 | JGI IMG/M metagenome (GOLD analysis project Ga0308414, IMG submission 205667) | Hot spring phototrophic mat microbial communities from Octopus Spring, Yellowstone National Park, Wyoming, United States - 20090730_OS50 ...
GACAACAGATTCTGCCCGACTATAACAGAATCTACAGAAGTTATAGCGCCTCCACTGGAGACATTGACAAAACTAAAATTGCTATTGAAAAGACTTATGCTTGTGATTGCGCCAATTACAGAATAAAAGTTGCCATTGACATTGACGTTTGGCCCATACAACATAAAAGAATGCTGCATGGGAAAATCAGGACCAGACGTTGCGCGCAAGAAGTTGTTCACTGGCGAATACCGCAGATTGTCAGCGCGTGGCGAACCAGAACCATTTGGTTCGCCATACACTACACTCTCTGGAGGAATAACGATTCGCTCAAGACACCCAGTGTTCGCGTTGTAAGTCGCCAGAAGCCCATTAGTGGGGAAGTTGACCACGTTTGGCGGATTGTTCAAACAAGGCCCTGACGTAGAAGCAATGTATAAACCGTCTGGCAACACCTGCAATTGATTGTTTGGCTGCCCAGATATGTTAACGTTAGCACTCAGGACATTACCAGCCGTTAATATCAAATCAATTGTCGGTGTGTCTTGGACAATTAGATTGATCGAAGTTGCGCCGACAAACAAACCATCAGGAAGTATCTGAATGACATTCCCCGGCTGCGCAGATACATTAGCATTTGCACTCAGAACATTAGCAGGGGTTAACGTTAGATCAACCGTTGGTGTGTCTTGGACACTAAGGGGAGTAATCAGTGCGTTAAATGTAAAGAGTGGCGTGCCATTGGGCGATAGCCAAGTGTATTGACCATTGTTCGGACCGGGTACAAGCTGACCAGAACTAATGATACCGCCCGTGCTAATGTTTATGTTTTGGCCAGGCGAAATACAGCTAAGTACAAAGGAACAGGTCAGCCCAGGCGGTGGCGGCGGCGGCGGCGGCGGCGTGTTAAGACAATCCGTTGTAGCAGCAAGTATTTGCTGCCAAAGCTGCGGTCGGCAGCGTTGCGGCGGCAGCGTGTTGATAACGCTGGTCAATGGCAGACCAAGCGTCTGCAACACGTAGCGAATCACGCCCGGCAAAACGCTGATTTGCGCATTCGTCAAGGGCACTGTCGTGACCGCCGACAACTCAACGCCAATCAAGATACATCCTGTCGAGTCTAAAATCGCATGATATTCTGGCGGCGTTGAAGGCGGCGATTGAATGTCTGCAAGCTGATACACCTGCCCGTTGTCGCGCACCAAGAAATGAACTGGCGGAGGGAACTGTGAAATAACATAAGATGCGTCGTTATAGACCGGAACTACACGAACGCAGGTCGGTGGTGTTAGGCTAAAGTTAAGTTCGCTGCGCGGGCAAATGCGCGCAGTGATTATCTGAGGATAACAGATTGTCATTTACTCCTCCTCTTTGACAATGCCTTTTTCAACCAGCTCGCGCAAATCGCGCAAAGCGTGTTCGGCCATAGCCAAACGTCCCCAATAGCGAGTCTTCTCCAAGTCAATTTCGCCACCACGTGGAGCGGCTTCAGCGCGTGCGCGTTCTACGGCTTTTAACAGTTGCTCAACTGCCTTCTCTAGCATTTTGTCCTCCTAAACCCTGTTAATTCTAATATCTCCAGAACAAATCTGGAAGAATGGCTCAGTTACATCGTCTGTCCACACCCTAATTCTAGCACAACACACTGTAGCGGCAGAGACAACGATAGTGGTGTCCCAACAAAGCGTGATAGGCGATTGCGGCCCGTTGCTTGGCGATACCCAGTTTGCAACCGTCAACTGGTTGCCTACACAATCCTCTAGATAAACAATCACTTTTTTGCCAATACACCACCTTCTCTGAGAAATTGTAATACATCCCTGGATGCGGTAGTTTTTGACGTTGTTGAAGCCATCACCCAAGTTAGCACACCATAACGGCCCTGTCGTTACGATGTTGTCAGTATCTTCTATCCTGCGTGGGAAGTCCACAATGTTAGACACCAGCGGCACATACTGCTGACAATCGCGGAGCACGTATTCAGCGCGCCCACAGCATTCCTGCTCCTTGCATTGCGGTAACTTATTAAAGCATTCCTCAATCCGCGTCACTCTTGCGCCAATAGAGTACACCAGGTCACGCAGGCTCTCATATTGATTGTTCAACTGTGCAAGCTGCGAACCAAGCACAACTAGCGCATTCTCCAGATACTCAACGCGCGGCGTCAAGTCAGGACGCGCTTCTAGCGCTGCAACACGGCTTTCCAGCGCAGCGAGACGAGGTGTTAAATCATTCAAACGCTCTCGCAACTCATTGCAACAGGCAAGCTCAGGAGGCGTGCTAATTTCATCTTCTCTGTTTACACAAGCGTTAAAGTAAACCCAGAACTCAGGCGGAAGTCGTTGCAAACAATCTTTGTTATTGTCATAGTCAAAAAGCGGCAATATCTCAACTGGATCGCGGCTGAGCAAATCAAACTGGCGCGCAAGGCAACAAGCTAACCGCGCTGCCGCTCGCAACTGATATACGCTGAAAGGCGGTTTGCCTTCCAGCAGTATCGTCAAAAACGGCTCACTGTCAGAGCGATTGCAAGTGGCATAAACGTAGCAATTGTGAGGAACAAGCTCATCTATCGCGCCATCTTTGTAAACCAAATAGTGAACGCTATTTGGCAAATCGTAGCAATCACCAGGTGGCACAAACGGGCGCTTGTAAATGTCGAACACATCCTGAGCGCTGCGATCACCAGAGCAGGCGATGAGAAGGCCGCGAATCGGCGCACGCTCACCTTCTGCCGGACAAGAATAGCGCGTGCGATGAACGCATTCGTTATACCTTACGCCATACTGCTCACACAACATGTCTTGATAACTCTCCTTGCGCTTCTCATTGGCGTGCAGCAAATCTCATTAACGCTTGCTTGTCCGCGTCCAAGCTGATACACGTTTATATCACACTTCTTCTGTGTATCACGCACCTTACCCTTAGTGTACAACTGTTTGCCGATTGCGTTCAACGCTTCCTCTATCTGCTCAACCACTTTGAGACGCAAATCATTTAGCGCCTTAAAAGCGTCAGAATACATGCGAATATCAAACTCGTGTTCTCTGTCGCTGGTTGTCTTATGCAAACCTACGCCACGCGATTGAGAGCGGCTGTTGCCCAAGTCTTGGCTTTGCGATTCGCCATGCGAGTTTGTATCGCTTCCGCTGTGTGATTCACCGATGCTGATTGTGTAAGCATCACCTACGCTGCGAGCGAAATTAGATGATGTAGAACTACCGGTTGCCCTGGTGTGCGCATCGTTTTGCCTCGTCCCCTGTGATTCGCTGCGCGAACTGCCATCACCGCGAACGTTGCCGCGCATCCAAGTAGTAGCGTTTGAAAATCCGGTTGAAAGAGCGATGCTCGTTGACCTTCCGCACCTCGGACGAGACTCGTAACTCTTTGCCCATGTCCCTGCAAATGTAAACGCGCCGAGAAATGGAATTGGAATGCTAATTTGACTAAACAACTCGCTATTCGCAGAGTAGCTTTGCAGGCTGCATATGCTAATGTCAATAGGCGTGTCGTCGTCCGTAATACCACAAGCGACCAAGTCGCTGTTAGAAATGGTCAACGGACATGCCATTGGCTGCCTATCGCAAGGCGCGGCTTCTTCCCTAAACTCAACCCTGATGTCTGGCCCAACTTCAGCTCCTTTCGTCAGATTTATCGGTCCCAAAAACGTTCCTGTGTCCCAAGACAAATCAAACGGAGGTATTGCAACTTTGATTGGAATATTTTGAGAACCTAACGAGATGTGAGGAACGCTTTGAGTTCCATTGGTTCGCTCATAACCATTAGAATTAGTCACTGAATTGCTAAAGTCTTGTGATTCTGTCCTGCGCGTACTGCCTGCTCGCCGTTCGTAAGTTGAACGACTTTGCGCGTCATCGCGCACTCGTCCCCTGTCCCACGTATGCGAATAGTAGAAAGATTGCGCAGAACTATCTGACGCCGAACGATTGATGGTCCACGAATCAGAATTGTTTTGATTGGTTGCGTAGCTGCCAGTATTAGACCAATCACAGCTAAAGCCGCTACCGCGTTGTATCGTCTTAGCCTCCGCTTTGCTGCGCGTAAATCCCTCGGCGGTCCTGAATGCGTCAGTCTTACCGCGCTTTTGATTGACCAGCGGGGCGAGCTTTGCGAGCGCAAAATCTATTGCTTCACGCTGAGCATAAAGAAAAGTGAGCGGATACTCACACGAATGCTGCAAAGCAGCACACCAGATTTGATCAATGTACTTAAGCAGCAATTGACGCACTTCGGCGTTTACACCGCCAACCAGTGCAATCACTGCTTGCTTTTGTTCATTTACCGTCAAAGCGCAGCTAGTCATTTGTTCCAAGTAAAGTTGCACTCCGCTACTAGCGTTGTGCCGTCATAAACACGCAAAGTCACAAGCCCAAAGTATGACACCGGCGTATTCACTGCCCACTCGTGTGCGCCACTGATATAACCCGCGTAAAACGCAACGCTAAAAATAGTTGGTAATATCTGCAAGCTAGGCGATGCAAGCGGCGGCGTCGTATAGCGCACAAGCATATTATACGGACCGTAATCTCTGATAAGCGTAAAGTTTGGACACGATATTGGCGTTGGCGTAGGAGTAAGCGTAGGCGTCGGCGTATTAGTTGGCGTGTTGGTCGGCGTCGGCGTATTGGTCGCTGTCGGCGTAATGGTCGGCGTCGGCGTTGGTATTAGCGTAAAAGTAGGAAAAGGTGTCGGCGTGAATGTGATGATAGAAGTCGGCGTTGGTTCTGGTGTATCCGTAGGCACAGGTGTTTCAGTGCTGTACGGAGTAACTGTCGGGTTAATGGTAGGCGTTGGCTGAATCGTTGGCACGAACGTAGGATTGCTCGGCAGTGTCGGAAAAGGAGCAGCAGGCAGCGTCACCGTCGGTCGCGTTGGGCTGACATAAGGTATCAGCGTCGGGCCAAGCGGCGTAACTTGTTGCGGCGTGATGTATGGCGTCCCAATCGGTCGGCATCCACAATTGCCGTACTCGCAGCCACATTGAAAGTTTTGCGACGCGATGATTCCCGCGAATCCGCCACTTATCGCAGTAACCAGCGCTGCAATCAAAGGAACAAGGCGCTTTCTTAATTCAGGCATACGTTGAGACTGTCGTGCTTTAGCAGCACTGGAACATAAATCTTGTCCCAGCATTTTGGCTTCTCAGCAAATCTTTGCAGATAGCCGTTGATAAATATCATGCGATTGCGTGAAGCAACGTATTCTTTAATGTCAGCTTCATTATTGTCGTACATCCAGTGCAAGTGGCGCACAATGTCGCTTAAGTCTTTGGCAAACACTTCCTGATTCATCACGGTTTTGCCCTCAACCTCAGATTCCATCTCTGAATCCGATTGCATGTCATACCGTGATGATTGCTGAGTGGTAGAGCGCGATTCAGCGATACCAAACCCGCGCCCTTCGTCACGTTGTGTAGTCGTTGAATCCGTCGCACCACGCGATAAACCCGATGACGCAAAGTTCTGTTGAGAAATGCTATCCATTAGCTCGTTGAAATATGAGAACGAAGTGGCAGTGGCTTCGTCGCGATCAAGTGACGACATGGTATAAAGACCGCGCGAACTGCCAATGTCGGTTTGCCCCCCTCTGCCGCGCTGATTGCTGCAAAAGAACTCGCTTTGTCCTTCTGCACTGCTGCTAGTAATTTGAAACAAAGCGGTCTGTGATACTGTGCCGCCTGCGCCAAACGTGTAGCTGGCAAAAGAGTCAACATTTGTGTTTTGCCCAAATGAATTAGAACGCGAGCTGGCATCCTCGCTTGTGTTCCCGCGCTCAAGCTGCGTTCCTAGCGCAAGCGAGCGACTTGCACCGCTGCCAATGTCATCCATCACCGTGGATTGATTGCCCGCCGATTGACTAGCACTGTAGTCTTGACTAACTGAGCGCGCTTCTGAGCGATTGAAAGAATCTTCGCGGCTGAGCGCAACAGTGTCAGCGCGCCGCGACGATTGCGCCGCTGACTCTGCTTGCATATCGCTGCGCGATCTAGTTTCGCGCTTGTAGCGCCCTATATCCCTCGCCTTGCTGGTGTAGTAATCAACAGCGGAAGTGAACTGAGCTATGAGAACAGAAAGCAAATAGCGCTTTGCGTAAAGCGCATTCAGGAACTCATCGTTGCAGGCTAATGGCGCGAATATGCAAAAGGCGGTTCGAATGTGTTCATTTAGCGTATCTCGAACACATCCGTCCACCAAACTAAGCTGATCAAGCACATATTCGCGCCAATTAACTTTGCAAGCGATCACGGTATAAACGGTATCTTGCTGCGAAGCGTTGCACGAGCTTGCCTGATTTGACCAGGCAACGCACTCATGGCCATGTAGGTGCTTCTAGTCACGCGCGGAAACTGATTAAAATGATGAATAGCAATGTACTGCTGACGCATTGCAGCGTGCAAAGTGGCGCTAATCGTTGACGTGACGCCGACGTACGCGATTCCGCCTAGCAACGACGCGCCGCCCTTTGTCGCTATCCAAGCTGCTCGTCCTATTCTGCCCAACATGTTCACTCTCCTCAAAATATCTCAACGCCTCATCTACAAGTGTTTGATTGGTCACAGGCAATATCATCTCCGACTTGAGCAACGACACCAAATCCAACCCCAACTTCGCCAACTCGCTACCTTTCACCTTTAACGGCTGCTCAGGATCGGGAGATGATATTGCCTGTCCCTCTATGCCGTTAACGACGATGATGCCATCAACGGCATAAACGGCATCCAAGAGATGATTCTGATGGTTTTTTAGTTTGGACATGCTTCTACCAGTGTGCCACAGTCGCACTGATCGCAACCAGTATCCACGCTAATGATGCTTGTGGGATATTTAATCACCGGAATGCCCTCCAGCCCATACGTCCAGCGAATCATGCGACGACCTTGCCACGGCATACGGCTGTCGGGGCACGCATTGTCTTGGCGAACGACAAAAGTACCATGTGCCCCAGTCGTATCGTTACCACACTGGATGAGCACTGGCGGTTGGAAATACGCGCCAATGGTCTGATTATCTGGACGACGCCCAACCATGACAATCTTCCCGGTAGGGATGTAAAAGTTAGGCCGTTTCTGCTCATCCAGCCAGAAACCATCATAAACAACCGGTTGTGGTAAATTGCGCGCAGCGAAAAATTGAGCAAGTCGCGCCATGCCAACAGCATCGCAGCACGCCGACAACGACATGCGTCCAATGTCGAGCGGGTTAGTGTTGCGCAGCAAGCACTCCCATGTGCGCGAGTTCGCGTACATCTTAGCGCTCGTGTCAAACATCGCACCACTCACGCCAACTACCTGTCGCGCAATACAAGCAAGGTCAGCCAACGGCGTGGAGTTTTGACGATCACACGCGCTGATGCCAAAGCGAGCGCGGATGATCTTGTAGCGCTGCGACCACACCGCAATGCCTTCGTCGTTGCGTTCCTCGACGTAACCATTGACAAGCGCTTGCCAGATTTGGCTTTCTTTAGTCTGATGTAGCTTCATCGAAATGTCCATCATTAACTCACGCTCGTATTCGGTAAGATCAAAGCGCGCGCTGTGCGTCCCACGCTGCGCCACCTTGCGAATCATTTGCTCGTCAATCTCTTGGAACTCCGCCCAGTAACCCGGCGTGATGATGCAGGCATTTTGTTCATACGCAAATGGCGTGCGCGTTGGCCGCGCATTTTGATTCAACCCGCGCCAATTGACACGACCAGCAAATGGACGCGGTTTGAGCAACACGTATTCGTCGTGCTCGCGGTTGTCGTCAGGCATAATCTGCAAACCCAACATATTCTCTGGCGTGGTTTGCAGCAGCTCGCGCGCAAGTTGAATAAACTCGAAGCTTGTTCTTAAAATACAGTTGTCAACAACCTGTGGCATCTTATACCTCCATCAGAACAATTGCAGGATACCGCTAAGCGTGTTTGGATCGCCGTGAACGTAACCACGTCCCTGTGCAACAATAGCGTTCAACTGGTCAGTGGTGATAGTCATGTCCCTTAATCGAAACACGCCGTTCACATACATGCACACCTCAACCATGTTGCAATTGGGATAGCAATTTCGGAATATGCCGTTACCGTTGTCATCAGTTTGCCAATCCCGCGAAAGAATACCAGCGAAACGCTGAGGAGGCGTCGCCGTCGGATCGAACAACGTATAGCGCCCATCCGCAGTGCGCGTTAATGGAGAACCTTGCATCAACTTAGCGTTAGGTACAAGTGCCACGGGAACACAACAGGGGTCACCGCAGTAAGGCAGTAAATACCTGGTGTCGCAATAGTCAAAACAACATGGTTGGTCACACTGACAATTTACACAACTCATTTAGCGCCTCCCTTCACAAATTGTGAACGAATCCACTTAATATCCTCTTCGATTTGCTTCCTGCTTTCATCAGACACGCTAGACGGCTGTTCATACGGCGTCATCTGTTGAACAAGCGCCGCGCGCACGGCGTCAACACGCAGTGACGGATTAGCATCGGTTGACACTGCACTGCGAATGTGGTCAATCATCCGCCCTACGACAGAAATCAACTTGTCCTGATCTCCTTCCGGCACTGCGTTGTAAACATTGATGAACTCATCAATAATGTCCTGGGGCAACTTCCACTGCATCATGCGTTGAGACGCACGCTCAGAAGCCATGCGCTTGCGCATCTCTTCGGCGTGTTTAGCGGCCTCGTCGCGCTCTTGCTTCAGCTTCTCCATCTCCGCTCGGAGCGCCTCGATTTGCGCGCGAAACTCATCAGCACTATTCTGACAATCCTGACACATTTGCTCACCTCTCAAACTTGTTTCAGAAAAATTATACCCTGCAATTGCTTGCGGGTTTGACGCCCTAAACCCATCTTCGCTTTCAATTATAAGCGACAATTCAACAACCGGCGCTTGTTGCAACAATGTCGGCTCAGTGTAAATGCCACCTGTATCTAGTGGCGGCTGAGGATACATCGCCGCGCGCAGCATACCGACAGAAGCCGTCAATTTGCATTCGGCAGCAGCGCGCATAAAGTCCTGAGCGCGCGGATCGGATTCGTTAAGCTGCACTAGCGCCCAACGCCCTGAATCGCGCTCTTCCCAGCGCACAACGTGGCCTAATGGCTGAACGTCAATTGAATCACCGCCCAGGCCGTGCGTGTCAAACACCGGCACCTGTTCGATTGTTAAATCACCGCGAATATCAGTTGCTGGACCAAAATAGCTATTGAAGCTGTCGAGGACGTTGTAAGGCATCGCAAGCACCCACACTTGCGATGGATTCTCAACTTCGCTGAGATCAACGCGCACACATTGCACTGGTTGTGCAGCACGAAACGCTCTTATGTCGTCCATTTGCTGCGATTCTACTACCATTCTTTCCAGGTACTGATAAGCGCGCTCAAAGTGACGTTCGCTCCATTTGTCAAGCGATGGCATCATCTTATCTGATGTAATTCTCATATAGGCTTCAGCAATGGCATGATCAACGCGCTCATCAGCATCCTCAACATTAGCATACAAGGCGCGCAGTAGCTTAGTCGCTTGCGCAAGCGTCTTGTAGCATTTTACAGCGTCACCGCCCTTTTTGTAAACGCAATAGCTCTTATCACGCTTCAGTATCTTGTATGGCATCGCGCGTATTGTAACAAAAAAAGCCAGGGCAGGATTATCTTGCCCTGGCTTCGCAAAGGAATACCTCGACTACCTAGAAATAGTCTCCTTCGTCAATGACTTTCCTTGCCAATTTAACTTCTGCTGGCAACGCCTTTGGCTGTTGCTCATCCTTTAGCGCTGCCCCTAGCGCTACATAGGCTTCGTCCAATGTAGGAGCGATTTTGACAGTCGGGATCGCGGGATACTGCCTGATCATGTCATCATCGGCCATCTCAAGCAACGCCTTAAATCGCTCCGGCGGAACTAGATCGGATTGCAACTCATCAGCGGTCTTGTATTGCCGCAAAGCTCGGAATATCGGCGTAGCAATGGGCGATTTTTGGCCGCGCCCAACCATCACTGTTTCGCCTGCACCAAACTTTGCAGGCAAAGCGCGAACATCCAACGGTATGCGCAGCAACTGGTTGCCCAACTTAGCAACCGTCTTCACCCAATCGAAATACGCTCGATTCAACAGCGTCGCACCGTGAGACCTGAGCTGCACCGACATCAGCGTATTTGACGGGTCATCGCGCAGCACAAAAAAGAACGTCAGCGCCGAAGACACGCGAAACTCGCTTGGCACATTGTCCGAACGCATGTATAACGGTTGCGGGACAATTACCTGCTGCAACATTGCTGGATCGCTGCTAGTGACGATAGTGTATTGATTGGACATGCGAATCGGGATGACAACGAAACCTCTCCCACCGCACACCTCCTGCGTTTTGCCGCTTGAGTATGTGACGGAGAAAGGCTTGCTGCTGCACTCCACTGGTTCAGCGGCGTCCCAAATGATGCCGCCGTGCTCCACTGGAGTGCCAGATTTGGTTGGATGGGGATTGATCCACGTGCAACGAACGAACGTCAGGACTGGCTCAGTAGCCTTGTAGATGGAGAAATCAATCGTGCTCATATTCTCATGATACCTCGGAAGTCCAATTTGTCAAGGGCTGGTCACAGCTCATTTGTTGCCAGCACCCTTATCATTTTCCTGTGCACGACAGCAAAAAGGTTATCTTCAGGCCACTCCTCATGCTCGAAGCGCGCAGAAGCACAAGCAGCAACCTGCATCGCATCATCATAATTTCCTGCGTTCACAAGGCGTATGATCAAGCGCGCCATACCGCCCTGCC
>Ga0308414_1003073_pt1 | contig 10749 bp, 7 predicted proteins | sample HotsprSampleOS50_FD_205667 | JGI IMG/M metagenome (GOLD analysis project Ga0308414, IMG submission 205667) | Hot spring phototrophic mat microbial communities from Octopus Spring, Yellowstone National Park, Wyoming, United States - 20090730_OS50 ...
TATGTCAACATTCCCGCTCAGAATATCTACATGCCGTCGGGAACATCGAAAAATTATCAGGCCTTCTGTCGTTGGTATGAACAGCGGATCCAGGAGTGCGGCGGCATCGATTTGCAAATCTTGGGAATTGGCGTAGATGGCCATCTTGCGTTCAATGAACCTGGAAGCTCCCTTGGGTCGCGCACGCGGATCAAGACGCTCTCGCAAAGACGGCTGGCAGAAATCAAGGACCTCTTTGACGAAGGTGAAGAGCTTCCCATTTACGCGATCACAATGGGGGTTGGCACAATCCTCGAGGCAAAACGTATCATTTTGCTGGCACATGGTGCGGCAAAAGCGGATGCCGTGGCGGCTGCCATTGAAGGTCCCGTCACAAGTATGGTGACAGCCAGTGCCCTCCAATTGCATCGTGACACAATTGCGTATTTAGATGACGAGGCCGCTTCAAAACTCAAGCTGTATGACTATTATCGTTGGGTCCAGGAAAAAAGGCCGGGAGCGCCAGGTTTGTGAAGCAGGCTGATAAGCCGGCCTCCCCGCCCCGTCGCCTGTCAAGAGAATTGGCAAAATGAGTGAATCATTTGGGGAAACGAATTCGCAGCCACAAAGCGAAATCAACATTCCTGCCAGGGGACGAATTGCCGGGATCGATTTTGGCAAAACCCGGATCGGAATCGCCTTGAGTGATCCTGATCGAGTGCTTGCAACACCGTGGGATGTCTATCAGCGACGTGGTCCTCAACAGGATGCCAAGTATTTTCGCACGCTGGTTGAGCGAGAAAAGGTCGTCCTCTTCGTCGTGGGGCTTCCGGTCCATTGTGACGGTTCAGAAAGCGAAAGCTCGCTTGCGGTGCGGGAATTCGGTAAGTGGCTCGAGGAAGCCACAAATATACCTGTGGTTTTTATGGATGAGCGGTTTTCGACACAAACCGCTGATACATGGTTACGAGCAGCTCAGCTAAGCCGTAAACAACGCCAAGAGCGACTTGATAAGCTTTCCGCTCAGATCATTCTCACGGCATATTTGGCAACATACAAGCCAGGCGAAACGCCCAGATCATGGATGCCATCACCGCTGGATGATCGGCAATCATGAGTGCGGCCAAATAGCGTTCGTGGTCTCCGTTGCCAAAGTGTAGCGACGGTCGTTCCCACGAGGACCCACGCTGGTGCTTGTCGTATCAGGTCGCGGTGATGATTAGGAGAAACCAAACGGCAAACACGCATACGATTGATTCTCCCTTCCGTTACCAGGTTCCATGCAAACAAAGCTGATCATAGGTTGTGGTTACCTTGGCACTTACGTCGGTCGCCTGTGGCTTGAGCAAGGCCATCAGGTCTATGCGCTGATAAAGTCTCCGCAAAGAGCATCGGTCCTCAGTGCAGAAGGCTTTCAGGTAATCCTGGCAGATGTCCTCGATCCAAAATCACTCAATGGCCTGCCAGCAGGGCACACATTGCTGTATTCGGTCGGTCCAGGAGGTCGCCGTAGTGTCTCACGCTGGGGGCTGTATCGAGACGGACTCGCCAATGTCCTTGACTTTGTCGCCAGAGGGTATGATCAGATTGCGCTGGTCAGCTCCACCGGCGTGTACGGTATTTCTGGCAATAACTGGATCGACGAACACACTCCTCGGAAACCAGAGAGAGAGTCATCGCAGGCCCTGGCTGCCGCGGAAGATCTGCTTCTCGAATCGGCCTGGAGAGACCGGGCCTTTGTCTTCCGCCTGGGCGGCATCTATGGTCCTGATCGAATACCGCTTGTTTCGCACCTGCGACAAGCCCAGCCTTTGCCCACCTCCCCCGAGGCACTTCTGAACCTGATCCATGTTGAGGATGCAGCCGCTGCAATCGATCATGTTCTCAAACAGAAAAAACCACCGTGCATCGTCAACGTTGTCGATGGGCATCCTGTTATGCGGCGAGATTTCTACTCCGAATTGGCCAGACTGCTGGATGTTGCAGCCCCCCAATTTGGCATGCCATCGTATTCTGATTCAAAAGATAAGGATTTGTCTCCAATACGTTATCGCGAGTGTGCCACCAAGCGGGTGTCGAACGCCGTACTCGTCAACGAATGCGGCATGGTCTTTCGCTATCCTAACTATCGTGCCGGTCTTGCCGACATTGTGAAGAGAGGGTTTGATCGGTGAAAAACAGCGTTGGATGTGGAAACCAGATCGCCCATAGAGGAGGACAGTCGCACTCATCGTCTCCGTCAAACTAGAATAGACGGTTCGACGGTTCGAGAGTGCATCATCGGACCTTGACGGCTGCGTTTGTCCGGGAGAATAATAAGGGGCTTAGTTGTGCGGCAACTCCGTCCGGTAGCCAGTTCTTTGAGGAGGAATTGTGGAGACTATTTGACCACGCTGTGGCACCTAAGGTAACAGGGAGTAACTGAGATGAAAGAGATTCAAAGACAAAATCGGCGACGTTTTCTTCTCCATTCGGGCGCGGCAACAGCAGGCCTGATGCTAGCTCACAGTGCCCCGAAAGCAACGACAGCAGCAGAAGCAACAAATAGTGCATCAAAGGCACCGCGATTCCGGCTGGCTCTGGCGTCCTATACGCTCCGCGCTTTTCCACTAGATCAAGCTTTAGCGATGACCAACCGAGTTGGCCTAAAGCACATCTGCCTGAAATCCTTCCACCTTCCCTTGGATGCGTCAGCCGATCAATGTGAGGCTGTGAGGAAACAGGTGGCCGATGCCGGCATTGATCTGTATGCGGGCGGTGTGATCAACATGGCCACCGAGGCGGACGTGGATCAGGCATTCCAGTACGCCCGGCAGGCGGGCATGCGGGTGATTGTGGCGTCTCCGCGACCACCGGTGCTTGCTCGCGTTGAGGCAAAAGTCAAAGAGACAGGGATTGCGGTGGCCATTCACAACCACGGTCCGGGGGACAAGTTCTTTCCCACGCCCGAGAGCGTGATTGAACAGGTGAAGAATTTGGACAAAAGAATTGGCCTATGTATGGACGTGGGGCATACAGCCCGAATCGGGGCCGACCCGATCCAGGATGCCCGCCGATTCGCGGACAGACTATTGGATGTCCATATTAAAGATATTGATGTTGCGGCCCCTGAAGGACGATGTGTCGAATCCGGACGAGGCGTCCTCGATTTACCGCAATTCCTCAAAACGCTGATCGAGATCGACTACGCAGGAATGGTGGCCTTCGAATTCGAGAAGGACGAGAAGGATCCACTGCCAGGCCTGGCAGAATCGGTCGGTTATGTCCGGGGTGTGCTCGATTCGTTACTGGGAATTGCTGATCGCTCGGCGCAACTCGGTTAGTGGTTTCTACGATCACGCCAGATGATTCGTCCTTTTGCGGTGTATGTCTTACTGTGAAAAGGTAAGAGAACACTCGGTACTGAAGCCAAATCATTGCTGAGTGATGCGTGACCAGGAAAATGGCAGCCTGTTCCAACTTGCTGGGACCGGCGCTTCGATCACAATTGGAGTTTTACGGACCGGGTGAATGAACTCGATTCGCCGGGAATGAAGGGCAATCCCTTCCCGAAATGGTTGTTTTGCGCCGTACTTCTGGTCTCCTACAATGGGATGCCCTATGGCTGCAAGTTGAATTCGAATCTGATGCTTGCGCCCTGTGTGAGGACGCACTTCAAGGAGCGTCACGTTTCCGGCAGCTTCAATCTGGCTGAAGGAAAGCACAGCCTCCTGAGCTCTGGGATCGTTTGCATGTGTAATGTGGACTCGCCGAAAACGCTCGTCGGAACGGAGAAAATGCCGTAACGTACCCTGGGCCTGGGATACGTGGCCTTCGACGACGGCCCAATACACCTTCGACACACTTCGTGTCCGGAACTGTTCGGTCAAACGTGAGGCAGCCTTCGAGGTCTTGGCAACAAGGACAACGCCGCTCACGGGAACATCAAGTCGGCTTACCACACCCAGGTAAACGTTACCGGGCTTCGCATCACGTTTTTTCAGCCAACTCTTCAGCCAGGTCAGAAGCGTTTCACGATCTGAAGGGAGACCCATCGTCGCCCAGCCAGCGGGCTTATCAACCAGTAGCAGATGGTTATCTTCATAAAGGATCTTTGGATCACCCATAGCGCATGACTCATGGACACCAAACACATCGCGCACGTTCACGGACGCCCTCACTGCGATTCCCTCATGGATCATCATACGCAATTGAAGCGTCAGATTATGACCTATCCCGTTTAGGGGAGATCACACGCTCGACTATAGAGGCCCCCAGCGAGACAACACCACAACACCACCAGGCCGTGAAATGGTCGTCCTAGAGAACTCCTTTTGTGCTGGGGATGCCTTGCGTGCGCGAATCGATTTCAATGGCCATTCTCACAGCGCGTGCCGTGGCCTTGAAAATGCCTTCTGCGATGTGATGATTGTTAGTCCCGTAGTGAAGACAGACATGGAGATTAGCACCCGCACTGGATGCGAATGCCTGCCAAAACTCGCGTACAAGTTCCACCTCGAAGTCGCCGATCTTCTCTCGGGAGAATGGGGCATTAAAGACCAAGTATGCCCGGCCGCCAAAGTCCACGGCGGCGGTGACTAAGGCCTCATCCATGGGAAGCGTCCAGTAGCCATAACGGCGGATCTGCTGTTTATCGCCCAAAGCATCGCGAAAACACGTTCCTAGAACAATTCCCGTATCTTCAACCGTGTGATGCTGATCAACATGCAGATCGCCCTGGCACCTCAGATCAAGATCAACACATGAGTACTTCGCGAACAGGGTCAGCATATGATCGAAAAAACCGATCCCTGTTTCGATCCGAGATTGCCCAGTGCCATCAAGGTCGATCGAAGCCGCAATGTCGGTTTCCAGGGTCTTCCGTTGAATCTGAGCCACTCGCGACATAGGAGTCCGCCCATTCGTTCAGTCACAGGATTTTTCGCAGTGTATCGAGCAAGATCTCAACCTCAACATCCGTCCCCACCGTTATGCGTAACCCATCACCCCATTCCGGATAGTTCATGTATCGAACGAGGACCTTGTGCGCTTTCAAGGTTTGGTAGATTTCCCACGATTGACGGTCGCTTCGAGAACACCAGACAAAGTTGGCTTGTGACGGCAGGACCTCGAATCCCAACGCCTGTAATTCCTGGGTCAATCGCTCACGGGTGGTCAGGATCTTCGTACGGGTTTGTCGAAGCCACTCCTGATCATTAAGGGCAGCGCAAGCCCCCGCAATGGAAAGGGCGTCACAATTGTAAGAATCCTTAACTTTACGCAACTCTCGAATAATCTGCGGCTGTGCGATCAAAAAACCAAACCTCAGCCCCGCCAGGGCGTATGACTTACTCAATGTCCGGGAAATCATCACCCGCTCGTTTTCGCGAACAAGGGCAAGGCACGACTCGTCAGCAAAATCAACATAGGCCTCATCAATCAAGATCGGGCAGGACAAATAGTGGAGCCAGCTCCTGACCGCGTCCTTACTGATCATTGTCCCAGAAGGACTGTTGGGATTGGCAAGGTAGATCAATTTCAGGCGATCTCTTGCCTGCCAGAAGGCGGCACCGAGACTCCAATCTTTCTCGAAGAAAACATGCTCGCCTTGAGCACCCTGTAATTGGGCCAAGACACCGTACAAAAGATAGCTGGGGTATGGATAACGAACCCAATCACCTTCGCCGACAAACGCCCGAGTCACGATGGTGAGAATGTCGTCACTGCCGTTGCCCGCAAGAATCCAATCGGGGTCAACGCCCAGCATCTGGGCCGCTGTTTGCCGAAACGACGTAGCCAACGGATCGGGATATTTCTGAATCCCGCGCCGCAAAACCTCCATGATGGCTTCAGCCACCCGTGGCGACGGGGGATACGGATTCTCGTTCGTATTTAACTTGACATAACCATCTTGCTGAGGTTGTTCTCCAGGGGTATAACCCGCCATTTTCAGAATGTTTTCGCGAAAGAACGAGTGAACCATAGAATCTCACTAGTGCGTTCAAACCAAATAATTACCCAACACTGCTCTCGTCGATTTCGATGCAACATTATGCCCGGCGAACAATGACGCTCTCCCGGTGAGCCGTCAGACCCTCTTGTGTTGCCAAAAGAGCCACATCCCCCGCGAGCCTTTCCAATCCCGCTTGCGAAAAATGCAGGATGCTCGTCGCTCGGAGGAAATCGTTGGCCGACAAAGCGCTGGCAAACCGAGCAGTACCGCCCGTGGGAAGCACATGCGATGGGCCGGCGGCGTAATCTCCCAGAGCGACAGGTGTGTAGTGGCCCAGAAAAATAGCGCCCGCATGATGAATCTTTCGAGCCAGATCCTCCGGATTTCGAGTGGAAATCTGGAGATGTTCCACCGCCAGGTCATCCGCAATTTCACAAGCCTGTTCCTGATCCCGCACCAACACAACTGCCCCAAAGTCTTCTAGACAACGTCTGGCCAGCGCACCCCGATCAACAGTTTCAAGCGATTCTTCCAAAACCGCGATGATTCCGCGCAGGACCTGTTCATTCCATCCAATGAGGACACTCACACCAGGCGAATGTTCGGATTGGGCAATGAGATCGAACGCCGTAAACCGCGGATCGGCCGTTTCATCCACAATGATCGCAACCTCGCTAGGACCAGCAATGGAATCAATGTCAACGTGTCCGTAAACGTACTTTTTTGCCAGGGCCACGAACAAATTGCCCGGCCCGACAATTTTGTCAACCTTAGGTGTTGCTTCGGTTCCGTATGCCAGGGCAGCAACGCCCTGAGCACCTCCGAGCGAATAAACTTCAGAAACACCCAGCTCGGCGCATGTCGCCAGAATGTCGGGATTAAATGCCCCAAAACGAGTGGGGGGAGCAATGACGGCAATTTCCTCGACACCCGCGACCATGGCAGGCACGACCGTCATCAACACGGTCGAAGGATAGGCCGCTGAGCCTCCGGGAACGCACACACCAACCCTCTTCAGAGGGGTGTATCGCTCCTCGATGTATCCCCCTGGCCTTTCCAGGCGAACATCATGATGCAAAATGGCTCGCTGAAACTCCTCGATATTCCTCCTAATTCGGCGGACGCAGTCGAGAAAATCGCTGTCAGCCTGTTGATGCGCAGAATGAATAGCCTCGGCGGACACCCTGACGGTCTCCGGTGTCAACTCAATTCCGTCAATTTTCTTTGTGAACTCAATCACCGCACTGATCCCATCTTCTTGGACCGCCCGACAGATCGTTTCGACGACTTGGCTCGGTGTTAATGGCTTGCCAAAGATTTTGACTGTTCTCTCCTGCGATTCAGGCGTGACAATATCGCCCCGAAAACTGAGCTTTTCCCGGAGCTGGTCAAATAAAGTTCTGGCGTGTCCGGTACGACAATCAAGCCAACGGATATTGAGCATGTTCAATATTCCCCCACAATGCTATGTCATGCCGCATTCTAAGCGATACCTATCAGCGTAGCCCGTGAATCCTATCTCTCCAAGTGGCGGAAGTGATCTACAGGGCAGAATTCCCCCTCTGCCCTGGATAACCTAGATTTTTACGTGACGGATGGAATCGCTTCTCGGTTCACTTGGCGCGATTGTGAACGGGAAATCGCCTCCCTCTGGCAGAGGCATGACATGCAAACAGTACAATGAGTGAAGGCCTCGATGATGGCCAGCTCTTTCATTTACTGTGTCAGTTAGTCTCGCTCGGCTGCGGTAACAATAAACGTGTAGGATCATAACTTTCCGTGAGTCCCCAATTTGTAATCCAGTGCCCGACATGTTTGGCCCACTTGAAGGTCACTTCAGCGAAGGCCGCCGGGGCAATCCTGCCCTGTCCCAAGTGTGGCAGTATGGTCCCCATCCCAGACTTGCCTGGAGAGCATGCTGACTCTCTAGAAGCTACCTTATCAGCCGGATCTTTGAGCGAAATTGACGGCACTCCTCAACAGGGAAATGAGCCTCGGCAGAAACCGGATTCCCAGCCGGTTCGAGACCCAAACGCTGCCGATGAACACCAGGGGGCCACGACACATGGGCAGGCAGGAGGTAAGGCTGAAGATTTTGGTGCCGTGTCCCAAAAGTCGGGCGAGCTCTCAACAGAGGTTCGGCGGTCTGTTGCAATGGAACCCGGCGGTGCTGGGGAATGCCCAACACCAAGCTCAGATTCGTCTCGCAAGAACGTCTTAGCCCGACTTGCGGTTGGCTTTGTTGCCTTACTTGTTATTCTGTTCAGTGTGTGGCTCTGGCATGGTAGAAAACAAGCCAACGAGGCTATTGAACCTGTGGCTGAGGGAGAAAAGCCGGCCACCATTTCCGTGGATTTACCTCACCCTTCAGTATCTCAGCAATCCGCGGAAGATAACTCTCTCTGGGTGATGAAAGACGCAGGCTTTTGCATACAGAAAAATCTCTCCGCAAGGCTTGGCGGCGTGTTTGCCCGGATATTCGAAGATGTCTTCTCTTTAAAAGAAAATTCAGACTGGACGAATCGGGCCATTGGCGCACTGGGGCTTAAACAAGAGGTCATTACAACAGTGATCCTCTCGGGAGATCAGAGATTTGTTCCCGCCATTTTGGTCCTTGATTTAGGAGAGCAGCAGCGTGCCGACCAACTTAACGTCTTAGGTCAGCCCTTAGAAGGTGGGGACCGATTTGACCTGCGACAGATCTCAACCACCGGCGAAAAACTGGCTTTTGTCACCATGGGGGAACGTCGTGTCGTGATAGGGCGAGAAGATGCGATCAGACAACTCTGGGCTAATACACAATCGTCTCCCATGAGTGATATCTGGCGAGAAAGAACGAAGGACACCGTGGTATTTCGTGCTACGATCCGTGGTTCAGCACTTGGTAACCGCTCGCCGATGTGGTGGTTCGATCCGTGGCCAGAAATAGGCAAGTCCTGGCGGACGATTTGGGATTGCACAGAGGTATTTATCATCTCTGTAAAACCCGGGGAAAAACAGACCGTCTGTTCGCTTGAATGGATTGCCAAAGGCTCTCAAGAAAAAGATTCTCTTGAAAAGAATGTCAGAACGCTTCTTGAAGCGGTGATTCGGTATTTTGAAGCTCGTTTGTCGGTTCTTATGAACGACGGGAAAACGACGCCAGATGCCAATAACAGCAGAAAAAACGATCAAGAGCCCCTCAGCGATTGGCTTTCGGTTCTGAAGGCAGTCCAGGTTGGCGTCACCGACACATCTGTAACTCTAAGCTGTGTCTTGGATGACAATAAGCAATGGGATGGTTTGACAGAAAAGCTCGTGAACGTCGTCGTAAGTGAATGGCAAAATGCAGCAGGGTTGGCCCTGGAAGGGTATCATGGCCGATGGGGCAAGGCCATAGGCCAATACGAGACAAACTATCAGGCGTTTCCAATGGCAGCCGGAGGTGGTGCGCTGTTGCCGCCCGAAACACGGATTAGCTGGGTTGCTAGCTTGCTTCCATACATGGACCGCGAAGACTGGGCAAAATCATTACATCTGGGTTATTCCTGGAATAGCCCCCAAAATCGGGCAATCACGCAGCGCTATTTGCCTGATGTTACCAATCCTTTGCTGGGACCGACCCGGACGGTAGAAGGCTATTACGACTCTCACTTTGCAGGTGTTACAGGGGTTGGTAAAGACAGTGCAGAGTTACCACCGGATCACCCACGAGCTGGAATTTTCAATTATCGTGGCCAGGTCCGCGCATCGGATGTTAAGGACGGACTTTCCAATACGATGGCCATTTTGGGCGTGGAAAGAGAACTTGGACCATGGGCCGCCGGCGGAAGGGCCACGGCCAGGGCCTTAACGAAACCACCCTATGTCAATGGCCCTGACGGCTTTGGTTCGGCCATGACGGGCGGTATGCTGGTGACCATGGCCGACGGATCTGTTAGGTTTATCCGGAAGGATATTGACCCTCGCGTCCTGGAACAGTTAGCCACTATTGCCGGTGGAGAGCCTGTCACCGTTGATCTCCTCGAACCGAAAGCCTCTCCTGCGAGCGATAACTCAAATCAGTCAAAAAAATTGGAGGAAAACAAAAAGGACGGTGGCAAGCCGACAGGTCTCGTTGACATATTGGCGATGCAGTCGTTCCACCACCCATGCGGCGCAAATGCGGAAAAGGCAGCAAGCGATGTCCCGTCCCTTCATGATTCTTTAAGGCGACCACTGTTGCATGTGCAATTCCGCAACTCGTTAGCTCTTGCGATGAATTTGTTCACGCAATGGTCGAATGTCCCGTTGACACTGGACCCGGAATCTGCGGAATGGCTGGGGATTTCAGGACAGGAAAACGTCGAAATTGATATCAAGGACGCAACCTTCGAAGAATTTGCGACAACTATCGCAAAGCAGCTTGGTCTTTCCCTTCTTCTGTGCCAGCAATCAGTCGTTCTTGTTTTGCCGGATCGTATGAACAAACATATTCGCTATGAGCTGGCTTTGGAAGAGACCGAACCCGGGAACCGTCTTTCACTTGAAACGATCCAACAGGTGTGCGGTTGGTTTGATAAATCAATCACAACCGTCCCTGAAGAAATAACCCGCGTTGTTGGCAGTGATGCTGGTTTGGTCATTGAAGGTCCTTTCCCCGTTGTTCTTGAGATCCGCAGATTGTTGGAAGGAAGGCTCGGTGATGATACGTCGGACGAGCAAGCTAATAAAGGGCAAGCAACGATCAGCCTGAATTTTTTTGAGCCGACTAGGCTGATCGATGTTGCCATCGCCATCAATCGCACAAGTGAAATCAAAGTTTTTTTTGACTGGACTTCACTTTCTCAAATTGACATTACTCCAGACACGGATGTTTC
>Ga0308414_1003075_pt1 | contig 10747 bp, 12 predicted proteins | sample HotsprSampleOS50_FD_205667 | JGI IMG/M metagenome (GOLD analysis project Ga0308414, IMG submission 205667) | Hot spring phototrophic mat microbial communities from Octopus Spring, Yellowstone National Park, Wyoming, United States - 20090730_OS50 ...
TATATTCCACAGCAGTTTAGTAGTGTGTCTATAAGCGATGTTGCATCAACTTAAGTTTATCGTGCCTTTGCTGGCAACCATTCCTGTAGCTCTGAGTGTTTCTGCTGTTACCAAACCTGCGGCGATCGCTCAGATCAAAAATGCTAAGGGCGAGGTGATTGGTACGGCTACTTTTGCCCCTACCCCACAGGGCTTAAAGGTCAATGTGCAAGTCAAGGGCTTAAATCCGGGGGTGCACATGATTCATTTGCACGAGTTCGGCAAATGTGAGCCACCCAGCTTCATGAGCGCAGGCAAGCACTTTGATCCAGAGAGCAGTCATGGCAAGCCCAAGCATGGAGAGCACGGCGGCAGAAAGCCCGCTGGAGACTTGCCTAATCTGCAAGTGCAAAAGGATGGCACAGGCAAATTAGAAGCGATTTTGCCTAAATTAACCGTTGGCAGTGATAACTTTTCGGTGCTGAAACAGGGCGGCACGGCGATCGTGATTCATGCGGGCGCTGACGGCAAATCCAATGTGCCGGGGTTGGACTACAAGGCGAGGATTGCCTGCGGGGTGGTTACTCGCTCTTAAACCAACTGGCGCAATGCCTTACTTCTGGAGATGCCCCAGAAGTTACCCGTTCCAGACAATACTAGGTTCAGGTAACAAGTTGAAGATTTTGCTGTTTTCCTAACTCCTCTATTTGCCACTAAGACAGTGGTTAGTACGGCGGCAAATTGCTAGTTCAACAACGAAACTACTATAAAGATTGATAGTAAATTTTAGAATCGCCGAAAATCAAAAGTGAGTCTAATTTGAGTTGAGATTCGTGCTTTTGATCAGATAGCCGCAACGGTGCTGTCCATCCACTAGCCAGTGGGTGCGCTCTACTGGTTTGGCAAAAATTGCGCTGAACATCTCTAGTTCGTGGCTACACACAGCGGGGAAAGACTCGGCTACACTGGCGATCGCACAATTATACTCAGTGTAAATATAATCCCCCGTCCCCTCTACCTCATACCAGTCGGTGATGTATCCTTCCGCTTGACGCAGTTCTGCCAATTGTTGAATTTGTTCCCCCAGAGTACCTGACCCGATCTGCTGACGGTAGGCTTCGGCTTTTTTCTGCCACTGCCTAGCCAGCACCGCTTGGAACTGCTCACTGCCTAAGGACTCTGCTAAAGTATCCAAGAAACTGACGCTAAATTGGTCATAGCCTACGGGAAAGCGATCGCGTCCTTTTTTGGTCAGGCGATAGATGTGCTGGGGTCTGCCCATGCCTGCCACCTCAGCAGTAAAACTGACCAGACCCTCAGACTCCAATTCGTTGAGGTGTCGCCTGATTGCTTGGGGGGTGATCTGCAAAGCATCCGCCAAGGTCTGTGCCTTTAGCTCACCATGCTTGAGCAGTAGCTGTAGTATCTCCTGCTTGGTGTCGGTAGTTGCTTTGGCTGTTTGCATAGATTCCTCGTGGCAAAACGCTGACGAGTTTGACAACTTTTATATTTCTAATGTACACTGGTTTTAGTTAAAAAACAACTTAGTTGCTAAACTCTCTCACTGCTTCTAATTTCTATGTCAGCCACTCTCCAAGCGATCGCCAATCAGCCTTACAAGTATGGATTTGTTACTCCCATCGAGTCCGATACTATTCCCAAAGGCTTGAATGAAGATGTCATCCGCCTGATCTCAGCCAAGAAGAACGAACCTGAGTTTATGCTGGAGTTTCGCCTCAAGGCGTATCGCCACTGGTTAAAGATGCCCGTTCCCAACTGGGCAGAGGTGTATTATCCCGCAATTGACTATCAAGATATTGTCTATTACTCAGCACCCAAACAAAAAGCCAAGAAGCAAAGTTTGGACGAGGTTGATCCTGAGCTATTGGCGACCTTCGAGAAGTTGGGGATTTCCCTATCCGAGCAAAAGCGGTTGGCAAATGTCGCCGTAGATGCCATCTTTGATAGTGTTTCCATTGCCACTACTTTTAGGAAAGATTTGGCTAAGGTAGGAGTGATCTTTTGCTCCATTTCTGAAGCTCTCCACGAATATCCTGAACTGGTGAGAAAATATTTGGGCAGTGTGGTTCCCATTGCTGATAACTACTATGCGGCGCTGAATTCTGCGGTATTTAGTGATGGTTCCTTCGTTTATATTCCCAAAGGTGTGAAATGTCCCATGGACTTGTCCACCTATTTCCGCATCAATAATGGTGAGTCTGGGCAGTTTGAGAGAACCCTAATCATCGCCGAAGAGGGAAGCTATGTCAGCTACTTAGAAGGTTGCACTGCTCCGATGTACGATACTAATCAACTCCATGCCGCTGTGGTAGAATTAGTGGCTTTGGATAATGCGGAGATTAAGTATTCCACTGTGCAAAACTGGTACGCTGGAGACAAGAACGGCAAGGGTGGTATCTACAACTTTGTTACTAAGCGGGGCTTGTGTGCTGGTGAAAATTCTAAAATCTCATGGACACAGGTAGAGACTGGTTCTGCTATTACTTGGAAGTATCCCAGTTGTATCTTGTTGGGGGATAATTCCATCGGCGAGTTCTATTCTGTGGCTCTGACTAATAATTATCAACAGGCAGACACGGGAACTAAGATGATTCATGTGGGGCGTAATACCCGAAGCAAGATAGTCTCCAAAGGTATCTCCGCAGGGCATTCCCAGAATAGTTACCGAGGACAGGTTAAAATCTCTCCCAAAGCGACTTCAGCTAGAAACTATTCGCAATGCGATTCTATGCTGATTGGGGATACTTCCCGTGCCAATACTTTTCCCTATATTCAAGTGCAAAATCCTACAGCTAAAGTGGAGCATGAGGCTTCTACTTCCAAAATTGGCGAGGAGCAGTTATTCTACTTCCAACAGCGGGGCATTGATCCAGAAAAGGCGATCGCTATGATGATTAGTGGCTTCTGCAAGGAAGTATTTAACGCCCTACCTATGGAATTTGCTGTGGAAGCTGATAAGTTATTGGCGTTGAAACTGGAAAATAGTGTGGGTTGAGTTTTTTCTCTCTCTTTTAGTCAGTTTGTGAAATAGGGCAGTTGATTCTATTCTCTTTTCAACATGAACTAGGGCTAGAACATTTCCAGACCCTAACTAAATAGAAATAAAAAGGTGGGGAGCCCCCCACCTTGAATTTACCAATAATTTACTGAGCTAATCCGCCAAAACCTAATAACGGCTGGAATTGGGCTTGTGCACAATGAACATACCCGTTTGGCACTGCTTGATGTTGTCAAATGCCACCACACGGATATAAGCACCGGGGTAGGTGGAACGGCAGGCTTGCACTTCGCTCAATACCTCTTGGGAACTGCGGGCATTGAACATGGGTAGTTTCCACATCGTCCAATAGATGTCAGTGGGATTAGCGGTTTCGTTGAATTCTACCGCAGGGAAGAAGCCCTGTTTGAGCAGATAATCAATCTGGCGGGAAATTTGCGCATCGCTGAGGGGCGGCAGATAGGAAAGGGTTTCGTATCTTCTCTCTTTGGGTAGGGTTTGCATAGTTTTTCTCTCTGGAAATAAGGATGATTTGGGAATTATTTGTCTTCAGGGATTTCAGGAATGGATAATTGCATCATCTTCTCGAAGTGCTGGCGTTGGTGCTGTTGATTGGCTTGGAGAATACTTGTCCGACATAGTTCGGGCAGATAATCTAACACTTCTTCAGCAAGGTGCTGACGCACGGTCATCACCCGATATGCCAACTCTTGATTGACGGTCATCAATTCCTGAAGGTAGCGATCGCCGTCTTGAATTTTATCGCTAGAGGAAAACTGCCGAAACCAGATGGCTAGGGGCGGGTTGGTCTCCTCTAACTGCTGGATGATCGATCGCACCGCTTGATAAGTGAGGTAACTAATCACCACACTGGCGGTGGAGTGAATGATCGGTTTGAGATTCATAGACGGCGACCCAGAACAAGTTGAGAATTCTATTTTAGAAAATAGAAATTCACACTAGACGGTATCTACTGTCTCGAATTCAAACTTGATCTCTTTCCACAGTTCGCAGGCAACTGCCAGTTCAGGACACCAGCGGGCGGCTTCACGGATCACATCATTGCCTTCACGGGCGAGGGAACGACCTTCGTTGCGGGCTTGGATACACGCCTCCAACGCCACACGGTTAGCGGTTGCCCCTGGTGCATTACCCCAAGGGTGTCCTAGAGTACCACCACCAAATTGCAGGCAGGCATCATCGCCAAAAATTTCCACGAGGGCGGGCATATGCCAGATGTGGATACCGCCAGAAGCGACAGGCATTACCCCAGGCATAGAAGCCCAATCTTGGGTGAAGTACACGCCCCTAGCCCGGTCTTGCTCGATGTGGTCTTCCCGCATTAAGTCCACAAAGCCCATAGTTACGGCGCGATCACCTTCTAGTTTACCCACCACAGTACCCGAGTGCAGGTGGTCGCCGCCAGACATCCGCAAGCATTTTGCCAAGACACGGAAGTGAATGCCATGATTTTTTTGGCGATCGATTACGGCGTGCATGGCACGGTGAATGTGCAGTAACAAGCCATTGTCACGGCAGAATTTCGCCAAAGTCGTATTGGCAGTGAAACCACCCGTCAGGTAGTCGTGCATGATGATGGGAGTCTTGATTTCGGCGGCAAATTGGGCGCGCTTCAGCATTTCCTCTACAGTGGGAGCGGTCACATTCATATAGTGCCCCTTGATCTCCCCTGTTTCCGCTTGTGCCTTAGCAATGGCTTCTTGGACAAACAGGAAGCGATCGCGCCAGCGCATGAAGGGTTGGGAGTTGATGTTTTCGTCATCTTTGGTGAAGTCCAGACCACCCCGCAGGCACTCATACACCGCCCGACCGTAGTTCTTGGCGGACAGACCCAGTTTGGGCTTGATAGTACAACCCAACAGGGGACGACCATACTTGTTCAGCTTGTCCCGCTCTACCACAATGCCGTGAGGTGGACCTTGGAAGGTTTTTAGGTAGGCGACAGGGATGCGCAAATCTTCTAAACGCAGTGCCCGCAGTGCCTTAAAGCCAAACACATTGCCCACGATCGAGGTGAGCATATTGGTCACCGAACCTTCCTCAAACAGATCGAGGGGATAGGCGACATAGCAGATGTACTGGTTCTCTTCCCCTGGTACAGACTCAATGTCGTAGCAACGACCCTTGTAGCGGTCTAAATCCGTGAGCAGGTCAGTCCACACGGTTGTCCATGTGCCAGTGGAAGACTCAGCGGCAACGGCGGCTCCCGCCTCTTCAGGGGGAACACCAGGCTGAGGTGTCACCCGAAATGCCGCCAAAATATCCGTATCTCTAGGGGTGTAGTCAGGGGTGTAGTAGGTCAGCTTGTAGTCCTTTACTCCCGCCTGATACCCGCTTTTTGCTTGGGCTGGTGCGTATGCCATATTTTTCCTTCCGTAAACTAAATCAACTAAGACCCTTACTGGTTTCTGTCATTTTTAGCCCTAAGCTCCAATTACTGACAGAATAAGTAATCTTAATCCTATCAATAAATGGGCTTAAACAACTAACTGCGTTTGTGTTTTTATCTCAACTAAAATTGAGCGATCGCTATTGAGGCAAGTTGATCTGTTAGGCATAAAAATCATTGACTAGGCTTAACTTTAGTGGTGATTCCATAGCGAATATGATTACATACTCGACACAGAAAACTAAGTATAAATGCTCTATGCTTGATTTTTCATGATCCCAGAGCCAACCCACCTACTCAAACCACTATCCACAGAAAGTTAGTAAGAGCATAGATATTTCTTTATTTACTATTTATTACAGGAAATGGGCACACCTGCACCAGAAATTACAAAAAAATTATTAAAAGGTTTTTATGACCACCATAAGTGAGGGCTATTTGAGCGATCGCCACACCTGCCACTCTTGGGTAGGCAAAGCTATGGGCATGAAGGTAAACTGCCCTTGGAACTTGTCGAAGAGGGTTTTGGCATTACACTCGTCCCCACGGCAGACAATCAATACTCCCCGATCCAGCCATCTGCTCACTTCCACAATACGGGCGACCTCCGCCTCCCTCATCGGTTCAGCATAGATTACTAACTGTTGGCGATCGCCGTAGAGGGCGGACTGGTAGTAAGTACCCCAATTAGTATGTAAAATCACATAGTTCTGACCAATTTCAGGCTGGCTAATGTACTCAAAAATACGATCCCTCTCTCGACTTCCCTCCACCAAAGGCTGAGTCAAGAGAAATTGCAAGCTGATAAAGATGGCATATACAGAGGTCAGTAGCAGAAATATCTGCTTGAAATTGCAGGAAACATAGTTTAAGCAGTGATTACAAAGTAAGAATAAAATAGCGTAACTGAAGATGAAATGATGTCCTGCCCACACATTTTGCATGTATGCAAATATGCCTGTGTTTAGCATTAACGCTAAACTCAGCCAGAGCACCCTACTGCGATTAATCTGATGACGAGCTTTCCACAAAACAAATAAGTTAAGCTCTAGTAGGGTAATACCTAAGTGAGCATTGACATCATGCACAAAACCCAGAGCAGACCAGTTGCGGTGGGCATAGAGATACCAATTAGTTAAGTAACTCAAATTAAGCTGGACAACCTCCCAAGCCTTGCGCCAAGAGCGATCATATGCGCCGCTGACACCACTCAAATACTCAAAATAACTAACTTCACCTACCTTTGCCGCAAATAAATAAATGGCTGTCAAGGTAACGAAAATGACAACAGCAAGTATGGTGTTACCCAGCAGTTTTACCGTATCTTTGATGTTTGTCCAGTTATAAGCTAGGCATACACAAATTAGGCTTGGCAGTAAATACAGAAAAAATGGTTTATCCTCAACTGCTAAAAATATAATAATGCCTAAGAATAGTTGTATTGCCAAATTGAAAATAATATGCCTCTGTTGCTGAATACATTTAATTAACAGCGGAGCACTAAACAAAACTAATAGACCCCAGCGCACTGGACCAGTATCAAAAACTAACTGGTAAAGGATGGGAAAACTGATTGCTAACCTTAGTAACCACCATGATTGTTTACTATGATCTTGCTCAAGGCGGGTAGCTAGCCACAGAATGATCACAAAAAAAATTGCCCCAAGCAGTTTATGGGAAATGGGATGAGGTATTAGGAGAAAGAAGGGATAGTAGAGCCATGATGACCAAGAACCAACATACAAGTAAGCTCTTTTCAGGGTAAATCCCCACAAATTCAGGTCATAGGAACTGTCACACGGCTCTCTGAGGGTATGGAGTTCTGCATTGGGATAGTAATCGCAACTGATGACATGGTACGGCAAAAACTCATCCATGTTGGATGGCAAAAAAATTAGCACCAAAAGCAAAAAAACCCAGCCATCAACTGCTAGGCATGATGTCCAACTTTTGGGGAAGAGTTGTGTCCCCATGCTTTCAACTCATGAAACTACTTTTTGGTAAAAGCATCAGGGGTAACTGGCTCACCAGTATCTGTAGTCACAGCCAAGGTTTTACCGCCGTCAGCAATCTTTAACACCAGAGGTTTGGGGTCTTGGGGCGTGACTTCCTGACCATCAATCACCGACTTTTCTAGCGCTAGGGACATGGTTTCGCCTTTTTCATCAACAGTAAAAGAGCCAAGAGCCTTGAATGCTTTGGTTTCCTCTTTTTGGTTTTCTGGATTGAGTCCAGTGGCAGTTAGGGTCATCTCAAACTTGCCCTCAGCCGTAAGAGTGAGCGAGGTGGTTATATTGCTGATGTTTTGGGTTTTCCAGTCAGCTTTTTTCTTGTCAGAATAAGTGCCAGAATATTCACCCGCAAAGGCGGTAACACCACTGGCAGGAGTAGTTGGGGTCTCCGTAGCAGTTGGTTCTGGTGCATTAGTAGCAGTTGTTTCTGTAGGGGATGGAGCAGTCTGCTGACAGGCGACAGCCAATAGAGATAGTGATACAAGAAACAGAGAGACTGCCAGTTTTTTCATGAATGTGTCCTTGGGGTATAAAGTAAAAACCCTATCCAAAATACAAGAGATTAACCTTGATAGCAAGATAAATCTGCTAATTGGGGGTGAGCCACTTTTGGGCATTGAGGCGTTGCATTACTCCAAAAACCAGTAAGTCGAGTGTGGATTTGCGCTCATCTACCAAAAAGGGTTCAATGGTGCTGGGGATTTTGCCAAAGTCGGCACAGGCAAAGGCTTTTTGCGAGTTTATATCTTCTTTAGCAAAATAGACCACAAAGGAACGCAGACCGTTTGCCCATCTGCCCTGCACTTGGCGATCGCTAAAGTTCAGAGTTAAATCACTAACTCCACATTTCGCCATCGCTTTGCTGAGGGCGGGTAAATAGTGATTGGGAATAAACTCATTAAATGGCAGTTCCTCTACTGCAGGCTCTTTGACTTTTTCGGGTTTGGGGCGGGGAGCTTTGGCTGGAGTTTCATTTGCTAGTTCGGGAGTCTCAGACATGGGTTAGTTCTCCTTGTTATTTTTTTAATTCTATTGGGCAGGGGTGTTGATCACTTGGGGCAATCCCATGCTGTAGTTTTGCACTCGATGATTGAGGTTGTAAGTGATTTCTCCTTTCTGCAATAGCGATCGCACAAAATGTTCTAGGTCAGAGCCGATGCGCCGCAGGTTGTACTCGGTCAAGTCTGCGCCTTTGTAGCTCTCCACCAATTCGGTAAACTTGGCTTGGACTTTTTGGACTGCGCCATCTGTCCAATTAAATTCGTTATCGGGATCGATATCCAAGGTGAGGGTGTTTTCGCTGTCAACCAGTTCATCCGCTTCCACTGTGGCGGCATAAATCTGAATGTGGCGGGTGGTGGATTTGAGCAACATATTTACTAGCTAGGAAAGAATGCTTCTATTGTAAATGCTTAATTGCCGATGTTATCCCTGCACCTAGAGGAAATTCTTGATACCCTAAGCTGTATAGAGTGGACTCTAGGGCACTAATAGCGGAAAGGATGTCGCGATCGCTGACAAAGCCCAAATGCCCGATGCGGAAAATTTTATCTGCTAGGTGATCCTGTCCCCCTGCCAGCACAATGTCAAAGTGCTTTTTGATATGACTGCGGATTTTATCGACTGGTAAGTTTGGTGGAGCTAGCACGGCAGTAATTGAGGGACTGGCACAACTATCTTCTGTTAATAACTGCAATCCCATCGCTTGCACGGCGGCTCTGGTGGCTTGACGCAGGCGGTGATGGCGAGCAAAAATCTGCTCTAGTCCTTCTGCCTGAAGCATATTGAGGGCGGCTTGTAGGGCAACCACCATGTTGACGGAGGTGGTAAAAGGGGTGGAGTTTTTTTGGGCTTCTTTGCGGGCTTTACCCAAATCGAGGTAGTAGCGGGGTAAGTTAGCAGTTTTATAGGCTTCCCATGCTCGAGGGCGCACTGCCACAAAGCCTAAACCAGGGGGGATCATGTAACCTTTTTGCGAACCCGAAGCCACTACATCTAAGTCCCACGCATCCACTGGAACGCTCATGGCTCCCATGCTAGTTACGGCATCGACGATGATGAGTGCCTGCCCGTGGGCTTTGACATGGTGGTTGATGGTTTCTAGGTCATTTAATACCCCTGTGGAGGTCTCGCTGTGGGTGATAATTACCGCTTTGATCTCTTTGGCGGTATCTGCTTCTAATCTCTGGCGGAATTGTTCGGGATCAAGGGGTTTGCCCCACTCAGCTTTGATGCGCTCAGTTTTTAAGCCGTAGGCGGTGCAGACATCGCCCCACCGTTCGCCAAATTTGCCGTTGTCGCCTACTAGTACGCGATCGCCTTGACTGAGAAAATTGATGATTGCTGATTCCATTGCCCCTGTGCCACTGGCGGTTAAAATCAGGACATCGTGTGCGGTTTGGTGGAGCCACTTGAGCTTGGCGGTGACATCTGCCATGATCTGGCTAAAGTCTTTACTGCGATGCCCAATGGGAGCTTTTGCTAATGCCAAGAGTACCTGCTCCGGTACGGGAGTAGGACCTGGGATCATCAGCATTAGTTTGTCTTGCATAGCGAAGGCAGAGGTTATGATGCGACCGCCATTTTAGCAGAATATTTAGATTTACGGCTGGGGTGGAGACTTAGCTGTAATGGGATTTGGGTCAATTTTGCATCGTGCAACACTCTCTGGCTAAGTTTAAGTTTCTAAAATATCTGTAACTTTCAGCGTGCTTTTTCTAATAGACAGCACACAATGGTAAGTAGTCCTGCCCTTAACCCATTTAATTCCTATGAAACATACTTTTTGGCAGTTTTTTGGCAGTTTTTTGCTGATTGCTGGCGGTGCGATCGCCCAACCCTACAAGCCAATTCCTTTAGTGGGGGGCAACGAGGTGAAAGATGTGCTGTCGGACAAAGATATTCCCACAGGACAAAGAGGATTTGCCCGTGACTATTTGATTAGGGCGGAGAAAGATGAACGACTAGAAATATCTGCCACTTCCGATGCCTTTGATACGGTGGTAAGCCTGCTGAGCAAAGACGGGGAGGTAATTGCGGAGAATGATGACGCAGGTAGCGACACTACCAATTCCCTACTGTTTGTGCGTGTGCGCAGGGCGGGAGAATATGTGGTGCGGGTGCAGTCCTTTGGCGGCAGTCGGGGAGGCAAGTTCACCCTTAAAGTAACCAAACTGCGCCCCGTGGATTAACAACTGAGGCAGGCTGAAGTTAAGTAAAGTTAAGGAGAACTGCAAGCGGCTCAGGGGAATGGTATCTTGGCTGTAAATATTATGGTTCTAAATAATTTTTGGGAGAAACTTCATGTCAGAAGAAGTACAAACTGCA
>Ga0308414_1003076_pt1 | contig 10746 bp, 8 predicted proteins | sample HotsprSampleOS50_FD_205667 | JGI IMG/M metagenome (GOLD analysis project Ga0308414, IMG submission 205667) | Hot spring phototrophic mat microbial communities from Octopus Spring, Yellowstone National Park, Wyoming, United States - 20090730_OS50 ...
GCATGATCGTCTTGCGTTCGGCGGCAATGGGTGAACACTTTGACCAACGATGGGCCGCTGCCTGATCCTGCCCCCAAATCCGAATGCACCCCGCTGGTCGCACAGGTTGAGGCACATGTGACAGCGATCGTAAACGGCACGCACAGCCCGCTGCTCGGGCAGATGCGGCGCGGCGGCCGCGCGGCGCAAGGACATCTGGGGCTGGAAACGCTCGGCTGGGCCGCTGGTATGCGAACGGACCTGATCGCTCTAGCTGCTGAACAGACCGGCCTTGAGGTCAGCGACATCGCAGCGCGACTTGCTGCTGGTGAGATGCTGGGGGATATCCTGCGCGCTGAAGGCGTGAACGTCAGCGCATTCGTGGACGCAGCAGTGGCACAGGCGGAGGCGAGCATGAACGCGCGGATGGATATGAGGCTCGAAGCGCTGCGCCAGCGGCTGCTGTCTTTGCTGGAAGTAAGAGCAGGTATCTGAAAAACGACGTCTCAAACTAACTACTGGTACAAGAGGGACGCCTATGCGCCCCTCAGTCGTTTATAGCAAACAGACGCTTTGCGTTGGACGTTGTGGCGCGGCCGATCTCTGTTTCGGTCAAACACTTGACTTCAGCCAAGCGGCGAACAATGCAGGGAACATAGGCTGGCTCATTGCGCTGACCGCGGAACGGCACTGGCGCCAGAAACGGGCCGTCCGTTTCGACTAACACGCGATCCAGCGGCGCCGCTCGCGCAATGGCGCGCAGTTCATCGGCTTTCTTGTACGTGATAGGGCCAGTGAAGCCCAGGCAGAAGCCGAGCGCCAACGCGCGCTCAGCAGCGTCTGCTGAGGCGGAAAACGAGTGCAAAACCCCGGGCCGCTGTTTGAGTGCAGGTGGCACACTGGGAATCCAGCTTTCCAGCACAGACAGCAGGTCTGTGCTGGCCTCGCGGTTGTGAATAATCACGGGTAGGCAGAGATCAGACGCCAACGCGAGCTGCTGCTCAAGCGCAGCGAGCTGGCTGCTGCGTGGGCTGCGATCCCAGTAGTAGTCCAGGCCGATTTCTCCAACCGCCACGACCTTTGCGCGCGCGGTGAGCGTATGAAGACTCTCTAGAAGCGAGGGTGTGAAATCAGCGCTGCTGTTCGGGTGCACGCCTACGGCTGCGTAGACCGATGAGAATTGGGTGGCCAAATCAACAGCAGCCTGGCTGGTGGCCAAGTCAATCCCTGGGTTGAGTATATAGGTAACCCCAGCGGTGGCCGCCCGGCCGATAACCTCAGAGCGGTCGCTGTTGTAGGCGTCGAAGTCGAGATGGCAGTGTGTGTCAAACAGCTTCACGATTTCAGGCTGTTCTTGAGCTGCTGCAGGTCGGACTCGACCATCATCTGAATCAGTTGATCGAAAGATACACGCGGTTCCCAGCCAAGGGCGGCCTCGGCCTTAGCCGGGTCTCCCACCAGCAGGTCAACTTCGGCTGGGCGCATGAAAGCCGGGTCTTGCACGGTGTAGTTCTTCCAGTCTAGATCAACGCAGGCAAAAGCGACTTCCAACAGGTGTTCGACCGAGTATGTAACGCCGGTTGCGATCACATAGTCGTCCGGGGCGTCCTGCTGCAGCATGAGCCACATGGCCTGCACGTAGTCGCCGGCAAAGCCCCAGTCGCGGCGTGCGTCCAGATTGCCAATGCGCAGCTCGTTAGCAAGCCCCAGCTTGATGCGAGCGGCGTGATGTGTGACTTTGCGTGTCACAAACTCGAGGCCGCGCCGCGGGCTTTCATGGTTGAACAGGATGCCGCTGCTGGCGTGAAGGTTATAGCTTTCCCGATAGTTGACCGTGATCCAGTGACCGTAGACTTTAGCCACTCCATAGGGGCTGCGCGGGTAGAAAGGGGTTGTTTCCCGCTGTGGCACTTCGCGCACCTTGCCGAACATCTCGCTGCTGGATGCTTGGTAGAAACGTATCTGCGGGTCAACCACGCGGATTGCATCGAGCAGGCGGGTGACGCCTAACGCAGTGACGTCACCGGTGAACACCGGCTGGCTCCAGGATGTTTGCACAAAACTCTGGGCGGCCAAGTTATACACCTCAGTGGGCCGTATTTCGGCGATCGCATGGGTGAGGCTGGTCTGGTCCAGCATGTCGCCCGGAATGAGTGTGATCCGATCCTGTATGTGGCGAATACGTTCGAAGTTTAAGGTGCTTGTGCGCCGCACCAGTCCGTAAACCTCGTAGCCCCGCTCTAGCAGGAACTCAGCCAGATACGATCCATCCTGACCGGTGATGCCAGTGATCAGTGCGCGGCGGGATTTCATGGGTTAGTCTTTACTCCTGGGTGTAATGACAGAGCGTTAGCGCAAGCGCCGAGTGAGGGTGCTAGCGCGCAGACGCAAGCCTAACACGCTGGCGACAGTCGTTGAGCAGGTCAAGCAGTGTTTGTTCAAACGGCGTCTGCGGCTGCCAGCCGGTGTCGGCGCGCAGGCGCGCCGCGCAGCCCAGCCGCACCGGCACGTCAACAGGCAGCATGCGCGCTGGGTTTACCCGAACGGTGATCCTTGAACGGCTGAAGCTGAGCAGGGTGTCGAGCATCTCCTGAATGCTGTGCGTTGTTTCTGAAGCCACGTTGTAAGCCGCGCCAGCATCCCCATGCTCGACAATCAGCCGGTAGGCGCGCACGATGTCGCGCACGTCTGTGAAATCACGCCTGGGCGAGAGATTGCCAACCTCCAGCACTGGCTCCTGAGCGCCAGCTTCGATGCGGGCAATCTGCATGGCAAAGTCTGGCGCTACAAACCCTTCGCGCTGGCCGGGGCCGAAGTGGTTGAAAGGGCGGGCGCGCAGAATCGGCAGCTTATCACTGAGGAAATACTGCAAACCCAGCAGGTCCTGGGCAGCCTTGCTCACGCCGTAGGGGCTGGTGGGCTGCAGCGGCGCGTCCTCGGTGATCGCTGATCCATCGCCTGGGCCATAGATTTCGGCTGAACTCACAACCAGCATACGCGGCTGGATACCTGCCTCGCGGCAGGCCAGGATGAGGTTGAGCTGAGCTTGAATGTTGTTGGCCAGTGTGCCCCAGGGGTCTTGGAACGAGAGCCGGGGCGATGCTTGCGCTGCAAGATGATATATGCGATCTGGGCGCAGGCCGCTGATCAGCACGCGAACCTGGTTTGCTGCAGTGAGATCAACTGTGTGGCAAACAACGGCTAAGTGCACGCTGTCCCTTGCGTTGAGCACCGTGCCGTGCAGTTCTGCGTCAGGGTCAGCGCTCGCCAGGTGGTTGAGTAGATGCCGACCAACGAAGCCAGCAGCGCCTGTTATCAGGATTCGCACCGCTCTACCTCAACGCGCTGTTCAAAGTGTGCAGCATTATAAGGCCGATTCTTTCGCACGATCTAGTCCAGTATGACAGGCACAACAAACCCCTGCACGATCGGCGAGTCGGGCTGCTGGAGCGCGTAGACGTCATAGCGCACACCGCGTTCGAAAGGCACGCTGGCAATCCTGGCAGCGATTGCGGCGGCATCGGCATCCAAGATGAGCAGATCGAAAACGCCTTCTGAAAGCAGGCCTGGCGCCGAATAACCGCCAGGCGGCACTGAGCTGGCATTGGGAACGTTCTGCACGCCGAAGCCGATGGACTGGCGATACGTGGGTGTCACTGGTGTGCCGGCCAGCGCGCCCGTTCGCGGCGGGGAACTGAAACGACTTGCCTCTACTGATTGGTCTACAGCGATGGCGAATGCCAGCCCAAGGTTGATGGGCTTGCCCGCAGTGACGTTGATGAGACGCGCCAGCGGCGCATCTACTGCAGTTAGCTCCGGTTCTGCAACTGGCAGAACGAGCACGCGCTCCAAGCCGTAGCCGATGAGAACCAGCGTGTAAGATACGCCGCTGTCGAACAAGACTCTATCTTCGAATAGAGGATCAGCTGTGCCAGGGGAGCGAACTGTAACCGTAAAGACGCCCTCACGCGCTGAACTCGGCTGGCTTGCATCTCCGTAGTCCAGACGCTCGGCGAGCAGCGCTCCGTCGAGAAAAACGTCCAGTGGTCCGCCGCCGAACACAGCGTTGACCACTGCAACGCTTGCTGGTCGCAGGGGGGTGGGGCTGGGTGCAACTTCGGCTGGCAGCCCAAGCAGCTCCTGCTGCACACCCACGTATTCGCTTAGAATCACAGGTGGCGCGTCAATCCGTCCTGTAATCAGGTAGAGATAGGTGCGCCCCGCCTCAAAGACCACATCCTGTGCGATTTCGAGAGACGCCTCAGTTTCGCTGGCTCCCGCGGCGTTCCAGTAGAAGTCATACTCTGCGCCAGCGCGCACCTCAACTGTCTGAGGTAGATCGCCATAGCCGAGAAAGGCCAGCGACAGCGGCGGACCGCTGACACTAAGACGCAAACGCGGCGCGCTGTCCAGCGTGTTTACAAACGTGACTCGTGCCGCGTTAGGTGTTGTCTGTACAAGGCTGTCACGCGCTGTGATTAGACGCGCTGCCCCTGGCGATCCGAGCAGTACAACAGTCGTACCCTCGTCCTCAGCAGCCGTGATGTCAGCGCTCGCCAGCGGCTCAGTGAGAGAGCGATCAGCTCCGGCAGGGTAGACCCGGACTAAGTAAACGCCGGAGGGAAGTGTTTGACGCGGCCCTGCGCGGGTGTAGTCGAGCGCGGCAGCCAGCAGTGTGTCGTTCAGGTACACATCCACAGGGCTTAAGGCCGCCGAGCCGTTCACAACGCGGACAGCTGCTGCTCCGGGCACACGATCGTCAAAACGGACTACTTCGGGAGCAGTGATTGGGCCAGTCAGGATAAGTGTGTGAGCTGTGCGCGGCCGCAAATCGAGCGTATAGGTGAGAATGCTGCCGCTGGCGCTTGTAAAATCGAGCGTGATTTCTCCGGCTGGCGCAGACGGGATGGTGCTGCCTGCGCCAAAGGCAAGTGGGGGCGTCAGATTGACGTGGTTCTGCTGTACGGTGACTTCGCCTGCACTGTGGAGTGCGTTTATCAATGCCAGCCGACTTTGATCGCGGTCGAGCAGAGCGGCAGATTCATCCTGAACGATGAAAGCCAGTTCGTCTGGTTTGCCGCTCAGGACGATGGTTCGGGATGCGCCAGATTTGAACTCAAAGGCTGTTGACAGGGCTATCGGTTCAACATCACCAGGACGGCTGCCCGCAGGATAGACTATGATTCGGTGCAGTCCGGCTGCGATGGGCGTAAGGCCCGTGAACTGGCGAAAGCTGAGGTAGGGGGCAACTGCCAGGCCCTCCACGTAGACATCTATCTGCTGCAGCTCAGCGGCGGCGTGAACAATACGAACAAATGCCCGCTCAGCAGGCTCCTGCGCTGCGGGCAGCGCAAAAGGAGTGCTTGTGGGCCGCGGTGTTGCTGAGGCGGTTGGCGCGATGGTTGGCTCAACAGTTGGTGTGGCCGTCGGTACGGCCTGGGCGCAGGCCCCTGCGACAATTGCCAACAGCAGGAACAGAACATGACGCGCAGGGTTCATGATGACCTCGCGATCTCGACTCTAGGCCATTGTACTCGCCCTTGCAAGATTCACCAGTAAAGCAAAAGTCCCGCGGCAGCCGCAGGACTTTTGTGTGAACGACATATGGTGTGGAATTGTGGGAGAGGCGTCAGCCTCCAGCCGGAGCGCCCAGAGTGTCAACTTCACCGGGGGCCAGCGGCACATTGGCCAGCTCGAAGCGCTGTCCGTTAAACGACAGCGTCACGAAAACCGCTGTGTCAGTTCGGGCCGCGATCCAGCCTTCCTGGCCCTCATAAGTGACCTGAAGCCACCGTCCATCGCCTGTGCGGGCGCTGACAACAACTTGAGTGCCGCTCAGGATGGGCGCAATGACTTCGGCGTTGATATCAGGCGTGCGCCGCAGGTTGAGGTTGGCGCCTGGATCGAGCGCAACAGTCGCGACAATCGCATTACGTGTCGGGTCGGCAGTGGGCACGGCAGGCTGGAACACCACACCGGTTCCAGTGCCGCCGCGCGTGTCTTCTGGCACGATGCGAAGCAGGCCGCGGGCTTCAAACTCCTCAAGCGTAGAAGGGCGGCCGTTCAGCTCATAGGCGAGGAATTGGGTGCTGGCCCAGCCCGTCACCGAGCCGCCGTCAGGGGCTGTGTAGCGGATAAACGCCCACTCACCGTTCTCGCCAATGCCGACAAACTCAGCCACTGTATTGAGCGGTAGCCTGGCCAGCACCTCGCTGTCGGTGGCGGGCAGACGCCGGACGTTCAGATTGGCAGTCGGGAGCATGTTGACCACACGCACAGTGGTCACATCCTGGCGGGCGACAGGTGGAGCGATTGACGTATTACGGGACTCGCCCGGCGTATTGCCAGGCACGGTGGGCAGGTTGCGCAGCGGAACCTGCTGGCCGTTGGCGTCGCGCACATCTACAAAATCGCTGCGCACCCAGGCGTCAATTTGACCGCCGTCCGGCGTGTCATACGTGATGAAGAGCCAGGTTTCGTCCCTTGCCAGATCAGCGCGCTCATCTTCCAGCAGTTCCACTGGGTCTACAAACACGTAGTCCGGCGGGATGCGTGTGGCGCTGCTGAAAATCTCAGCCAGCCCGCCTTCGCGGCCGTTGACGGCGAAAACCGTGCCAAAAGGCACCACGCCGAGCGACAGCGCCTGCACGTTTGGATACTGCCGCAGCTGGAGATTGCGATCTGGATCGAGGTTAAAAACACGGCCGGTGTAGGTCGGGGCTGGCGGCAGAACAGCGGGCGGCGCGATTACTGGCGCTGGGGTCGGTTCGACCTGTGCCGCAGGCGGCTGAGGCACTGGCTCAACTGGTTGGGCTGGCTGAGCGGGCAGCTCAGGAACTGCCGGGAGCTGCGCAACAGCGGTTTGGGCGCCCGGCGCGCTGGCGATGCTCTGCGCTAACGCCACCGGAGGCAGCGGGAACAGCGCCGCAGCAGGGCTTCCGCTCACTAGATGGTCGTAGAACACGCCGCCGTAAAACTGGCCGGTGAACGGCTCTAGAGCCATCCCCCCGACCTCGATATTGACAGTAAGCTCGCCGGCGGCAGGAACGAAAATCAGCGGGCTTGCGCCACCCGCAGCTATCTCGACGCCCGAAGCGCCGTCGTCATTTACTACGGCCAGCACGCTATCGTCACCCGGGCCGATGTTGATGAGCCGCAGCACCGGCTGGGCTGCGTTAACAGCGCTGAAGTCGTCGAAATAGGTAGACAGCGCCAGCTCGCCACCAAGACTGACAACGGCGGCGGTGGTATAGAGACCCGCCCCGGCGTTGAGTGTGCCGCTGAGGAGCGTGGTCTGCGTGCCGGATTCGCGCACGTTTACGACATAATCGCCAGCAGGAAGCGCGATGAAACCAGTGGCGTTCTCCCCCTCCGTTGGTTCGGACAGCATGGCGACCAGGGTTTCACCGGCATACACATCAACAGCTGGCGCGCCAGGCACGGCGTGCACCAGTCGAACGCGCGCCGTGCCGGCCTCGTTCTCTGGCCGAACTGGCGCGGTGAGCACCATGTAACGCGGATTGCTCAGGGTTCCATACAGGATGAGCTTATAGGACGTGCCGCTGAAGCGGACGGGCAGCTCAAGGTTGAAGACACCTCCCTCAACACCTGCGCCGGCTGGCGTGATGACCAGGTTATAGGTGAATAGCGGTATGTCAAGCGTGCCAAAAGGCTGGTTGTACGCCTGGCTCACGACCAACGCGCGGCCATCGTCCAGCAGAACGTCTACGGCAGGAGCATCAGCGATTGCGTGGATGCTGGTGAAACGGGCAACACCGACGGCAAGGGGGTCGAGGTCGTTTTCGTCGCGGTAAACGGTGAAAATTGGGCTGGCTGGGGACGATGCGACCAGGGTGTAGTTTGCGTCGCTGCCGACCGGGAGAGTTTGCTCCCAGAGGAGCGAGTCTGTGCCGGCCTGGCGTACACGCACGCTTCTTTCTCCAGGCGGCATGATGATGTACTGTGTCGCTTCCCCAAATGCCAGATTGGCAACTGTCAACTGGCCATCCACAAAAACGTCAACAGGTGGCGCGCCAGGAACTGCGTGAACAAAGCGCACAAGCGACTCGGCCTGAGCGCTGGCAAACGCGGCAGTCGCAAAGAGCGCTGTCAGGACTATGAGCACCACTAAGCGCGTGCGATTACCCACCATCTTTCCTTTCCTCCTCTCAATGCAGGTTAACCGGCCGTGCGCAAACAGGCAGGTTACGTGCCCTCTTCCCACTGGCTGAGGTAGCGCACCTGCTCAGGCGTCAGGATGTCAATTCTCACGCCCATCGCCTCCAGTTTGAGCCGAGCGATCTCGTTATCAATCTCCTGAGGCACGACGTAAACATTGGGGGAGAGACTGCTAGCGTTTTTCACCATGTACTCTGCGCCAAGGGCCTGGTTAGCGAAGCTCATATCCATCACGCTGGCCGGGTGTCCCTCAGCCGCAGCCAAATTGATCAAACGGCCCTCGCCGAGCAAGTAGATCGGCCGCCCATTAACGACGTATTCCTGGACAAACGGGCGTACCAAGCGCGGCTCACCTGCGCTCATCCGCTCGAGCGCCGGGATATTGATCTCAACGTTGAAATGTCCCGAGTTGCAGATAATCGCGCCAGGTTTCATGCGCTCAAAATGCGGCGCGTCGAGGACGTTGATGTCGCCGGTCGCTGTGATGAAGATGTCGCCCAAGGGAGCTGCATCGAGCATTGGCATGACGCGATAGCCATCCATGACGGCTTCCAGTGCCTTGAGTGGATCCACCTCTGTCACAATGACATTTGCGCCCAGACCGGCGGCGCGCATGGCGATACCGCGGCTGCACCAACCGTAACCGGCAACCACAACAGTGCGGCCAGCCAACAGCACGTTGGTGGCGCGTATTACGCCGTCAAGTGTGCTTTGGCCAGTCCCGTAGCGGTTGTCGAACAGATGCTTGGTGCTGCTATCGTTGACGGCGATCACGGGAAAAGCGAGGGCGCCGTCCTTAGCCATGGCACGCAGGCGGATCACACCGGTCGTCGTCTCCTCAGTGCCGCCGATAATGTCGCTGATTAATTCGCGGCGGCTCTTGTGGATTGTGCTCACAAGATCAGCCCCATCATCCATAGTGATGTGGGGCCTATGATCCAGCGCGGCTTTGATGTGATCGTAATACACGTCGTTGCTTTCGCCCTTGATCGCGTACACAGGGATCTCGAAGTGCGAAACGAGCGACGCTGCCACATCGTCCTGGGTAGACAGGGGATTGGAGGCGCACAGCACGACATCAGCGCCGCCCACTTGCAGCGTGTGGACCAGATTGGCTGTTTCTGTTGTGACATGAAGACAGGCTGAGACGCGCACGCCATGGAGCGGCTTTTCTTTAGCGAAACGTTCGCGAATGGCGCGCAGAACTGGCATCTCCTGCTCTGCCCACTCGATGCGGTAGCGGCCGCCGGTAGCGAGGTCCAGGCTTTTGACGTCGTATTGGATGCTCATGCACACTCCTATTTACACAAAGCGCGGCCGCTGACGGCCCGTTAACTGCGCGATTCTAGCACACGAACCCGCCACTGTCGCCAGTGCGTTTGGCCTTCAGGTTGAGCGGCTCGCTGCTGCCCATTCAACTGATACAGACAGAAGCCGCTTAGTCAGCCGATGGCATGCTGACGTTTTCCAACAGGCTGTCAAGCAGACCCCTGTCGTCGAAGAATGTGCGAAAGCGCTCCACAAACTCCGGCAGTGAGAAGCGGTGATTCTGTGTCCCAACGTGTTCCAGCGCGTAGGTGGCGCACAGCGCCCCAATCTGGCCGGCCAGTGGCAGCGGCCATTCTGAGGCTAAGCCGCGCAGGAAACCGCCGCGGTATGCGTCACCAGCGCCCGTCGGGTCTTTGATGCCATCGCAGGGGAAGGCCGGGATTTCGTGACGCTGGCCATGGGCATAAATGTGCGAGCCGTGCGGCCCCTGCGTAATCACGAGGATTTCGATGGAACGGCGCAGGTCATCAATGCTCAATCCGGTCTTGTGGCAGATTATCTCAGCCTCATAAGCGTTGATAACCATTGCATACGCGCCCTGCATGCTGCGTGCCAGGTCCTCACCAGATAAACGGGGAACCTGCTGGCTGGGATCGTAAAGGAAACGGATGCCGCGCTGCCGACACTCCTCTGTGAGATTCATCATGGCCTGCGGATCGTTGGGCGAGATTACAACTAGGTCAGGCGTTTCCGGCCAGACATCAGCCAACGAGAAATGGCGGGCATAAGCCATTGCGCCAGTGTAGAACGAGGCGATCTGGTTGTTATCAAGATCGGTGTTCACAAAAAACGACGCTGTGAACACATCGTCTATCTGGCGCACCGTGCTGGTGTCAACCCCTGCTGCCTCCAGCCAAGCGCGGTAATCACCAAAGTCGCGCCCAACCGTGCCCATCAAGCGCGGACGCAGGCCCAGCAGTCCCGCTGTGAAGGCAATGTTGGCAGCGACACCGCCCCAGTGCTTGGTCATATCGTCAACAAGGAAGCTGAGGCTGACCTGATGAAGCTGGTCGGGCAGAAAATGCTCAACGAAGCGGCCGGGAAAACGCATCAAATAGTCGTAAGCGATTGAACCCGTAATAATGATGTTCATGGAAATGCTCTATGAGACCTCGTAGCGGCGATGGGTCAGTAAAGTATACCACAGCCGACAGGCTGTTGTAGAATGGGATTGCGGCAGCTTGAGCCGTTATCGCTCACCAGTTAGGGGGGCACAGCATGACGCAAAACAATCACAACCACGATACGCGATCCCCGCAT
>Ga0308414_1003077_pt1 | contig 10745 bp, 8 predicted proteins | sample HotsprSampleOS50_FD_205667 | JGI IMG/M metagenome (GOLD analysis project Ga0308414, IMG submission 205667) | Hot spring phototrophic mat microbial communities from Octopus Spring, Yellowstone National Park, Wyoming, United States - 20090730_OS50 ...
CGAGCTTGTAGATGTTCATAAACTCTTCGGCCTCGGTCGCGGCGGTGCCGGTCATGCCGGCGATACGGCCGTAGAGCTTGAAAAAGTTTTGCAGCGTGATGGTCGCCAGCGTTTGGGTCTCTTCTTTGACCTGTACGCCTTCTTTGGCCTCGACGGCCTGATGCAGTCCGTCCGACCATTGCCGTCCGTGCATCAGACGACCGGTGAACTCATCGACGATGATGACCTTGCCGTCCATCACGACGTAATTTTTTTCCTTTTCGAAGACCAGATGCGCTCGCAGGGCTTGCTCGATCATGTGCGGCCATTCGGAGTTCTGCCCCAAATAAAACGACCCGACGCCGGCGAATTCTTGTGCGGCCGCAGTGCCTTTTTCCATCAGATGGACGCTCTTGCGCTCATAATCGACATTGTAATACAGGGTGTTTTCTTCGATTTGGTTTTCCGTGCCGCGCAGCTCTTCGGCCAGCCGGCGTTTGGCGTCTTCCAACTGCGTTTGCGTCTTGTTGATGACGGCCTGTGCCTTTTCCATCCGCGCCGTGTCCTTGGCGCGCTTGGCGTCGGCCAGTTCGCCTTGAGCGTTGGCGATTGTGCGTTCGTATTCGTCGATATTCTTTTTGAGCCGGTCGTACGCGCTTTGCAGACTGAGCAATTTCCGTGCGACCGCATCGGCTTTTTTGTAGCGGGTTACATCGTCCTGCGCCGGACCGGAGATAATCAGCGGCGTGCGCGCCTCGTCAATCAGAATGGAGTCCACTTCGTCGATGATGGCGTACTCCAACGGCCCTTGCACCATCTGCTCCAGCGACACCTTCATATTGTCGCGCAGGTAGTCGAATCCGAACTCGTTATTCGTGCCGTAGGTGATGTCGCAGGCGTATTGGGCGCGCCGTTCGTTGCCGGTGGTGTCCATATCGGCCTGAATCGCCCCGACGGACAGCCCCAGCATCCGATACACCGGCCCCATCCATTCGGCGTCGCGCTTGGCCAGATAATCGTTGACCGTCACCACATGCACCTTGCGTCCGGTCAAATGCGCCAAATACGCCGCCAGCGTCGCCACCAGCGTCTTGCCCTCGCCGGTGGCCATTTCGGCAATCTTGCCCTCGTACAGGACATTGCCGCCGACCAACTGCACGTCAAAATGCCGCATATTGAGTGTCCGCCGTGCCGCCTCTCGCACGACCGCGAATGCCTCGACCAAAATCTCCTCCGGCTTTGCGCCGCCGGCCAGTTTGGCCTTAAACTCGGCCGTTTTGGCCATTAATTGCGCATCGTCCAGCCCCTGCATCTGCGGCTCCAGTTTGCCGGCCGCTAAGGCAGACTGCATATACGACTTGACCAGACGCTCATTGCGTGAGCCGAAAATCTTTACTAACCAGCTATTGATCGTCGATAGCTTCATTGATTTCCCTTAATGATAACTTCTTTTATATAAATAATTTATGATTCAATCAATCGATATAAATGCGGTGTTCTGTCGCAGGACAGACACCGCTATGCCGTCTTTTTTCCTTTCCCTTTTGCCCCGATTATACCCGCCCGCAAGCAAATGTTGTACCTTTTTTTCGTTAGCGTGGCAGGATTTATAACGCAATTGAGGCAAAAAAATCTTGACCTGTCTGATAGTGTGCCTTAAAATCCTGTTTTTAATATACCGTTCCTGCGCCGCAATGGGTTTGGGCGCCGGCGGCGATTGTGTAAACGTCGTGATGAAAGGGTTTTAAGTTGAGTACGCTGACAAAAGTTTTAGTGGTCTTATTGTCTTTATTTTCGATTTTTCTGTGCGGGATGATGGTGGCGTTTGTGGGCAGCGCCAAAAATTACAAGGCCATGTACAACGAACAGCGGGATTTGGCGCTGTATGCACAGGCGGAATTGGCCAAAAAAGACCAATTGTTCAACGATCAGATGGCCAAGTACAAGACGCAGGAGGCCGAACTGACGTCCAAACTGCTGGCGATGGAGGCCGAGAACAATCAACTGAAGGCCGATCTGCGCAAAAGCGAACGGCTGGTTGTGCAGTATCAAAGTCAGGCCGACAGTTGGAAGGGCGTGATGACCGGCTTTGAGCAGAGCGTGCGCAACCTTCAGGCCTCGCTGCAGCAGACCCAGCAGCAACTGGACGCCGCCCGCGCGCAGGGGATTAACGACCGCAAGGAACTGTCGCAGATTACGACCGATCTGTATGCCAAGATTATTCAGCTCCAGTCGATGGAGGCCGAGCGCCGCCGTCTGCTCGAGCAGAAAACCGAGTTGGAAAAGCAGCTCAGCGGCGCCGGCGTCGGGGCGGTCAGTGTTCAGCCCGTAACGCCGGTGGCGCAGCGGGATGTACTGCCGGCGTCGTCGGCTTCGACGGCAGTGGTTCGCGGCTTGGTCAAAGATGTTGACGAAACGCTGGTGCATCTGTCGGTCGGCTCCGCCGACGGCGTGCGCGAAAATATGGTCTTTCATATCACACGGGGCGACCAGTTCCTCTGCGATGTGGTGGTAACCCATGTGGATATCAATCAGAGCGCCGGGGTGCTGGATTTGGTTAAGCAGCGTCCGCAGGCCGGCGATACGGCAAGCACACAACTTTAATTGAAAAAGACGATACGCTTATGGCCAGAAAAGTAATGACGATAGGCAGCGACGTTTATACGGCGATTTTGGCGCTGGCGTCGCTGACAGTCTTGTCCACGGCGGTGTTTGTCGCGGTCAAGTGTATGATATACTACGGTACTCTGTTCTCAATCGCTCAAGCCGGACGGTGAACGTCGTTTGAGCGGCCCGCGCGGAGGCGACTGATTCGGTTTGCTCCAGACGACCGGCTGGAGGCGGGCAATAACACCGGCGATCCGTTTTGAAGGGAGTCACAGTGATAGATACAGTTCTGGGCTGGTTCAGCAAGGACATGGGCATCGACTTGGGAACGTGCAACACGCTGGTGTGTGTGCGGAACGAGGGCATCGTCCTGAATGAGCCGTCGGTGGTGGCCGTGCGCAAAGGCACCAATGTCGTGCTGAATAACGGCGAGGCGGTGGGGCTGGTGGCCAAGGATATGCTCGGCAAAACGCCCGGCTCGATTACGGCCATCCGTCCGCTCAAAGACGGCGTAATCAGCGATTTTGAAATCACTGAAAAGATGCTCAGCTACTTTATCCGCAAGGTGCATGGCCGCAAGGGGTTTTTCAATCCCCGCGTGGTTATTGCCGTGCCCAGCGGCATTACCGCCGTCGAGCGGCGAGCGGTTATCGACAGCGCCGAACGCGCCGGAGCGCGCAAGGTGTTTTTGGTCGATGAGCCGATGGCCGCCGGCATCGGGGCGGGGTTGCCGATTACCGAGCCGACCGGCTCGATGATCGTGGATATCGGCGGCGGTACGACGGAGGTGGCGATTATCAGTCTGGCCGACATCAGCACCTGTGAATCCATCCGTATCGGCGGCGACAACTTCGACGAGGCGCTGATCAATCATCTCAAAAAAACCTACAACCTGCTCATCGGCGAATCCCGCGCCGAACAGGTCAAGATACAGATTGGCTCGGCGGCTCCGCTGGAACAGGAAATGACGATGGAGATTGCCGGCCGCGATACGATTTCCGGCCTGCCGCGCAAGATCGTGATTACCAGCGAGGAAATCCGCGAGGCCTTTCGCGAGCCGATTGCCGGCATTATCGAGGCCGTGGTGCGCACGCTCGAACGCGCCGAACCGGAACTGGCCGCCGACCTGATTGACAATGGCGTAACCCTGGCCGGCGGCGGCTCGCTGCTGCGCGGGATGGATCGGGTGTTGTCCAACGCCACCGGCCTTCGCGTCGTTCACGCCGAAGACCCGCTGACGTGCGTGGCGCGCGGCACCAGCGTCTATCTGGAAAATCTGGAACTGTGGAAGGATACCTTGGATTCTTCCGGTACGGCATGGTAAAAAAATAAAAAGCCAAAAGGAGAAGGGTAAGAAGGAAACGTTTTTTTTTGCGATTCAAGCATAGAAGGGTTTTATGGCAGGCAGGCGTTTTCAGTTATCGAACGGCGCACTTTTCGGGTTGCTGCTGTGCGCCGGAATCGTCCTGCTGGCGCTGCCGCGTGAGAAGACCCAAAGCGTCAATTACCTGTTTGCCCGCCTTTTTAGCCCGTTGTTGAGGATTGGCCGGTCATTTCCGGAGTTTCGTGCCGCGATGCCTCACCCCGACGAACAATATGTGCCTCGCGAAGAACACAACAAATTGTGGAAAAACTACAAAAATCTGCACGCCCAACTGCTTCGGCTTCAGGACGATTACCAGACGCTGGCGAAGGTGCGCAGCGGTCTTCCGCGATTTTTCAGCGGGCTGACGATAGCCGAGGTGGTCGGAGCCGGCGGCGGGCTGACGCAGGAACTGCTAATCAGCAAAGGCGCCGCCGACGGCGTGCGCGTCGGCCAATATGTACTCAGCCCCGAACAAAACAGCATTGTCGGCGTGGTTCGGGACGCCGCCGAGCGGATGGCGCGGGTGCGGCTGCTGACCGACGCCAATCAGAGCATCGAGGTGCGCATTCGCCGCGACGGGACGCCGATGGATGTTGGGGCGTTGATGGTCGGCGACGGCAAGCGGGGCTGTACAGTGTCGCTGGTCGAGCGCGAAAAGGACATTCGCGTCGGCGACGCTGTCTATGCGGCGGCGCGCCCCGGACTTCTGGAAACGCCGATGATTATCGGGCAGGTTGCCGAGGTCGTGCCGGATGAGGATTCGCCGCTGCTGTGGAAAATTACGGTACAGCCGGCCGAGAATGCATCGACGCTCAAAACCGTGGCGGTGATTGTACCGGAGATGACGGCTCCGATGAGGCAATAACGTTATGCGATGGATACCGTTTCTGATTTTGACGCTGGTCGGCACATTGCTTCAGGCGGGCAATCTGCTGAATCTAATTGCGCTTGGCCAGTGGCACATTCGACCGGCGCCGCTGATTATCCTGCTGGTATTCGTGGCGGTGCATTGCCGGCTGCGCGAGGCGGTAATCGCCTCGTTTCTGATTGGTCTGGCGATGGATATGAGCGGTCATCAGATGGGGCCGCATACCCTCAGCTACTGTCTGGCCGGCGGGCTGCTGTGTCAGCTTAGCGAGTATTTCCCATCGCGGCGGATGTTTCATCAGGCGGCCATGATTTTTTGCGTGTCGCTGATTGCCGGAACGTTGGCCTATTGGCTCGGCGGGCTTAAAACCGGCGAATGGCAGGAGTTTGCCTATCGGGTTATGTTTCTGACAGCCCTTTATTCGGCGTGTGTCGGGCCGCTGGTCTGGCGCTTCCTGCGGCGATTGGTGCATTTGGTTGCGATTATCCCGCTCTCTGCCGCACGCGGCGGTTTGCGATAGAGGTTATGTATCAATTTCGATTGAAAATTTTTGTCGGGTTATGCATCGGCGTGCTGCTGATTGCGATGGGGCGGCTGGTGTTTTTGCAGGTATTCCGGCAGGAAGACGCCCGTCGGGCGGTTGAGTCGATGCGCATCAATCCGGCCACTCGGCTGGCGACGGTACGCGGCAAGATACTCGATCGCAACGGCCATACGCTGGCGGTTGACAGGCCGGCCTTTTCTTTGACGATCAGCTACGAACTGACGCGCTATGCCGATGCGCGTTGGCAGGAAGGACACATCCAGCGTCAAATGACCGATACCGTTTCCCGCGCCGAGGTCGAGGCGCAAATGCAGGAACGCTGGGCCGACGGCAAAAGTATGCTGCGTCAGGCGATTGAGTTGGCCGCCGAATTGGGCGACGTGCCGCGCGACGAAATTGAAAGCCGCATCGAGGACATCAACAATCGCATCTGGGAGCTGGCGCGCTATCTATGGTGGCGGCGGCGCAATCCGTCGGCGTCGATGGACGACTATCGCCGCCAGCGCGACGCGATCCCGCCGTCGCAGATTGTACGGATGGACTTGCGCGAAATGCGGGATTTTTATCCGCTGATAGAACTGGCTGGCGAACAGTCGCTGCTCAACGCCCAGATTGCTCTGGTTCAGATGGAGGGGTTAAGCATCCGCTCCGAACCCAAACGCAGTTATCCGTACGCGACAGCGGCCTGTCAGATTCTCGGCTGGGTCGGCCCCGGTCAGGAGCAGGAAATGCAGTTGTTCAGCGAAGATGAATATCAGCGTTATCTGGAAGGCGAGGTGCTGGGCAAAGAGGGCATCGAGAAGGCGTATGAGCCGGCGCTGCGCGGCCGGCGCGGACAGGCCGTCTATGACAAAGACGGCAACGAACTGTCGCGCACCGAGCCGCAATACGGCAGCGATGTGCAGTTGACGCTGGACATTGAGCTGCAGCGGCACATTGAGGCGATGCTGCTGGATCCAACCCAAAACCCCAACGCCGATCGCAACTGTGCGGCGGTGGTGCTGGACGGCGCGACCAACGATATTCTGGCGGCGGTTTCGACGCCGGTCTATGATTTGAATCGGGTGCGTCGGGATTACAGCCGTTTGATTAGCGATCCGGCCAAACCGATGACCCACAAAGCGCTGGAGCGCAACTATCCGCCCGGCTCGACGGCCAAGCCGCTGATCTTGCTGATTGGGCTGGAAGAGGGCAAAGTGCGGCCGGACGAGATTATTCACTGTACGTTTCAGCCGCCGCCGTCGGGCTGGCCGCGATGTCTGTTGCAGCGGATGGGTTATTGCCACGACGCTCGCTGGGAAGGCGAAGGCGGCAATAACGCCCGCAATGCGATGCGCGGAAGCTGCAACATTTATTTTTCTCACGTCGCCCATCGGCTCAGTTCGCGGGCGTTGCAGTCGTGGCTGTATCAGTTGGGGTTTGGGCAGTCGGTTTTGACGCTGGATTGGCCGGCGGAATTTGCATCCGCTAACCCCGAATTGGCGGCGATGACGCGGCCGTTTATCCGGCAAGCGCACGGCTGCTTGACGGACGGCGTCCAGTTGGCCGCCGCCGAGTCGCTGGACGCGCTGCCGCCGATTAAAAAAGACTGGGAGCGCAAGTTTTGGGGCATCGGTCAGGGCAATCTGCGTGTTACCGTGCTGCAAGTGGCCAATGCACTGGCCGCTATTGCGCGCGGCGGCGTGTACAAATCGCCGCGGCTGGTGATGGATGACAGCGACCCTTTCAATGAGCGTCGTCAGCGGCAGATTGCGGTTTCCCCGACGACGCTTAAAACCGTCCGTGAGGGAATGTCGGCGGTTGTGAACGCCGAAGGCGGCAGCGCGTATCGCATTTTTCATACGCCCAAGAGCGAATTGTTCGACCGCGGGCTGACCATTTATGGAAAAACAGGTTCGACCGAACGCCCCGAACACGCCTGGTTTGAGTGTTTTGCCGAGGACAAGGCCGGACGCATCATTGTGGTCGTGGCGCTGGTGGAAGGGGGAGCCAGAGGGTCGGATGATGCGGCGCCGCTGGGGCATACAATCTTAAAACTGTGCAGCGACGCCGGCTACATCGGAACGAAATAAAGTAAAAAGTCAAAAGGCAAAAGTAAAAAGTACAGGGCAAAAAGAAAAAATCAACAGACTCGGCAGTTTCCGTATCTTTTTCCTTGTCAATTTTACCCTTTGCCTTTTTACTTTTTATTTGGCCCTAAGCAGTGTGTTGTCGATTGCAGCGGGGACAGTGCAGAGTGCGGCCGGCGAGGGTCGGCGGAACTTTGAGCCGAACGCCGCAGGGACAATCAATGAACAAAAAGCCGTTGACCTTGCGCATAATATCGCCGATTTGGCGTTGGGTTTGTTTGGGCGAGCCGACGGGGGTTGACGCCGCGGCGGTACGCAGGCCGACCGGTTCGTCGCTCTTGATTGCCGCTGGGGGGATGACGCCGCCGCGATGCGTTACCTGTTCATAGGCGGCGTTGTAGTCCTTGAAGGCCGCCCCGTGCGCCATGTTTCGCAAAATACGGATGCGTTCTTCGACGGGCGGATGGGTGCTGAACAAGCTGATTGCCTTTGCGCCGCGGAAGGGGTTAGCGATGTACATCGGGGCGGTCACGGCGTTGGCCGATTCCATCGAAATAGGTGTGCCGGCGATTTTTTCCAACGCGCTGGCCAGTCCTTCGGGGTATCGCGTCAGCCGCACGGCGCCCGCATCGGCCAGATACTCGCGCTTGCGCGACAGGGCAAAATATAACAGTTGTGCAAACAGCGGCGCCAAAATCGCCAATAAAATCGCAATGACCATCAAAATTGCCTGCGCTCCGCCGCCGCCCTGCGAGCGGGACGAATAGCGGCGGCCGCTCATCGAGCTGTAAAACATCCCGCGGGCAAAGACCTGACTGAGCAGCACAATTGCCCCGAGCATCACGCCGGCCATGGTAACAAACAGGATGTCGCGATGGACGATGTGGCTGATCTCGTGGGCGACGACGCCCTGCAGTTCGTCGCGGTTGAGCCGACCGAGCAGGCCGGCAGTGACGGCCACCGAGGCGTGTTCGGGGCTGCGGCCGGCGGCAAAGGCGTTGGGGGCAGGGTCGTTGATGATGTAGATGTTGGGCAGCTTGGGCAGGTTGGCCGCGATGGCCATTTCCTCGACGATGTTGAATAACTGCGGATGCACGTCGGGCGTAACCGCCGTCGCCCGGCTGGAGGCCAGCAGTATCTGGTCGCCGCCGAACAAGCTGAGCATCATCAAAAACAACCAAACGCACGCCGCGATAAACATCCCCGTCCAGCCGGCGTCGGGACTGCCGCCGAAGGCGGCGCCGAACACATACCCCAGCCCGCACAGCAGCGTCGCCATCAGACCCAATAGAATAATCGAGTTGCGTTTATTAATGTAAATTTGATGCCACATAGATAATTATGAATTTTGAATTCTTAATTTTGAATTATTCACGATGATTCAGTTTTGTTGTTTTGGCAATGCTGGTTAATATCTTTACCAACTCTTCCGATTCTGAAAGGATAGCTTGTGATTGATGTTTTTTGCCGGATAAGGTTGTCTTTTTTCATAGAATTCAAAATTCAAAATTCAGAATTAAAAATTCACCTTCGGCACACTCCGTTCGGCCTCGTTGGAGATTTCAAAGTAATCGCGTTTAGTGAAGTTAAAGACGCCGGCGACCAGATTGGACGGGAACATCTGGATTTTATTGTTGTAGAACAGCACTTGGTCGTTGTAGCCCTGCCGCGCGAAGGCGATTTTGTTTTCGGTGCTGGTCAGGGTTTCCTGCAGCGACAGAAAGTTCTGGTTGGCCTTCAGGTCGGGGTAGTTTTCGACGACGAGCATAAACTTGCTCAGCGCCTCGGTCAGTGCGCCCTCGGCCTTGGCGGCGTCGGCGACATTGTGGGCGCCCATCGCACGGCTGCGCGCCTCGGTGATCGCCTCAAACGTGCCGCGTTCGTGCTGCATATACCCCTTTGCGGTTTCAACCAGATTGGGAATCAAATCGTGCCGCCGCTTGAGCTGCACATCGATCTGCGACCAAGCGTTATCGACTTGGTTTCGCAGCCGCACCAGCCCGTTGTAAATGCCGATGACCATCAGCACCAGAACCACAAACGCCGCAATCATAATCAAAAATAAAAGTCCAATGCTCATCATATTAAATCTCTCCCGAATAAAAGTTGAATGTTAAAAGTTAAATGTCAAATGTAGTTGTATTACTGCTTATTACTGCTACCATAAAGTTCAGCAAGCAGTTTGGCGACTTTTCCGGCTGGGTCGAATGTGCCTTGTGCCAGCACCTCCATCAGTTCGCCGCGGTCGAACCACAGGCCGTGGTTTTTGACGCAGCGGTCGATAAGGACGACCTTGTCGCCATGGCCGACGGTAACTTTGTGCATCATTTTACGGCAGATAGGGCAGGGGCGCGGATGTTCGTCTGTGCGGGCGTCGGCAAACGAGGCCAACACTTTTTTTGCCGCGTCGGCGTCTTCCAGCAGGATTTCCAGTTCGCCGGCGTCCAGCCAGATGCCGCGGCACTCGGTGCAGTAGTCCGTCTCGACCTGATCCAGCTCAAAGACGATCATCGGCGTTTTGCATACAGGACAATCCATCGCATTTGCTTCCTTATATTGATTGACGATTGACTATTGACGATTATTCTGAATCGTTCATTGTCCATCGTCCCTCGTCAATGTAAGGCCTAATACCGCTGCTGTCAAGGTAAACCGGCGTTGTCCCAGATCAATTCGATGTGTTTTTCGTTGCATGCCTTGACCCAGTCCGGGCCGGGATAGGCGTTGGTAACAATCGCATCCAAGTCGTCCAAGTCGGCAATCTTATAGAGGGCGGGGTTATCGAATTTGCTGCGGTCGCCCACAAAGACGACTTTCGAGGCCTTTTTCAGCACCATTTTAGTAAAGCTGACTGTTGCTACGTCCGCACCGCTGATGCCGGCCTCGATATCGATGTCATCGGCGCCTGTAAATGCTGTAAAACCCGATAGTTGCGAAACGCCCAACTCGGCGGTAGGGCCAATCATATCCATCCGTTCGGGACGGTACTGGCCGCCCAACAGGATGATTTTGTGCTGGACTTGTTCGTGCAGGCGGCTCATCAGATGCAGCGAGTTGACAATGATGGTAAGTCCTTTTTTCTTGGCCAGATGTGGAATAATTTCAAAGCAGGTCGAGCCGGCTTCCAAGTAGATATTCTCGCCGTCGCTGACCAGCTCGGCGGCCAGTCGTCCGATGATGCGTTTGGCGGCCAGATTGCGGGTTTGGCGATACCGCACAGACAGATTCATCTCTGAGGAGCCAAGAACCGCTCCGCCATAGGTCTTTTTCAGCAGGCCGTCTTTTTCCATGGCCGCCAGGTCGCGGCGAATC
>Ga0308414_1003078_pt1 | contig 10744 bp, 7 predicted proteins | sample HotsprSampleOS50_FD_205667 | JGI IMG/M metagenome (GOLD analysis project Ga0308414, IMG submission 205667) | Hot spring phototrophic mat microbial communities from Octopus Spring, Yellowstone National Park, Wyoming, United States - 20090730_OS50 ...
TCGTCGGCTTCCCGGGCGAGACTGAGCAAGAATTTCAAGACACCGTCTCCCTCGTCCGCGAAGTCGGCTTCGACAACGCCTTTGTCTTCCGCTACTCCGAGCGCAAAGACACACCTGCTGCCGGCATGAGCAACCAAATCCCGGAACAAGAAAAAGAACGCCGCAACCAGGAACTGCTCGCCGAAGTTAATCGCATCGCCCATGCTAAGAACGCTGCGCTGGTCGGCTCCGTGCAGGAAATCCTCGTCGAAGGGCCCAGCAAAACCACCGACCAGCGCTACATGGGCCGAACGCGCCAAAACAAAATCGTCGTCTTCCCCGGAAGCGAACGTCACCACAGCAAATTGCTCCCGGTGCGCATCGAACGTTCAACCGGCTTTACCCTCTACGGCGACCCGGCAATTCACGAATAACTGAAATCTAAATCCCGCGAGCACATCGCGAGATGCCGCAGGGCGAAATTTTCCCTCTCAAAACAGAGAAAATTACACCAACAGATCGTTGATGATACTCTCCAGCAACTTCTGCCGTCCGCTCTCAAGCACGATCGGTTCAAGACGTGAAAGCGCCATCGCCTCTAGCTCGGCCAGTGTCGCTTTGCGCGAAAGAATTTTTTTGCCAATCTCCGACTGCCACGTCACGTAACGCCTCTCCACAAAATCCCGCAGCCGTCTGTCGGCGCGGATTGCAGCCGCCGTCTTGAGCCCTCGCGCAAAAGCATCCATGCCGGCAATATGCGCAATAAAAAGATCCTCCGGCGTATGGCTGTCGCGTCGCACCTTGGCATCGAAATTCAACCCACCCTTGGTGAACCCACCCATGCCCAACACCACTAGCATAATGTGGGTGGTCAGATAAATATCTGTCGGAAACTGATCCGTGTCCCAACCCAGCAGCATATCGCCCATGTTGGCGTCAATAGATCCAAGCGCACCCGCCGCGGCGGCAACAGTCAACTCATGCTGCATCGTATGCCCGGCAAGCGTCGCATGGTTTGTCTCGATGTTCAGCTTGAAATGCTCCAGAAGCCCATATTCACGTAAGAAATTCAGGCATGCGGCGGCATCCGAATCATACTGGTGCGTGGAAGGCTCCTTGGGCTTGGGCTCAATATAAAAATCCCCCTCAAAGCCGATTTTCTTTTTATGATCCACCGCCATGTGCAGAAACGCGGCAAGCTGCTCCATCTCCTGCTTCAGGTTGGTATTCAACAGCGTGGCATAACCCTCACGCCTGCCCCAGAAAACATAACCTTCTCCGCCCAGTTCATGCGTCACTTCAAGTGCCTTCTTCACCTGCGCGGCAGCGTGTGTGAACACCTCCAAACGCGGCGAAGTCGCAGCCCCTTGCGAATACCGCGGATGCGCAAAAAGACACGCGGTGCCCCAGAGCAACTTGATACCGGTGCGCTGCTGCTCCTCTTTGAGCACCTTCACCACCTCGTCGAGATTCTTGTTGGACTCCGCCAACGTGGCCCCCTCAGGCGCGACATCACGGTCGTGAAAACAATAATACCCCACACCCAGCCGCTGAATGAAATCGAAAGCCACTCTCACACGTCGTTTGGCATTCTCCAAAGAGTCAGTCCCATCCTCCCAGGGGCGAACCGCTGTTCCCAACCCGAACGGATCACTCAGCGTGTTACGCATCGTGTGCCAGTAACTCACCGCAAAGCGCAGATGCTCACGCATCGTCTTGCCCTCCACCCGCTCCTGCGCATTGTAGTGCTTGAAGGCAAAAGGATTTTTGCTTTCCGCGCCCTCGTAGTAAATTTTCGGAATATTGGCAAAATATGATTTTTCACTCATAGTGATGACACTCTAAAACAGCGACCACTGTCGCAATACCGATTTCATGCACACAATCTCATATTTGCCTTTACGCACGATCACTGCCAACATCCTCCGATGCCAGTGGACAAACAACAGACCCCCTTGGATAACATCCGCGCCATCTACAACACCCCCCTGTTTGACCTCCTGGACCGCGCCCGCGACACACACCGCCGCCATTGGCCTCAAAACCAACTCCAACTCTGCACACTACTCTCCATCAAAACCGGCGGTTGCTCGGAAAACTGCGCCTACTGCTCACAATCCGCTCACTTTGACACAGGTCTCACCAAACAACCACTCCTTGCTGCCGAACAGATAGAACAGCACGCCCGAGCTGCCAGAGATGCCGGTGCCACACGCTTTTGCATGGGTGCCGCCTGGCGCGGCATCTCCCACGACAGCCCCCAATTTCCCGAAGTTCTCGAAGCCGTTCGCCGCGTCCGCGCTCTGGGCTTGGAAGCATGCGTCACACTCGGCTCACTCACCTGTGAAGCCGCCCAACAACTCAAACAGGCCGGACTCACCGCCTACAACCACAACATCGACACCTCTCCCGAACACTACCCCAACATCGTCACCACACACACCTTTGCGGACCGTCTCCGCACCATCTCTTACGTCCAGCAGGCCGGCATTTCCGTCTGCTGCGGCGGCATCCTCGGCATGGGAGAAAGTGAAGAGGACCGCCTCCGCATGCTCCAACAACTCACCGGCTTCGACCCCGCCCCCGAATCCATCCCCATCAACGTTCTCGTCCCCATCCCCGGAACCCCGCTTGAAAATGCCGCCCCTGTGCCCCCGCTCCAGCTCATCCGCCTCATCGCCACCACACGCATCATCTTCCCCAAAGCCAAGGTGCGGCTCTCCGCCGGTCGCACCACCATGAGCCGCGAACTCCAGACCCTCGCACTCTACGCCGGCGCAAACTCCATTTTTTACGGCGACCGCCTCCTCACCACCCCCAACCCTGAAAGCGATGACGACCTCCACTGGATACGCCAGCTCGACCTCAAACCCGAACCACCCGACCAGCACACTCAACCGCACCTCGCCAACCGCCTCTTCCCCAACCAAGACCACCACGCCTGCGCCCACCAAACACTTCACACCGAACACAACTCGAACATCACCACCACCCCAGCCGCCTGACGCCCACAAACAAACACGCGCACAAAAACACCCCCAACATGAGCAAAGACCCTGCAAAAATCACACGCAAACAACTCCACGATGCCGTCAAGCACCTCCGGCGCCTTCGCCGAATTGAACGTGATCGCCTGGAAGAAAAACAACTCACTGAACTTGGCACCACCATCCAACAGCTCGAACAAGCCGGCGGCACACGTCATGGCATATTTGCCTGGCTCGGCTGGCTCCTTGCCTGGCCTTTCCTCCAGCTTTCCCACCTTATTGGCTACACCGACCCCGAACCCGCTCCCGCCAAATACACCGGCCCGTTCAACCCCACAACAGCCCGCTCCGTCCTCGCCCGTGCCGAAAGCCTCTACTCCCGCCTCATGCCGCACTGCCCCTCACCCACCCTGCGCGAATGGACCGACGTCATCCTCGTCGCCGCCGTCGTCGCCGTCGGTGTGCGCAGCTACTACCTGCAGCCCTTCAAAATCCCCACCAACTCCATGTTCCCCACACTGCGCGGCGTCGTCGTCACCCCGCTGCCTGAAAACATCACTCTTCCGCCACGGCCCCTACGCATCGCCCATCAACTCCTCTTCGGACGCAACTACTACGAACTCACACTTCCCGCCAACTCCCGCCTCGAAAGCCTGCGTCAATCCGGTGCCTGGCTCTTCCAAAGACTGCACTTCAAATTCACTCACCCTGAAGGCGAAATCCGATGGACGATTACCACCGAAATGACCGAGCGCGACTTCCTGGGCAGCCCCCTTCTGGGTATGATCAACCACCCCACCACGCGCACACTCCGCTTCCAGGTCGACACCGGCGACCACCTCTTCGTCAACAAAATCCTCTACCACTTCCGCTCACCCGCCCGTGGCGACTCCTTCGTCTTTCGCACCCTCAACCTCGATACTGAAGGCGATGGCCACCCCGTTCGCGATCCACTCCAGGGCTCCCAATTCTACATCAAGCGCCTCGTTGCCGTCGGCGGCGACACCATCTCCGTGCGACCACCAGAACTCCTCATCGACAACATCCCAGCTCTCGAATACCCCATCAGACGCGTCTGGGAAGGTGCCAAACCCGATCACCCCGAATACAACCCCGCTTACCGCGGATACACCCTCGGCCTGCCCGAACACCGTATGCGCCACCTCACTGCTGAACGGCCCACCTACACATTGCCCGCAAACACCTACTGGGCCATGGGCGACAACAGCCACAACTCCCTCGACAGCCGCCTCTTTGGTCCGGTCCCCCGTCAAAACGTCGTCGGCAAAGCCGCCATCATCTACTACCCCCTCAACCGCTTCCTCAAAACCATCGAATAAAAAACATCCCTGCCACTTTCGTTAAAAAAACACCCACAAGCCCGAATCAAAACGCTTCGATTTTTCTCACTGCAACCTCAAAAAAAACCAGCCCGGGTTTCCCCGGGCCGACTCACCTATGTCTGACAAACCCTGGGAGCCTTGTGGCTGCATAGACTAAATCGCATAAGCCATGCCAGCTTTTGGGAATCTGCGAAAACAACATTCAACAAATGCAGATCATCACAACAGCGGCGATGGATACTCCCCCCGCCGCACCATTCCCGCCAAGGCCTCGACCACGCGAGGCGCATCCTCCCGAAACGTCACCCCCATCCAGGAACCCTCCGTCGTCAGCACCTCTGCCTGGTCGTGACCGCAAGAAAGCATCGCCGTCACCGCCGTAGGGATGTAAAACTCCGCCCGTGCATCAGCCAACCCACCCGTATCCAGAAAATCAGCAAACAAGCCCTCAAGAACCTTGAACACCCCAACTCCAAAACCCCAAAAATTCATCGACACCAGCGTCTCCTCGCCCAGCGCAACACGCACACCCGTGGGGCCAATCCCGAAAATTTTTCCATCCGGGCCTCTTGCAATCTGCGTGTGTTCCTCCACCCGCAGCAGTCGTCCCCCGTCGTCCACACTGCACACACCGCGCGACACACTCCCATTCTCCGAGAGCGTCTTTCCCAACCTGTAAGCCACAAGCGCGATCCCCACACCGTTGCCACCAAACTCAGCGCCTTGCAGGCGCCCGGCCATCGTCGCATACGCCGCCGTCCCGTAAAAATCATCCGCATTCACCACCAAAAACGGCGTCGTCACCGCATGGCGGGCTGCCCACACCGCATGTCCCGTGCCCCACGGCCTCTGCCGCTCCACACGGCACTGTCGTCCGCCGGGCAGATCGTGCTGCTCCTGAAACGCCAGCGCCACATCCACTCGCCTACGGTATCTCGAAAGCACTTTCTCACAAAACTCGCCCTCAAAATCGCGCCGAATCACAAAAACAACACGATTAAAACCGGCCCGCAACGCGTCATGCACAGAGTAATCCAGCAGCGTCTCACCACACGGCCCAAGGCCAACCAACTGCTTCAGCCCGCCAAAGCGGCTTCCCATGCCGGCAGCCAGCACAACCAGCGTTAAATCCATCGCGGCATCAAAGCGTTTTTACAAAAAAATTCAACCCGCCAACCTTGTCGCACCCAATGGCCGAGGCGGGGGTCGGAATCGAACCGACGAAATGGAGCTTTTGCAGAGCTCTGCCTTACCACTTGGCTACCCCGCCAAAAAATAGCAAAATCAAATTTTAAGCATGCAGCGCACAAAAGCAAGCCTCTGTCCGGATTGAGCCCTCAGGCCGGGACAGACAAGGATTTACCAGTTCCCACCATCACGTTTTGTAGTAGCAGATCAATATCCACATGCGTTTCAATCAACTGTTGGATCAGTTGAATCTTGTCGCCATCGTTGGCCTCGGTCTTCACCGTCATTGTCTGTATCTCCGCGGCCGCCTCGTAGGTGCTCAGCGGTGTGCGCAAAATCGGTGTGCGGATTTTTTGCATCAGCCGCATCAGATTTTCCGACGGCGGCTCCGAGCCTGTGAGCAGTATCCCCACTACGTTTGCCTGCTCCTTGTTAAGAACCACCTCAATGAGCGATGCCAAAATCAGATCGTCTCGATCCCCGGGCGTTACAAGCAGTGTGCCCGGTTCAATCTGGCTTATGGCATTGCGGGACGACATCGCCCCGACCATGATGCGATGCACACGGCGCACACCCAGTCGCGAGCCGTAGAGAAATTCTGCCTGCGTCGTCCTGGCAATCTGACTCACCGTGGGGTGGCGCAGCTCATCCTGTAATGGCATCACCCCCAACACCTTCAGCCCCAGCCTGGCAAAGGATTTCTTCGAAATCTCCAGCAACGCCTCTCTCTTGGATGGCAGCACCTTGTTCAGCACTACGCCTATGACCGGGACGCCCTCTTTTTCAAACAGTGCATGATTCAAAGCCACCTCGTCGTAGGGCGCGCCAATACCGCCGCGTGTAACGATGATTGCGGGGCACTGCAGAAGCGCTGCAACACGTGCATTCGACAGATTGAACACCGAACCCACACCGGCGTGGCCGGAGCCTTCCACAATCACAAAATCCTTCTCCCAAGCGGCACGGTCAAAGGACCTGACGATCTTTTTTTCCAAACTCTCGGTATCAGGGGCTTCAATGAATTTCTTCGTAAAATCCGCACCAACAGTGATCGGACTCATGTCCTCCAGAGGCACTTTCACCTTGTAAGTCTGCTCCATCAAAAAAGAGTCCTCATCAATTCTCAGCCCGTTGACCTCGATGAATCTCTGCCCCACCGGCTTGATGTAACCTATGGCACCAAAGCGTTTGCTCAGCGCCTGATACAATCCGATGCAGGTGGTCGTCTTTCCTTCATCCTGCCGCGTGGCGGCGACAAACAACCTCGGAGTTACCGTGTTCATTTAACAAACATGCAGAAACGTCCTTTTTTTTTCAGCCTATTTTGCTTACAGGCTTTAAAGAGCCCACCCGGAAATTTTCTTTGAACTCTCCAAGTTTTGCGCTAGTCACATCAAGCATGAATTACAAATTACTCCAATTCCCGATAGTCACACTTACAGCGGCATCACTTGTCATAACAGGATGCACGAGCACAGGACCTTCACCCGGCACTGCGACTGTGGTTGGCAGCGCAGGCGTCGGCGCAGGAACTGGCGCCGCCATCGGTAAACTTGCAACAGGCGACGACCGTTATGCCGCTATCGGCGCCCTTGCCGGTGCGGCAGCCGGTGCCCTCACAGGGGCCGCTGTAAACGAGGTCAACAAAAGCAAGACCGCATTTCCTGTTGCCGAACGCACGCGCAACAATCCCAACTACGCCATCAGCCCATTCGACGGTTCTCGCCTCTACGTGGGCAACGCCGCACCCGGCTCGCGCCTGCGCGACCCACAGGGCAGAGTTTTTGTCCTCGGAAATTAATCCTCTTATCGTTCCCCTCAGCCGCATCTTCTGAAGATGCGGCTTTTTTATTTTCTCACTGGAATTTGGTTCCCTGAAGCCATAATGCCGATACCATCGGTAGCCCATCCATGAGCAATCATCAGACCGAACTTCCCGAACGGCTCACAGGGCCGGCCATACGCCAGTCCTTTCTCGATTACTTCGCATCCCGCGAGCACACCATACTGCCATCAGCGTCCCTACTGCCGGCTTCGCCCAACCTGCTCTTTACCAATGCAGGCATGAACCCTTTCGTGCCCATCTTTCTTGGCCAGCAGAAACCCGACGTCAACACCTGGCCCGACGCGCAGCCTGCCTCACCCCGCCGCGCGGCCAACTCCCAACTCTGCATTCGCGCCGGTGGCAAGCACAACGACCTCGAAGACGTGGGTCTGGACACCTACCACCACACCCTCTTCGAAATGCTGGGCAACTGGTCTTTTGGTGATTACTTCAAGACCGACGCACTCGCATGGGCTTGGGAACTGCTAACAGAAGTCTGGAAATTTCCCCCCCAGCGGCTCTACGCCACCATCTACCAGCCCGCTCCCGGCGACCCGGCCTCAACAGACCAAGAAGCCCGCGAAATTTGGCGCGGCATCTTCCGCTCCGCCGGTCTCGACCCCGACATCCACGTGCTCAACGGAGGAAAAAAGGACAACTTTTGGATGATGGGAGACACCGGCCCCTGCGGACCCTGCTCAGAAATTCACGTCGATCTCACCCCAAACGCCGACACGCGCGGCCGCCTCGTCAATGCCTCCTCACCACTTTGCATAGAAATCTGGAACAACGTCTTCATCCAATACAACGCACTGCCCGACGGCAGCATCGAGCCGCTGCCCGCACGGCACGTGGACACCGGCATGGGCTTGGAGCGCGTCACCGCCATCCTGCAGGCCACGCGCGGCTTCACCACCTTCCCACAGGCCAGCAGGCTCATCTCCAACTACGACACCGACCTGTTCCAGCCGCTCTTTGCCTCACTGGGCACACTCTGCGGAAAAAACTACACCGCCACACTGCCACAACCCGGCTGCCAAATCGCCAACCTTCCACGCCAGGTGCGCGACGACATCGCCTTCCGCGTCATCGCCGACCACCTGCGTGCCCTCTGCTTCGCCATCGCCGACGGCATCGCCCCTTCCAACGAAGGGCGCGGCTACGTGCTGCGCCGCATCCTGCGCCGTGCCCTGCGCTTCGGTCGCAACCTTGGCCTTCACCGCCCATTTCTGAACGAACTTTTTGACACACTCCGCCACCACTATGGCGCTCACTTCCCACAGTTGGAAAAAAATGCCGCCCTCATACGCGACACTCTTCTTTCCGAGGAGCAATCCTTCCTGCGCACACTCGAAAAAGGCCTCGCCCTCTTTGAGACGGAAGTGCAAAAGATATCTTCAGCGTCCGCAAACCCAGCCACCCTGCCGGGCGACACCGCGTTTTTGCTGGCCGACACCTACGGCTTCCCCCTCGACCTGACGCAACTGCTGGCCCGCGAACGAGGACTCGGCGTGGACACCGCCCGCTTCGATGAGCTGATGGAGGAGCAGCGCTGCCGCGCCCGCGCTGCCCGTCGCGCCACCGCCATCGAAGTCACTCATGTGCCAGATGTGCCACCAACCGAATTTATCGGTTACCAAGATCTTTCCTGCACCGCTCGCGTCCTGTGGAAAAAAGACTCCCTCATCGCCTTGGACATGTCCCCCTTCTACGCCGAGATGGGTGGGCAGGTCTCAGACACCGGCAATATTATCTTCAACGGCCACACGGTCGGCGTCATCGCCGTCAAACGCACAGCCGAAGGCGTCATACTCCACGCCCTGGAAAATGCCGACATCATTACCGGTGCGAGCGTGATAGCAGAAGTCAACACCGACACACGCCAGCGCACGGCCGCGCACCACACACTCACTCACCTTCTTCACTGGGCATTGCGCGAGTTGCTCGGCCCCACGGTCACGCAAAAAGGCTCCTATGTTGGCCCCGACCGATTGCGCTTCGACTTCTCACACGGCTCCGCTCTCGCCGACAAACAACTCGACGCGCTGCAGAAATTGCTCCAAGAGCGTGTCGCCGCATCAGACACCATCTCCTGGCTCGACGGCGTGCCCTACACCGACGTGCGCAACCGCACCGACATCATGCAATTTTTCTCCGATAAATACGGCGACACCGTCCGTGTGGTGCAGATCGGTGGCCGCCCTGCGCAGTTGGACGGCTACAGCATGGAACTGTGCGCCGGCACACACCTCTACGACCACGAGCATCACCACTGGCTCACCACCCGCGAGATTGGCCACATAAAAATTCTTTCCGAATCGGCCATAGCCGCCGGCGTGCGCCGCATCGAAGCCGTGGCCGGCTCCGCCTCAGCAGAAGAGGCTCAGAATCGGCTCAACGCTCTGCAAAAAAGACTCTCCGATGCAAAAAACAAACTTCAGGGACTGGCATCTGCAAAAGTTCCATAAAAGAACGCAAACTTTTTTTCACAGCGTCTCCGCCGCAAACTTTCCATCCCTTCTGGCACACGCAACATCAACGTGGCAGGCGTTTGAACTTGTGGAAAAAAATTACCTGAAAATAACAACCCGGTGAGGCCTTAAAACTCGAACCCCACCCTCAGAATCCGAGCAGTATGGCATGGGGTCATGAAATCCTCTCCTGTGACTTGGATAAAAAGCCGCGTTGCTGTAAAAAACAGTGTTTCTAACTGAAGAGCGACACACTGGATGTGGATAAACTACCCCGGCGTAGTCATAAACAAATGCTGGTCTGTGAATGACCACCGTTTTCACGGGATAATGTCCACACCAGCCAATAACATGTCTCGGACGACAATAAACAGGTTCATACACACTGTAACAGGCCTTCCCAAAAGTATAATGACTTCCAAAAGTTACAGAAAACTGCGACCAGGAACTTTCAACAAAAGCACCGAGTAAAAGAAAAATTCCAAAAAAATAGATGCAAGATTTCATAACTAAATCTGTAGCCAGTTCTGAATTTTTCAACAAATACACAGAAAGCATTGTTCTTGAAGTGAAGACGACCTTGGCTAGAAGCTAACTTATGTTTCACATCAACACCTCTGGATTGATTTTTACTTTAGCATTTTCACTCATCAGCTTCATTTCTGAAATCCGAGCTCAAACAACCGACGGCATCGCTGCCATAGTCAATGATGACATCATCACTTTCTCAGACGTTCGCAGAGAAGTAGGGGACGCAGAAAAAGCCGTGGCGCAATCCCTGTTGCCGCCGGAAGAAAAAACTGCTCGCATCCGGGAGCTGCGCCTCGCCGCCATAAACGGACTCATCGACCGGCGCCTGCTCATCCAGGAATTCAACAAGCGCGAATATCAAATGCCCCAAAACATCGTTGAACAACAAATTCGCGCCATCATCCGCGAACAGCACAGTGG
>Ga0308414_1003080_pt1 | contig 10737 bp, 10 predicted proteins | sample HotsprSampleOS50_FD_205667 | JGI IMG/M metagenome (GOLD analysis project Ga0308414, IMG submission 205667) | Hot spring phototrophic mat microbial communities from Octopus Spring, Yellowstone National Park, Wyoming, United States - 20090730_OS50 ...
TCAGGGGCTGCGGACTGTTCTGGACAAAGCCCAGGCCTGTGCCTTCTGTGTCGGCTATCTCAATTTACGGGGTTGGGAGCAGGTAGCAGAGGTCGAAAATCTGCCCGGTAGGAATAGGAATTTGGACCGGTATGTGGGGAATCGGCCAGTAATGTAGCTTGGCCCTGCTGGGCATCAGGGCGTCCCATTGATAGGATCAGTAATAATCTACCCAGCACCTACCGTGACATTCCAAGTCCAGATAACTACTCTCTTGGTGGTTGATCCCCATGAGCAGCCAGATCTTCGAGAACGTACCACACCTTATATTGTGAGGTACATACATGCCAAGGGCGTCTGCGATAGGCCTTTGTGAGCAGATAAACTCTTACGCAGGCCATCCAGATTGGGGGCTTTTGGACTCCACCTGCGAAGTTCGACTCACGAAACGATCCCGTCAATGCGGGGGTCGTATTTCCGGAGTGCACAGGTCAGCGCCCATTTGGCCCAACCTCCCTGGCAGCTGTGCCTCGCAACACACGTGCGCCATGGCCCGGTATACACCACGCGTGTGTTTGGGCGATTTGTAACACGACGCTTTATGACCGTCGTCCCAGTGGAAGGTTGTGGTGCAGTAAATTCTTGGCTGTTTAACGTTTGACTGGCGTGACCGGGCCCGCCGAGCCTTGTTATCAACGGGGGTACAATACACCTGGGGACCATTCGCGAGCTTTGCGGGGCAGAATTCTGCTGGACCACGGGATGCCACGATGGTGAATCTGGCCGTCTGGAGCTCACCCCATTATGACCTGTTTGGACCCGCGAATTCTCCAAAAATTGGCCTCGTCGACTATATTCCCTGACTCTGACCAAACCTTCCAACAGTTTGCCCAAGCCATTTCGGATTGTCGGCAGTACATTTAGCCCCATTGTATAAAATACGGGAAACCGTTTCTGAGAATCATTTTCGACTGGAACAAGATTGGGTAAGCTTTCAGGTAATCGTCAGCTACGAGGTTTCGTGATACACTTGGATCAGGTGTGTTTTTTTGTCCCTGTGGGGTAGATATCTGTCAAAAACTGGGGAAATTCGGAATCAAGTCAATACCACTTTGGTTTGTTACCTGGTGTTGACTTTGAAGAGTGTGCAAGGAAGGGGCAAATTATGTCGTCGCGATTCAGCAAGAAAGACTATTCGTCGGCCAATCAGGTTATCCCACCATTGAGGGAATGCTTAGCCAAACGGTCGGAAGATGGCTCCCACGGCATGACTGTGGAGGATCATTGCCGTCTCGTCGGCTGGGTCGCAGAACGGTTAGTCGCTCGCTTACCCGAGCCTACACGAAAATTAATACCCGACGGGGCTGTTACCCTAGCGGCTGCGCATGACGTGGGAAAGGTCAGTCCCGGATTCCAGGCTCGAATCCTCGGCACCAATCAATGTGGATATGAGGAATCTCATGCTGTCATCAGTGAGGCTGCGGTTCGGAAGTTTTATCAGGCCAATGGAATGGGACATCAAGGCTGGGCAGTAATCGCAGGCCTTCATCACGGTGATCGCAGTGAGCCCCTCGCGGATACAGTAGGAAAGTACGGCGGACCTGGCTGGTCAGAACTTCGCCAATCACTCATTGATAAACTAATTAAGGATTTTGGTCAGCTTCCGAATGAATCTCCTTCGGCAGTCTTTACTTTCCTCGCGGGATTAGTTTGTATCGCAGACTGGATTGCATCTGACGAAAACCTATTTCCGCTTGGTTGTCCAATTGGGGATTATCGCAATCAGATTGACAAAATCCTCGATAATCTTGGCTTCCTCTGGCCCACGCCCCAGCAAAACCTGACATTTGAACAGCTTTTCCGGTTTCCACCGAACAGTATTCAAACCGCTACCTACAACCTTGCTGACGACCGTGCTCTGCTGGTCGTCGAAGGTCCTATGGGCTGCGGCAAAACCGAGGCTGCCTTGTGGGCGGCCTATCGCTTGATGACATCAGGCCGAAACCAGGGATTGTACTTTGCGCTACCGACTCGCTTGTCCAGCAACCTTGTCTATCACCGAGTTGTTGCTTTCTTGCGCACGGTTTTTGGAGCTTCGATGGCCACTCGCTTGCTACACGGCCAGGCATGGTTGTATGAGTTCCTCCAACAGAGTTCTGAGGATCAACCCGGCATGCTGGCCGGTGGAGAAGAATTTGTCCCTGGCCGTAGCTGGTTTTCTCCAGCGAAACGTGGTCTTTTATGGCCCTTTGCGGTTGGTACTGTGGATCAGGCGCTTCTGGGGACAATCCAAGTTCGACACTACTTTCTCCGACTCTTCGGTCTTGCCGGAAAGGTGGTGATTCTGGATGAAGTCCACTCTTACGACGTATATACTGGAACGCTCATTGACGCATTGATTGAGAAGCTCCTCAACCTGGGTTGTTCTGTGATCTTACTCTCAGGAACACTAACCAGAAGCCGCCGACAGGAACTCGGGGTTTGCATCGAAGGCTCAGCAGCGAATACCTATCCTCTCATCTCCCGGATAGATGGAAAAACCTGCACTCCGGAATGTCCTGACCGGGTTAAGAAAGGGGTACACCTTAAGAAAGTTAATCCGCAGAACGAGACATTCTGGTCCGATCTGGAAAGCTATCTCAAGAAAGGAGCCGTTGTTCTCTGGGTTTGCAATGCGGTAGCAACGGCTCAGGCGTACTCCTGTGAAGCACAATCAAGATTGTCATTCGTTGACGTGGATATCCTTCACTCGCGCTTCTTGCCATGGCATCGATCCGAAAAAGAGGAAAAGTGGAGTAAGCAACTCGGAAAAGATTGCAGCAAACGCGATCCCGGGCTTTTTATAGCAACACAGGTTGTGGAACAGAGCGTCGATCTGGATGCCGATCTTTTGATCACCGAGCTTGCTCCTACTGATATGCTTCTGCAGCGGATGGGGCGATTGTGGCGACATCCGCGTGATCGTCGCCCGCTTGCTAAGGCTGAATGCTGGTTGATCGATGGTGATTGCCATACAGCCCAAAGTGGAAAAGAGTTTTGTGACCGATTAGGCAGGTCAGCTCATGTCTACGCGCCTTACGTGCTGTGGAGAACGGCAGAGCTATTCGTCGATAGGGCTGACCTCCAATTTCCGGAGGATGTTCGATCACTGCTGGAGGCGACATATTGCGACCCACAGTCGGACGACCCCGAATGGGTTTCTGATTTATATCACGAGATGGAAAAGCATAAGAAGAAGCTGCGAAACATCGCTTTGACTTTTCAGAGTTCTTATGTGCCGGTGTTAGAGGATGAAGTAAGTGCCTTGACGCGATACAGTAGTTTTCCAACGGAAGATCTGTTGATCATAAAGCGCGAATCGCGGCATGAGCATGGATATAAGATTTGTCTCCTGGACAGGCAGGAACCGGTGATCTGGCAGCCACCAAAGCGCAACTTAACGGTTGCCGCAAGGTTGCATTCAAATCTTGTCACTATTCCAAGCTATTTCGTTAAAAACATTTCCAGTCAGCAGCCACGTGAATGGGTTGAGAAACACCTCGCCAGAAATACCATCGTCGTTTGCTGGAAGGAGGACGGTTCACTTGAAACACTGGATGGTCAATCAACCAGATTACGGTATTCCTTAGAATGGGGACTCCACTGCGAAGACGAAAAGGAGGTTGTGTCCGATGGCAACAATATCCTCGCATGGTGTTAAATCATTCAGTCTGGTGAGTGACGATTGGATCCCCGTTGCCTATATCTCCGGCCACAAACTGGTCAGCCTCTCCAGACTATTTGAGGACGCCGCCGACATTCAAGATGTTGTCCTGCCGCCTTTGGAGCGAGTTGCCATTATGCGGCTGCTAATCTGCATCACACACGCAGCTCTTAATGGCCCCAAAAAAAGTCAGGACTGGCTTTCCTGTCGAGATCGAATCCAACCAGAAGTTAAGGCATATCTCCAGAAATGGTGCGCTCGCTTGAACCTATTCGGTTCTCATCCTTTTCTCCAGATTGCTAATCTTCAGCCCGCGAGTAACACATTACCACTCGACAAACTTAATCTCGCCTGGGCTTCTGGAAACAATCACACGCTTTTTGATCATCAAGCGCTGACGGGTGAGCGAGAGATTCCCTATTCTGACCTAGCTCGGTGTCTCCTGGTGATTCAATGTTTCCATCCTGGCGGACTGTGCAGTAATGTTGTCTGGAATGGCCAAAAGATAGAAAAGAGCACTAATCAAGCACCTTGTGTTGAGAGCGGCGCATTGCTGAGCATACTCATCGGGTCGAATCTTCTTGATACGATCCATCTTAACCTTGTCCCTGAGGATCGTCTGGATAAGATACCTTTTGGTCGCCCCATCTGGGAGTTTGATCCACCGCCTTTTCCCGGCTCTCAAAAGGCTGAAGCTTTCGTTCGCAGCTATCTCGGTCGTCTTGTCCCATTCTCCCGGGCAATTTGCATTTTTCCGAATAATCGCGGTTGCGTTATCGGCAAAGGGCTTGAATATCCTAAGCTTCCAGAAAGCCGCGAGCCGATGGCAACGGTGGTTACCAAAAGCACAAGAGGTAAAAAAGAACTTTGCTATCTGCGCGCCGTTCATGGACAACATCCCTGGCGTGAATTGCATTCTGTGCTCATGACAGGACAGGTCACGAAGTCAGGAGGCCCAGTATCTCTTCTCAATCTTAAGGAACTATATCAATCTGACACTGATCGCATTGTCAATCTATGGGTCGGTGGTCTATCTGCCGATAGGGCAAAGCTCGAAGAAGTTCAGGAATACATATTTAGCTTTAACCTCACGTTCCTCGGAGAGACAGCTCTGGAGATCTACAGGAAAGGGGTTGATAATGCCCGCGACCAAGAATCAGCGCTGAAATATGCAGCAGACACTTACCTCGCTCGTCTCGGCATTGCCAAGGAGGTCAAAAACAAGCTCATGCCGCGCATCATGAGTGCCTACTGGTCTCTCCTCGACAATCATTACCGTACACTGATCAGCACAGCTGAGGAGGGAGGGAAACTGGATAACTGGGATATGCTCTGTTTTAAGACCGCAGAAAAGGTGTATTCAGAGTTATGTCCTGCGACAACTCCCCGTCAAATTCGTGCTTTCATTGAAGGGTATCGCAGACTGGTTCGTTGTAAGAAAAAGAAGGAGTGACCGTATGAGTTCCAAGAGGCGCATGAGACATTTCGTAGAGTGGCTGCTCAAAAATAAGGAAGACCGTGGCATCATGGCCAACCTGCGGCGTGCTTGGAGTGCGACCACCGAGCACTATGCTTGGCCCTATCTGGCCGAGTTCTGCGATCTGGATAACGACGATCAACGTCTGATCTACCTTACGGTGGGAGCATGTTTTGCGTTTCACCCCCAGAATGGGAAGGAGGGAAATCTGGGGACAACACTGCACCAAATCGCGATCAGGCAAACCTGTGAGAATCCATTAGAAGCATACAATGCGCGATTCCGCCGCTTGATTGCCTGCTCCACGATCGAAGAGGTTTGTCGGCAGCTGCGGTCTGTCGTTCAGCTTGCCAGGGCCAGGGAGATTCCCGTGAACTATGAGCAACTCTTGATTGATCTTCATAAGTGGCGGCATGCAGCTCAAAAAGTTAAAGTCCAATGGGCCAAAACCTATTACGGTTCTCCAAAAGACGAGGAATCTTCAGCGGCAAACGACACGGAAGCGTCTGCATCAACCCTCAGTTAAAGGAGATGGTACCATGCTATTTTTAACTCGCATTCGTGTTAGTTTCCGGGAGGAGGCGGCTCGTCGTTTTGTTGACTCCTACGCCTGGCATCAGGCAATCTGGGGCGCGTTTCCTGCTCCGCCCGGTGAGAAACGCAACTTCTTGCTGCGGATCGACCGACGTGGTGCTCAGTTTGAGGTCCTCGTTTTGTCACACAAACCCCCGCAAATTCAACCTTGGGGGCGTTGGGAGACCCGCCAGATACCCAATAGCTTCTTTCAGTTCGAGCGATATGCCTTTTCTCTTCGTGCAAACCCCACCCAGATGCGGGTCAAACGGCTTGCTGACGGTTCGCGGAGAAAGAATGGTTTTCGAACAGGAATCTTTCAACCAGACGAGCTTTATGGCTGGATCACCAGAAAGCTGCAAGCCGCCGGTTGCCAGCTAGAAAGCGTGTCCTTTGACCCACCCGTTCGGGAGCATTTCCGTCGCAAAGGATGTCGTGGCACCCATCTCCGTGTCGATTTTCGGGGGATATTTCGCGTCCAGGACAGAGTGGCTTTTCAACAAGCTGTTGCCAATGGAATTGGACGTGCCAGGGCCTTTGGGTTCGGAATGCTTCTTCTCCAGCCGCTCCCGGAATCAAACTGTAGATCACCAGCATCGGCTGACTCTTCGTTGATTGATTGTGACCAAGAAAGCGCTGTGTCTTCTGAGGGTTAGATACCAGAGAAAGGAAGGAGGTTGCGTATGAAGCTTGTGGAACTCCATTTACTTCAGTCATTCCCTGTGACCTGCCTCAATCGTGACGATGTGGGGTCACCGAAATCTGCCATCTTCGGTGGGATACCACGAGCACGCGTTAGCAGTCAGTGCTGGAAACGAGCCATCCGCCAGGCCGCTAAGGACTTGAGTGAAGAACGATGTTTGCCTCGTTTTCAAGGTATTCGGACAACCCGTATAGCTGAAATCGTTGAGAAAAAGCTCGCGGAACGACTAAAAAATGAGAAACAGATCAAGCCGGTGGCGGATATCGTCGTTAATCGTATTGCGTCCAGTAAAAACGATGAGACTGCAGTGCTGCTCTATATGTCCCCCAAGCAAGCGGAGCAGCTAGCTGTTGCGATATCTGAGATTCCGTCAGAGGAACTCGACAAGATCATCGCTACCGAAGCCAAAAAGCGTAAAAAAAAGGGAAAAGAGGATAGCCTAGATAAGGCCCTCAAATGCCTGAAGACTCCGCCAGAAGATGCTGCTGACATTGCCATCTTTGGCCGGATGGTAGCTAGTGATCCGGGTCTGACGCTGGAAGGCGCAGGCATGTTCAGCCATGCGTTATCCACACATGAGGTTGCCAATGAGATTGACTTCTTCTCGGCAGTGGACGATCTCCAACCAAGGGAAGAAGCAGGCGCAGGACACATTGGTACCCTGGAGTTCAACAGCGCCTGTTATTACCGGTATGTCGGTCTGAACTGGGATCTTCTCTCCGACAAAGACCATCTCGGGACACTATCTGAGGCTGATCGTAAGGCCATCCTCAGTGTGTTCCTCCAGGCGGCGATCCAGGCAGTCCCACAGGCGAGAAAGAATTCGATGTTCGGGCATAGCCTTCCCTCAGTGGTTCTCGGTCTGGTTCGGGATGGTCAACCCTTGTCTTTGATGAATGCGTTCGAGAAACCGGTTCGCGCCGGACACGATGGCTACATCACCAGGTCCCGCGAACAGCTCGAACAGCATTACGCCTTTCTGAACAATGCCTTCAGCTTGAATCCCTCTGTTGAGGTGTGGCTCATCTTGGATCACAGTCAGAAGAATCCCCCCAATGTCGGGACGCTTGTAAATACATTGGATGACTTCATCAAGCAGCTGCTGGAGGGTTTACAATGACGGGTCCAACGCTCCTTTTAATCCTCGACGGCCCCATGCAAGCCTGGGGCTATCTGAGCTACTACGATCGTCGTAACATCCTGCATTATCCCACCCGCAGCGCCCTTGTCGGGATGTTTTGCGCGGCTGCAGGAATCGATCGGAATGATGTTCAGGGCCTCCGGCGCTGGGCCCCTCTGAGATTGGAAGTTCACAGCTATCGCAAGCCCCTCAACTCGCGGTTAACCGCCTACCGCCGATGGTCTGACTACCATACCGTAGGAGGTGGTTACGACCGAGAGAACCAGCGTCGCCATATTCCTGTTTCCGCGGAGAAAAAATCGCGCGGTTCCGTCGTGACTCATCGGGAGTATCTCTCTGATGCGTTATTTGTCGTCTTCGTCACTTGCCCTGGCCACAAGCCGGGCCGCGACCTCCTTGAAGAACTCTGTGGTCACCTCTGTTCTCCGAAGTGGGGTATCTGGTTAGGACGGAAGTGTTGTATTCCCAGCTTTCCGGTCTGTCACAAAGTCCATGAAAGCAAAGAAGCTGCTATGAACCATTTGCAAAGTATTCGCCAATATCGACCAATGGACCTCGGGCGACCGCTTCGAGTGGTTACTGAGGTCGAAGAGTTTGACGATGGGACTGACACGCTTCTGGACGTGCCTCTCGATTTTGCTGCCCGACGATTTGATGCACGAAGGATAAAGGAAGATATCTCCGCGGGCGAGATGAGCAACTCATCTCACGAGTCTGGAACGGATCATTATGGAGCCTCCACCGGCGGGTAGGCTCGACTCTCTAGAACGTGGTTCGTCCGCAAAGGGAATAGAGTGCTCTTTGAAAATTCGGTCTCAACTTTATTTCCCTGCCCCGGCAGGGATCACGGCGAACTCGCGCGAATCTGTTTTCCTGTAGAGCCGGTTTGGCCCGGTGAAGGAGTTTTCCGCTATGCCGATTTTCGATAAACCCGACCTGGAATCTCTTCCGCCCATTCGAAATCGCTGGGTTCCCCTTTATCTGGAACATGGGCGGTTGGAAGTCGATGACTCCAGTGTGAAATGGATTGGAGCTGATAACATCGTTATCCGCGTCCCAGTGGCCGCCATCAGTGTCCTCTTGCTTGGCCCGGGAACAACGGTGACGCATGCTGCGATTAAGGCCTGCAGCGAAACCAACACACCCATTTGCTGGATTGGTGTTGATGGCTTTCATTTCTACGCCGCGGGAGTTGTGACAACGCACGACAATGCCAACGCCCGGCAACACGCAGCGGCCTATGCCTCCCGAATGAAACGTCTCGAAGTGGCTCGCCGGATGTTTGCCCGACGCTTCCCAAATGTAGATATTTCACAAAAATCCCTTGATGAACTTCGCGGTATGGAAGGGCAGCGAGTGCGGTCCCTCTATGCAGAGCTGGGAGTTCGCTATGGCGTGGCCTGGAAAGGTCGGAGATATAGTGCGGATAATTGGAACCTCGCAGACAATATCAACAAGGCAATCTCAGCCGGTAACGCCGCACTCTACGCATTATGCGCCAGTGTCATTTGTTCCATGGGTTTCCTCCCAGCTCTTGGTTTCATTCACCACGATCACCCGCTGGCATTTGTCTTTGATATCGCCGATCTATACAAAGCGGAAACCAGTTTCGTTGCTGCCTTTCAAACCCTTGGAGCCAACTCTCAGGCTTCCGAAAAAGACGTTCTTCAGGTCCTCAACATGCGTATCCAGGAAAAGCGTCTGCTTCAAAGAATACCCGATGATATCAAGGAGCTATTGGCATGATGGTCCTTGTAGCATCTGACTTGCCTCCAGCCGTACGAGGTATGCTTAAACGCTGGTTCCTGGAACCGCGTCCAAATGTCTTCGTCGGGGTGGCCAATCCCCGTGTGGGTTCCGAGGTTGTGCAGTACGCATTGCGACTCGCCCCACAAATCTCCTTGCTCGTCATCCGGTCAGCAAACAACAGCCAAGGGTTTATAATTGAAACGTTTGGTCAGCCCGATCGGTGGGTGGTGAATATTTGTGGACTACAACTCATTGCTGAGAAAGGGGGTGACGAATGGACTCAGGACTTCGAGAAACCATCCATATGACATTTCAGCTCCCCGGTGGTGTCTCTTCTAAGGGAGAAAAAGCGTTATGGCGTCGGGGAATCCTTACCTGGAATGACTTCTTTTCCCATGGAGGTAACCTTCTTTCACCGTCCCGCGTCCAATCTTTATCCGACGCGATCGCGAGTGTGGCTCATCTCCTCGAAATTGGAGATTTGCATCAGCTTGTGCAGCATTTCCCGATGTGTGCCCTTCGGCTCTGCCCCGTCCTCCTGTCCGAAGCTTGTTTTTTCGACATCGAGACGACCGGTCTCGACCCTGAAGACCCTCCTGTGACAGCCTCGGTGTACGCAAAGGGAGCTCTCTACCTGTTTGTGGCTGGCAGAAATCTGGACCAGCTGCCCCAGTTGTTGAAAGTTCAGAAATTTCTCGTCAGTTTTTACGGCCGACGATTTGACGTGCCACGTTTGACAAGGCACCTTGGGCTCCGGGTAACATGTCCCCATCTCGACTTAGGACCCATCGTGCGTCGCCTGGGCTTTGGTCCAGGTCTCAAACGGGCTCTTCAACAGCTTGGGATGCAGTGGCCGCCAGGTTTACCTGACGCGGGAGGAGATGCTCCCCCTCTCTGGTACGAATACTGCAAAGGCCGACTCCACGCTTTGCGAACATTACTTACCTACAACGCCTACGATACAGTCAGCCTGGCGTGGCTTTGGACAGCAGTCTATAACGCGTCGCTCAAAGACTGGCCCCTGTTTCGGCCAATACCACCGCCACAATTTCCTCGAATTTGCGAGACTGTTGAGAGATTTCTTGCCTTGACGATAGGTGACCGTTGACGCAGGATAATGTATTCTAGTGAATGACATTCTACCAAATACTGGAGTTGTCCCTGCACACGCAGGGATGATCCAACATCTAGTGGACAATTTGCTTATCTGAACAAGTTGTCCCTGCACACGCAGGGATGATCCGAACCAAAAAAGAAGGAAGAGAAGGTTGAAGTAGTTGTCCCTGCACACGCAGGGATGATCCGAACCTTGGCAGCGGGTCAGCTGGTCTCGCGGCGTTGTCCCTGCACACGCAGGGATGATCCTTCATGTGAAGATGGAGCTATAAGAATAAAACAGTTGTCCCTGCACA
>Ga0308414_1003081_pt1 | contig 10735 bp, 7 predicted proteins | sample HotsprSampleOS50_FD_205667 | JGI IMG/M metagenome (GOLD analysis project Ga0308414, IMG submission 205667) | Hot spring phototrophic mat microbial communities from Octopus Spring, Yellowstone National Park, Wyoming, United States - 20090730_OS50 ...
AATTCTAATTACCGTGTGGTGAGCATCTGCCTGCAAAGATTGTTAGGTCGCCTGCCCTACAACAAACGGGAAGAAATTGCTTGGTCTATTGTGATCGGGCAAAAGGGCATTGCGGGCTTTGTGGATGCCCTGCTGGACAGCGAAGAATACAATTCTAACTTTGGTGACAATACAGTTCCCTATCAGCGCAAGCGCATGGGTCGGGGGTTGGAAGGTCGCCCCTTCAATCTGGTTACGCCTCGCTACGATAGCGATTATCGCGATCGCGCCGAAATTACCAAGTATGACTGGCAGTTTACCCTGCAAAAGTTCTTCACCGAAAAAGCCAAAACTCGCCGTCTGCCCGAAGGCGATCCGCGCAAGTATCGGGAGTTGGCACAGGCGATCGCCCCAAAACGTGCCTATCCTCAAACCGTCAGAGCATCTAGCATACCCGACTTTTTAGCCGCTGTTCCCTATAGAGGCAGACGCTAAGCTCAACCCATCTCATCCGCAGGGCTTCTAGTTATTTAGCTAGAAGTCTATTTGTTTTTCTGATACAATAGTTGAGAATTTTAGACAGGCAAAATCTAGTAGATGCATAGCTATTTACGATTTCTATGGGTGTGTGTATCTTTAGTGATGAACACTAGATGTAGTTTTACAATTTTTCACTGAGGCGCAAACTATGGCAACAGTTTTAGTAGTAGATGACAGCCCCACCATGCGGGAAATGGTGGTTGACCAACTCAAGCAAAGCGGTATGACTGTTATCGAAGCACAGGATGGTACTGATGCAGTTGAGAAACTGAAAAACACTACCCCAGATATTGTGGTTACGGATGTAGTCATGCCTAAAATGAATGGCTATGAACTATGTCGCTGGATCAAAAAAAATGACAGTACCAAAGATGTGCCAGTAGTCATGTGTACTACTAAAAGTGAAGAATTTGATAGGCACTGGGGCATGAAGCAGGGGGCAGATGCCTATATTACTAAGCCATACGAGCCTGCGGAACTGATTAAAACCATCAAAGGTTTGCTCAAGGGTTAGTCTTGATTATTCCTACCATTGGGAGCCTGTCAATCCGACTCGGTGCATAGTTTACTGTTCAGGATAAAGCAACAAATTTTTAGCTTTTCTATATCCAATGTAGCAATGGGGAAACATGCTGAATTCCCCTCACCCTTGCAGAAGAGCAAGACAGAGGCAGGAAACTTAATATTTTCAATTTGAGAGTGAATAAGGAGATTTCCTAATCAGTGGGTGTGATTGCCGCCCATACTTTTTTCTGGTTTTTGGGAAATTTTAACTGCCACACCCCTATCAATCCATCTTCCGACTCAGAAGTGGGAAAACTCTGAAAAATTTTTGCCGAACTGCCACTAGCAACTCTTGTTTTAGGGGTATTGTAGTAGTTTTTAGCTGTTGGTGATTAAATGCCATGCTGACCGTGCGATCGCCACATCTTCTTGCGTATGAATTACTAACACTTTTACTGGCGATGATGGTGTGGCAATATCTCGATCTATGCCTCTTTGCTGGTTTAGTTCCTGATCGATAGTGATCCCCAAAAACTGCCACAATGCCAAACTATCAGCCCTAACATCTGCAGAATTTTCACCGATCCCTCCCGTAAACACAATGCCATCCAGCCCGCCCAAAACCGCCAGCATTCTGCCCATTTCGGAACGCAGGCGATGGATAAATAAGTCATACGCCAATTTCGCTTGGGCATGACCTTCCCGTCGTGCCTGCAGGATGGTGCGCAGGTCGCTACTGATGCCCGACACCCCCAGCAGCCCTGATTGGCGGTTCAGCAGGTCATCTAGCTGATCAAAAGTCATATTGTGCGATCGCCCCAGATAAAGCAAAATACTGGGGTCAATGTCTCCCGATCGAGTCCCCATCATCAGTCCCGACAGGGGCGTAAAACCCATAGTAGTATCAATGCTCTGACCATTGGCGATCGCCGCCAACGAGCAACCATTGCCCAAATGACAGGTGATCAACTTAAGTTGAGCTAAATCCCTACCCAGCAGTTCACTAGCACGGTGTGCCACATACTGGTGGCTAGTGCCATGGAAGCCATAGCGGCGAATCCCCTCTAAGTAGAATTTGTAGGGAATGGGATAAATCGCTGAAGTGAGCGGTAAATTGGCATGGAAAGCCGTATCAAACACCGCCACTTGGGGTATGCGTTCCCCCAGCACTTGGCTAATCAACTCGATGCTCTCCAAAGCCGCAGGGTTGTGAATTGGCGCAAAACAAGCAAACTCCTTGATCGCCTGCCTCACCTCAGCATCAATTATTACAGCGGAACGGTAGCGATCGCCTCCATGTACCACCCGATGTCCCACCACCGCAATAGTATCTTTGTTGATCTCCCGTAATAGGTCTTGCATCACCGACAGGCGATCGCAGTTTTTGGCAAAATCTACCCTTTGGCTAGGCGAAATCCAGCGAGACAGCGACCAATCCACCATCCCCGACCAAACTACAGTAAAACTCTCGGCGTGCACTACGGCAACCTTGAGACTACTAGACCCCGCATTAAGCACCAGAATTTGCATTGCTAAATACCGATCAGGTATTTCTGCCACTCCTGATGACCGCCACTGCGCAGATACTTAGTAACCTCAAAATACAGCCCGCTATGGGGACGACGCGGATTCTTGCGCAACTGCATCCCCGCCTCTTTGGGAGTACGGTTGCCTTTCTTAACATTACAGCGCACGCAGGCTGTAACTACATTCTCCCAAGTGTCCCCACCACCACGAGACCTAGGGATCACATGATCTAAAGTTAAGTCCTCAGTTGTACCGCAGTATTGACAAGCATGACCGTCGCGATGCAGGATATTCCGTCTGGTCAGGGGTACTTCCTTGTAAGGTAAATTGATGTAATGGGTGAGGCGGATCACAGTGGGCAAAGGTACATTAGGATACAACATCCGCCCGTTGTGCTCCACCTGCTCTGCCTTGCCTTTCATCAACAGGACAATAGCTCTCTGCCAGCTAGTAATATTCAGCGGCTCATAGGAAGCATTAAGTACCAGAACCTTTGCCATGCGACACACCTTTAGGCTTTCACACGATGCTAACATAGCCGAGCCGAGAGGGCTAGTCTTTGCTTGCCAAAGTGCCAACCATCTGCTAACTTGTCTTTGGTCTGGCGTGGTTGCCCAAAAATATGCACCTGTAAGTAAATTTACTTATCAAAAGCGTGTAAAGTTACGATACAATACTTTAAGCAATCAAAAGCTAACCAACAAGTGGTGTGATTTCAGAACAGTCTATGAAAGAAAGCATGAGCGATCCCAAAGCCAATAACCAACAGGCTCTAGCCAAAAAACTATACGATGAGGCAATTTACGCCGAACTTCAGGAACTCAAGTCAGACACAGAACTGCTCTTCCAGCAACTACAGAGTCTCAGTCGGCAAAGGATGGCTCAATCAGGGATGGCGCAATGATTGCAACTTCACCGCTTTCCCCTCCCACTCTCACTTCCCAGACAACCCTTAGAGACATCATCAATACCCTACCCCGCCAGTGCTTTGAGAAAGACCCTTTTCGGGCGTGGCTTGGGGTACTTACCAGCCTATTTGCGGTTGTCTTGGGATACATTGCCATCGCTGTTTCTCCTTGGTATCTGCTCCCCCTTGCTTGGCTATGGACTGGCACGGCACTCACGGGCTGGTTTGTGATTGGGCATGACTGCGGGCATCGCTCCTTTGCCCAAAAGCTCTGGGTCAATGACTTGGTGGGGCACATCGCCTTTTTACCCCTGATCTATCCTTTTCACTGCTGGCGGATCATGCATGACCACCACCACATCCACACCAACAAGATGGGCGAAGACAACGCATGGTATCCCTTCACTACTGAGATATTCCAGACCTGTAAACGCTATGAGCAGTGGGCTTACCGACTAATCAGGGGGCGTTTCTGGTGGCTGGGTTCAATTCTGCACTGGGCGACCTTACACTTTGATCCCAAACTTTATACTGAGCGGCAGAGAAACCAAATAAGTTTGTCTGTTGGTGTAGTTTTAGCCACATTGGTCATCGGCTTACCAGTGCTGGTATTCTTCACTGGCTGGTGGGGCGTGGTTAAGTTTTGGCTCCTGCCTTGGCTGGTCTATCACTTTTGGATGAGCACCTTTACGATTGTGCATCACACCATGCCAGACATTCCCTTCCATTTTCCAGACAAATGGCATGGGGCGACAGCGCAACTGACGGGCACGGTGCATTGTGATTATCCGCAGTGGATTGAGTGGCTGTGCCATGATATTAATGTGCATATCCCGCACCACATTTCCCCAGCCATTCCCTTCTACAATTTGCGGCTGGCTCACCGCTCCCTCCAAGAGAATTGGGGACAATACCTCTACTGCACTCAGTTTTCGTGGCAGTTGATGCGAGAAATTGGCGATCGCTGTCATATATTTGATCTAGAGCAATGCTATCGCACCTTCAAGGAAGCAGGGTTAGACTAAATGGAAACCGATGATCCCCATATACAGCAACTAGGGCAAGTGATCACCGCCCTGCAGGATGCCCTGTCCCAGTCTGAAGAAAGAGAAGCGCAACTCAGGGCTGAGTTAGAGGCGGTAAAGCAGGATAACCTAAGGTTGGCAGAGGCTAATTTACAACTGCAACAGCAGATGGGCGAGCCAGAGCAGAGCAAGCCTGAATCCAAGTCCTCAGCCCTTACCCGCAAAGTATATGGCAGGGGCAGACCGATCGCCTCCAATACTGAGTTAAGTAAAATCAACAATCAAAACATCGGTTGGTTTGATTAGTCCCAACTTCTGCTGTGATCCCCAAGCCTAGAAACTAAGGCGAAAAACTCTCCCACCCAAAGTAGTTTCTTTAAGTTCCAGAATCAAGTTCTGTGATCCTGTCTCCTTCCACTTCACCCCAAACAACTCCAAATCAGCTTGCACAGTTTCTTGGGGTTGAATTGTGGGTTGCTTACCCTTCTCTAAGCTAAAGCGAGTTTTTACTTGCTTTTGATCCTGAGTGTACACGGAGACATAGAAGGGAATAAAACCAAATGGCTGATCACTGGCATTTTTAATTTCTAGCTTAAGAACATAAGACCCTGTACGCTTCACTTCAGCACCAGTAATACTGAGAAGTACATTTTGGCGATTTAGGGAACTGTCGAGTTTGGCTAGCCCCACAAAAGGTTTTTTGGGTGTGTTGCGACTAGGGGCAACATTAGCGGCAACGGGATTTTTCTGGGGCTGATTTGCGGCTACAACTGGAGTTTTAGGTAGCTCGGTGCCACACAGTTCCTGCAAAATTCTACCATGGGACTCTAAACCCTCAATCCCATATACCCGATAGTTACGGTTAGCAATAATAGTGGCTATGTACTCTGTGCGATCGCGACTGGAAGGGTGCGTATCTCTCCATGCGGTTCTTCTACCGCCTTCTCTCTCTGCCCATCTGCCCAAAAGGTTGTATAGTCCGTCAGCAGAATAGCCTGCAAGAGCTAACAGTCGTGTACCTAGCATATCGGCTTGTCTTTCGTGTTCTCGACTGTACCTAAACTCAGGTTCAAGAATATTAAATGTTCTGTCAATTAAGCTGAATTGCCTAAAAATACTAGCTTTGGCAAAAGTAGCCACTTTCAAAAAGCCATGAGATAGCTCTGCATGGGCAATTTCGTGAGCAATTACCCCAGCCAGTTCAGCTTCGCTTTCCACATCAAGTAGTAAACCCAGATGAACAAAAATCAACCCGCCTGGGAAAGCAACAGCATTTGAGGCAGAGGAATTTATGACAGCAATCTCATACTTTAGGTCATCTCTAGCACTGTTTTTCCAGATTTTACTGGCGATCCCCTTGACATAGTTTTGCACAGTTTCATTGGGGAAAAGCCCGTACCTTGCTAGATAATTAGCTCCAGCCATCCTGCCATAATTCACCTCTCCAGCCAGCACCGCTTCCAGAGCCGAGCGGTCTTTGCCTAACAGAGTAGCGGCGATCGCCGCACCAGTGAATTCACTGCGCAGATCATTTTGGAACTTTTGACTATATTCCTTAGCTTGAGCGAGAAATTTCTTACTCTCAGGATGATCGGGGTTGTTGACAGCAAACTGCCGAGATGCCACCGCCGCTTCAATGAGCATCCCCTGTTTAAGATAGACTTCAATTAGTTTCTGCAATACATCTAGGCGATCGGGATAATTGCCATGGGCGGCTTCCAAAGCACTGGTAGCCACATCCAGCTTGTTCCACCTTAAGCCAGCTTCCGCCAGTTTGAGATGCCCCAAAATAAACTCAGGGTAGTTCTCAGACAGTTGTCGCAGTGAAGTAATGGCTTTTACCTCCAGTCCTTGCTCCATTCCTTCATTGCCCAAACGCCACAAAGTTTGAGCGGCAGTAGGCAGAGAAGCAATTTCACGGGTTGGCGACAACAGCACCCCCTGCCCTTGGGGTAATGGTTTTTTGTAAGTACGCTGAAACGCCTCAGCTCGAGCAAAATTACCAGAAGCGGCAAAACCATCGGCACCTATACTTATGGATTGCACTAGGTTTCTGGTGTACTTAGTGGGGTTACCTTTTTCATCAAAGAACTTCTCTAGGCAGTCCTTTCTAGCATCGGCACTGAGAACATCAGTTGTGGGACTTCTCAGTACTTGAGCAAATAGCTGGTTAGGGGAAAAAATGTCTGTAACTAATCCACAAAGGAAGAGGAGTAGATAGTGTTTCAACCCAACAGTCATCTAACTAACCTCAATCTTAACTCAGGATTAACTTATGAAATTAAGAGTATCATGACTAGCCCCCTACTAGGTTAAAAACTTGTTAAGACTAGCATGGTATTGCTTTAGAAAAATTGTTTTGTAGGATACCAGATGTTTTATGCAAGTTTAATATATGCTTAAGCTTTACTGTCCCAGCATTCCATTATCTTAATTTTCAGTTTAACTGGAAGCGTATACGACCTACAATAAACATTATGCGATTACCACTGTTGATCCTCATTTGCGGACTAGCCTCCCTCAGCCCGACTGTTGTTTTGGCGCAAAGTGACTCGGTGAGTTTTAAGGGAGCCGAACTAATCAACCAAGGAGAACATGAGAAAGGGTTGGCGTTACTAGAAACCGAAGTTAAAACTCTCAAAAACAAAGATAGAGTGAATGGATTATTATTTCTAGGGGAGAATCAAAGGCGGCTAGGCTACTTTAGTAAAGCGATTCGCAATTTTCAAGAGGCTCTTGCCTTATCGCAAAAAAGTAAAGACCCCATCAGTGAAGCCATAGCCCTTAATAATTTGGGTAATACCTATCGCACTTTAGGCGAACTGAATAAAGCTGAAGACTTTCTCAGAAAATCCCTTAACATCGCCAAAAACACTAAAAATACCGCAGTGGGGGTTTCTGCTCTCAATAATTTAGGCTTGTTATACCGTCAAAAAAAAGATTTTTCCAATGCCTTACAGGCTTATGAATCAGCTAAGAATATTGCCGATGCACTGCTTAGCAGTATTCCCCAAGAATCATCAGGGTATCAGCAAGCATTATTAACAAGAGCCACTATCCTCAGCAACTTTGGCTTTTTGTACGATCGCTTGGGTAAGTCGAGTGCCGCTTTCACTGGCTATTTCGAAGCCTTAAAAATTCATCAGCAGTTGAAAAATATTGCTAATCAAGGTTTAATTTTGGGCAACATTGGTTTAGCTTATCAAACTCAAGGACAGTTTCCCCAAGCCGCACAGTTTATTGCTCAATCCATAGCGATCGCCGAATCGCAAAAAGAAATTCTCAATCAAGCTATTGCCTACCGCAACTTAGGCTTTTTGATGCTAGAGCAAGGGCAGAATCGCCTAGCGATCTTGATGTTAAAACAATCAGTTAACGCTTACGAATCCATCCGCCAGCGAGTCAAAGGCTTACCCGCAGAAACCCAAGAAATATTTGCCAGCACCCTTGCTCCCATGTATCGCCAATTGATTCAGTTACTACTGGCAGACAACCGCATTGTAGAGGCGGCTATTGTTGCTGACTTACTGAAAGTTCAAGAACTAGATGACTTCCTCAAGGATGTTAGGGGCAATAATGTAACAGCTAGGGGAATTGCCCTATTGACTGCGGAAACTCAGGTACTAAATTTATTCAGAGAATTACAAGTTTTGCTGGAACTAGATCAAACAGGTCGCATTTCCCCAGCGCAAAAAGAACGCTTACAGCAACTAACCCAACAGGCTACTGACCCACAAACACGGATGCACAACTTTTTGATGAGTAGCACTGTAAATCAAATTCTTAGCACCATAAATGTCAATGAGGAAAGCATTAAGTTTGGCGATGTGCAAAAACTCCTGCAATCTACTAGCAACGCATTGTATTTAACTGTGATTATTTTTGACGATCGCATAGAAATTTTGGCATTACCCAGTAACAAGCCTGCCATCAGAAAAACAGTTGCCATCTCCAGCAACAGGCTGGAAAAACTGCTGAAGTCAATGCGTTCTGACCTGCTAGACAGTACCTCTGAAGACATTAAAACTAGTGCCAAACAAATGTATGACTTGCTGATTGCCCCGATCGCCCCAGAATTGCAACAGCTACAAGTCAAAACTATCCTGTACGCTCCCGACGGCATATTGCGTTATGTCCCGCTGGGAGCCTTCTTTGACGGCAAAGAATGGTTAGCCCAAAAATACAACATCAACAAGACCACTTCCCTGCTACTGACCGACCACAACCTACGCTTTGATCGCAGTGCAACACCCAAAGTGCTGGCTGGAGCCGCCAGTCAAAGGCAAAATATCCAACTGGATCAGCAAACCTTCAGCTTTTCCGCCATACCCAACGCCAAAACCGAAGCGGAGCGGGTAGCCGCTAGGTTCGCTGGCACTAGGCTACTAATTGACAAGGATTTTAAGAGAGACATCACCGAGCAAGAGCTGGGCAGGTTCAATATTATCCATCTCGCCACTCACGGTAAATTTCGTGATGACATACCAGAGCGTTCCTTCTTGGTATTTGGGGACGGTAAAGTGATCACCCTCAAAGAATTGCAAAACTGGAAACTGCGTAATACAGGTCTCGTGATCCTCAGTGCCTGTGAAACGGGAGTGGGTTCAGGACTAACAAAATCGGGCAATCAACTAGGCTCTGGCATTGAAGTATTAGGTATTGGCTACCAAGTTCAGCGGGCAGGGGCAAAGGCGGTGATCGCCACGCTCTGGCAAGTTTCCGATGAAGCTACCATCAAACTCATGGACAACTTTTACAATGAATTACGCAAGCCCAACACCTCCCCTACAGAGGCACTAACCAGAGCGCAGAACATCCTAATCGCCGACAAAAAAACTCAGCACCCCTACTTCTGGTCAGCCTTTTTCTTGATCGGCAACGGTCTATAGGCTAATTCCTATAGGGAGTTGTAACTCCCGCTCCGCATCGGCTAAATTATTGATTGACTCTATTTGTATAGGTGCGATCGCCCCTAAGATAGAAATAAAAGTTAAAATAGGCACACAATATTAAAAACTGCGAAGAGGAACCTTAATATATGGCTTTACCTTGGTATCGCGTCCATACAGTCCTATTCAATGACCCTGGTCGCTTGATTGCCTCGCACCTGATGCACACCGCACTGGTAGCAGGCTGGGCTGGTTCAATGGCGCTCTATGAAACTGCAACTTTTGACCCCAGCGATCCTGTCCTCAACCCCATGTGGCGGCAGGGTATGTATGTCATGCCCTTCATGGTACGCTTGGGGATCACCGATTCTTGGGGTGGTTGGAGCATCACTGGAGAAACCGCAACCAACACTGGCATTTGGACATTTGAAGGCACTGCCGTTGCCCACATTGTTTTATCTGGTCTGTTGTTCCTTGCCGCCTGCTGGCACTGGGTAAACTGGGATTTAGAGCTGTTCCGTGACCCCCGCACAGGCGAACCCGCCCTAGACCTGCCCAAAATGTTTGGCATCCACCTATTCTTGTCAGGTATTCTCTGCTTTGGCTTTGGCGCTTTTCACCTCACTGGTTTGTTTGGTCCTGGCATGTGGGTATCTGACCCTTACGGCTTGACTGGTCATGTACAACCCGTTGCCCCTGACTGGGGTCCCAATGGCTTCAACCCCTTCAACCCAGGGGGAATTGTAGCGCACCACATCGCCGCTGGCATTGTGGGAATTGTGGCAGGGCTATTTCACCTGACAGTACGCCCCCCCGAACGGCTTTACAAGGCTTTGAGAATGGGGAATATTGAAACCGTATTATCTAGCAGTATTGCCGCCGTATTCTTTGCCGCCTTTGTCGTATCTGGCACCATGTGGTATGGCAGTGCTTCCACTCCCATTGAACTGTTTGGACCTACCCGTTACCAGTGGGACAACAACTACTTCCAGCAAGAAATTGAACGCCGTGTGCAAAGGGCGATGGACAGTGGCATGACCCGCTCGGAAGCATGGCAGACCATTCCCGAAAAGCTAGCTTTTTATGACTATGTGGGCAACAGCCCCGCTAAGGGTGGTTTGTTCCGCGTTGGACCAATGAACAAGGGAGACGGCATTGCTCAGGCGTGGCTGGGGCATCCTATCTTCAAGGACAAAGAGGGGCGGGAATTGACGGTGCGCCGTCTGCCCAACTTCTTTGAAACCTTCCCAGTGGTTCTCCAAGACGCGGATGGCATTGTCAGGGCTGATATTCCCTTCCGCCGTGCTGAAGCCAAGTACAGCTTTGAGCAGGCAGGTGTAACAGTGTCCTTTGTGGGCGGTCAG
>Ga0308414_1003085_pt1 | contig 10727 bp, 10 predicted proteins | sample HotsprSampleOS50_FD_205667 | JGI IMG/M metagenome (GOLD analysis project Ga0308414, IMG submission 205667) | Hot spring phototrophic mat microbial communities from Octopus Spring, Yellowstone National Park, Wyoming, United States - 20090730_OS50 ...
GGGGGGAAAGTAATCCTTAAACTATCCGTTAAGCCAGAAAGAAGAGCTTGGATTAAGGGATTGTTTGAAAATATCGATAATTTTTTTCCCCCTTTGGCTATTTCTAATGCATAATTCGGGTTTATTTGCCACAATGACACCAAGAAAATTTACTTTTTAGTCAGTCATATTGTTCTATTAGAGTTGTTTAAAAATGTCTATGAAGACTTAGTAAAGATTCAAAAAATATATGTAAGCAAATTGTTGAAAAGCTTATAATAGATAATTATATTTGCAACTCAAATTTTGATGGTTTGCCGGGGTGGCGGAAGTGGTAGACGCACAGGACTTAAAATCCTGTGGGCTTTATAAGCCCGTGCCGGTTCGAGTCCGGCCCTCGGTACTCTTAAGATGTACAATTAATTATTTTAATTGTACATTTTTTAATTATTAGTTAGGGCTCTTAGCTCAGTTGGTTAGAGCGTCTGCTTGACGTGCAGAAGGTCAAAGGTTCGAGTCCTTTAGAGCCCACTCGATAATATTATTATGGTATTTGGTTATAAGCTCTACACTAATAGGGCTGACTAAAAATTTTTTTATGTAACTTTGTGCCTTGTATGTTTTATGTTCAAAGTTTAAAAATTCTTATTATAAGTTTTCTCAGAAATTACACAAAGTTTACAAAGGAAATCTCAAATATTCTCTGTGTCTCTGCGACTCTGCGGTAAAAATAATTCTCACGTAAAGAGAAAAAGTTGAACGCTGATAACACAGATGCGACTGATTAGAACAGATTAAAATCTTTGAGTTTTTTGTGGAACTATTTGACCTTGTGTCGTTGTGGCTAATATTTTCTTTCTCATTGACCATCTGAAATAATAAATGCCACAAAGTCACTAAGACACAAAGTAAAAAATTTATAATTTTACTTAACTTTTATTTGTTTTAATGAATCATTTCCCGCATTTGCGGGAAAATTTTTGTTTAAAGAATTATGGAAAAAATAAAAATAAAATTCCCGGACGGAAATATAAGAGAGTTTGAAAGCGGTGTAACAGGTTTTCAAATTGCTGAATCAATATCAAAGCGGCTTGCCGAAGAAGCTTTAGGAATTAAGATCAATGGTGTAATCAAGGAATTATACACTCCAATTAATTCTGATTCTGAAATTGAAATTTTAACTTTTGATAGTGATGAGGGAAAAAATATTTATTGGCATTCTTCATCTCATCTTATGGCTCACGCAATTCAATCAATTCATCCGGAAGCAAAATTTGGTGTCGGTCCGGCAATTGAAAATGGTTTTTACTATGACTTCGATATCAATACTCAGCTTAGCGAAGAAGACCTTCTAAAGATTGAACAAAAAATGATTGAACTTTCAAATAAAGCTCAAAAATTTGAAAGAGTAGAATTATCAAAAGCTGAAGCAATAGAATTATTCAAAAAGAAAAATGATCCGTATAAATTAGAAATTCTAAGCGAATTGGATGAGAACTCAGAAACTATAAGTATTTATAATGAGGGTGATTTTACTGACTTATGCACTGGTCCTCATCTTCCGGATAGTTCAAAAATAAAATATGTAAAACTTCTTTCCGTTTCTGGTTCTTACTGGCGAGGCGATGAGAAAAATAAACAGCTTCAAAGAATTTATGGTATATCTTTCCCTAAGAAAAAAATGCTCGATGAATATTTACTAAAGTTGGAGGAAGCAAAAAGAAGAGATCATCGTAAACTGGGGAAAGAGTTAGAGATTTTTTTAATTAGTAATACTATTGGCTCAGGACTACCAATCTGGTTACCAAAAGGTACAATTTTAAGAGAAACTTTAGAAAATTATCTAAAAGAAGAACAAAGAAAACGTGGTTACTTACCCGTAATTACTCCGCATATTGGAAATATAAATTTATATAAAACCAGTGGTCATTATCCTTATTATAAGGATAGTCAATTTCCATTAATTTCTTTAGAAGAAGGAAAAGAAGAATATCTTCTTAAACCAATGAATTGTCCTCATCATTTTCATATCTACGCTTCAAAACCACGAAGTTACAAGGATTTACCTATCAGATTAGCCGAATTCGGAACGGTTTACAGATATGAACAATCAGGTGAGTTAAACGGTTTAACAAGAGTTCGCTGCTTTTCTGTGGATGATTCTCATATTTTTGTCAGACAAGACCAATTGAAGGATGAAGTATGTAATGTAATTGAGCTTATTCAGGTTGTTTTCAATCAGATGGGATTTAAGGATTTTACAACACAACTTTCGTTCAGAGATGACAATTTGGATAAATATGGCGGTGATATTTCTCTTTGGGATAGAGCTCAAAAAGAAATTAAAGAAGCTGCTGATACAATGGGATTAGTTTATCATATAGAAGAAGGTGAAGCGGCTTTTTATGGTCCGAAGATTGACTTTATGGTCAAAGATGCTCTCGGCAGGAAATGGCAATTAGGTACTGTTCAAATTGATTATGTAATGCCGGAAAGATTTAACCTTGAATATATTGGCAGCGATGGACAAAAGCATAGACCTGTTGTAATTCACCGTGCTCCCTTTGGTTCATTGGAAAGATTTATTGGAGTTCTTATTGAACATTATGCTGGTGAGTTTCCTCTTTGGCTTGCTCCAATTCAGGTAGTTGTGATTCCAATCTCACAAAATTATTTAGATTATGCTCAGGAAATTTTCAAACAACTTAAAGAAAATAATATTCGTGCAGAACTTGATGATAGAAACGAAAAGATTGGTTATAAAATAAGAGATTGGGAAACTAAAAAAGTAAAGTATATGGCTATTGTTGGTGAAAAAGAGAAATCTTCTTCAACAATTTCACTAAGAATCCACAAAGAAGGGGATAAAGGTTCTTTGGGAATATCAGAATTTATTGATAAAATTGCAACCGAAATTAAAAATAAAATTTAACAATTAAGAGGTAAAATATTTCAGAAAAGGTTAATGTTCGTATAAATCAGGAAATCAAAGCTTCAAAAGTCAGAGTAATTGATTTCGATGGAACTCAATTGGGGATTTTTTTAATAAAAGACGCAATAAGGTTAGCAACAGAAAGGCAATTAGATTTAGTAGAAATTGCTCCGCAAGCGGATCCTCCGGTTTGCAAAATAATTGATTTTGGAAAATTCAAATACGAACAGCAGAAAAGAGAAAAAATACAGAAAAAAAATCAGGTAGTTTCTGTTTTAAAGGAAATCAGACTACATCCTAATACAGATTTTCACGATTTTCAATTTAAAGCAAAACACGCTGCTAATTTTATTCAAGAAGGAAATAAAGTAAAGGTTTCAGTGATATTTAAAGGAAGGGAATTAGCTTATACAGAACAAGGCGAAGAATTGATAAATAAATTTATAGAAACATTAACTGATATTGCAAAGGTTGAAGTTCCTCCGAAAATGGAAGGACGCAGTATGTCTGCAATATTAATCCCGTTATCAAAAAAAGGTAAAAAACAAAAACAAGGTTAAATTTATGCCAAAGATGAAAAGTAATAAAGGTGCTACAAAAACTTTCAGAAAAACAGCATCCGGTCGCTTTAAAAGAAAAAAAGCTTATAAAAGTCATATTCTGACTTCAAAAACAACAAAAAGAAAAAGAAATCTTAGAAAAGCAACTCTCGTTTCTAAAGCTGACGAAAAGAGAGTTAGCATTATGATTCAATAAAAACAGAGGAATGAGAAATGCCAAGATCAAAAAATAAAGTCGCATCTCACAGAAGACGTAAGAAAATCCTCAAGCTTGCTAAAGGTTATTGGGGCGCAAGAGGTAATGTTTACACTATTGCAAAAAATTCTGTTGAAAAAGGTTTAGTTCACGCCTATAGAGACAGAAAACTTAAAAAGAGAGAATTCAGAAGTCTCTGGATAATTCGTATAAATGCTGCTGCAAGACAAAATGGAACAAGTTATTCCAAACTGATGGGAGCTTTACAGAAAAAAGGTGTTGAAATTAACAGAAAAGTTTTGGCTTCCCTTGCAGTGGAAAATCAACAGGCTTTTGCTGAATTAGTTAAGTTTAGTCAGAACTAATTATTACCCTCAGTGGAATCATTTTTCTAATTTTGCCGCTGAGGGTTTATTTTAAATTTTTATTTATGCTATAAAAATAGTATTTCCAGATGCAGGATCAGTTAAATCAAATTAAAAAAGATTTTGAAAATGAAATCAGTAAATCTGATTCACTAAAATCTTTAGAACAGATCAGAATAAAGTACCTATCCAGAAACGGAATAGTAACTCTTCTTTTCGATAAATTAAAAGAAGTTTCGAAAGAAAATAAAAGAGAGCTTGGTAAAAGTCTTAACGAACTTAGAGATTTTGTTACCAATCTTTTTGAAAAGAAGAAATCCGAATTAGAATCACTATCAACTTCCTTGACCTCAAAAATAGATTTATCTCTGCCAGGCTATCCAATTAGAATTGGTTCGAAACATATTTTGAATCAAACTCTTGAAGAAATAAAAGATATATTTAAATCAATGGGTTTTTCTGTTTTCGAAGGTCCGGAACTTGAATCTGATTATTATAACTTCGAAGCTCTTAACTTTCCCGCAGATCACCCAGCAAGAGATATGCAGGACACTTTTTTTATAAACAAAAATTTTCTTCTAAGAACTCATACCTCTCCTGTCCAGATAAGAGTAATGGAAAAAATGAAACCCCCGGTTCGTGCTATTATGCCAGGTAGAGTTTATCGGAATGAAGCAATCAATGCAAGAAGTTATTGTACTTTTCAGCAAGTTGAAGGATTGTATGTTGATAAAGATGTTACCTTTGCTGAATTAAAAGGAACTTTAGTTTCTTTTGCCAGACAGTATTATGGCGATAATCTTAAATACCGTTTCAGACCAAGTTTTTTCCCATTTACTGAACCAAGTGCTGAAATGGATATTACTTGTTTCTTATGTAAAGGAAGCGGCTGCAGAGTTTGTAAAAACTCCGGCTGGTTGGAAATTTTAGGATGCGGTATGGTTGACCCAAACGTATTCAAATATGTTGATTACGACTCAGAAGAATTTACTGGTTATGCTTTTGGTATGGGAATAGAAAGAATTGCTCTTCTTAAATATGGAATAAATGATATTAGAATATTTTTTGAAAATGATGTAAGATTTTTAAAGCAGTTTTAATATGAAAATCTCACTTAACTGGATAAAAGAATATATTAACCTCGATGGAATTTCTGTCGAAGAGATAGTTGATAAGCTCACTATGTCGGGTTTGGAAGTTGAAGATGTTGTAAATCAAAATGAAATTTACAAGAACTTCTTAGTTGGTGAAGTCAAATCCGTTTCCAAGCATCCTAATGCAGATAAACTAAGTGTTTGCGAAGTATTTGATGGAAATAATTTTTTACAAGTAGTTTGTGGTGCTTCAAATGTTGCTGCTAATCAGAAAGTTGTTTTTGCTCTAGTCGGGTCTATTATTCCAAATGGTAATTTCGAAATTAAAAAAGCAAAAATTCGCGGAGTAGAATCTTTTGGAATGATTTGCGCTGAAGATGAACTACTTTTAAGTGATGACCATTCCGGAATTATGGTTCTCGATGGGAATTTTTTGCCCGGCACACCTTTATCAGAAGCACTCGGATTAAATGATGTGATTATTGAAGTAGCGGTTACTCCAAATCGTCCTGATGCACTTTCGCATATTGGTGTTGCAAGAGATTTATCAGCAATATTCGATAGAGAATTAAAAATTCCCAACATTAAATTCAATGAAGTTGAACAATCTTGTGAAGAAATTGCATCAGTTGAAATTTTAGATTCAATCAATTGTCCGCGCTATTGTGCTAAAGTTATTATTGATGTTGTTATAAAAGAATCTCCTCAGTGGCTTCAAAACAAAATTAAGTCAATTGGTCTTCGCCCAATAAACAATATAGTAGATGTTACTAATTTTATATTACACGAAATTGGACAACCACTTCATGCATTTGATTTAGATCTTTTAACTGATAAAAAAATTATTGTTAAAAGTCTTGATTCTCAAAAAGAATTTACTACTCTTGATTCAAAAAAGAGAGATTTGCCAAAAGGCACTTTAATGATTTGTGATGCCAAAAAAGAAGTTGCAATTGCAGGTGTAATGGGTGGCGAGAATAGTGAAATCACCTACGCTACAAAAAATATTCTGATTGAAAGTGCTTATTTCAATCCTTCAAGTATCAGAAGAACTTCTAAGTTGTTACAATTACAAACAGATTCATCATATCGTTTTGAAAGAGGAACAGACCCCAATATCACGAAGTATGCTGCAGAACGTGCTGCACAATTGATAGCCGAAGTTGCTGGAGGAAAAATTCTCAAAGGAACTATTGATGCATATCCGCAAAAAATTTATAGAATAGAATTAGCACTAAGATTTAATAGACTAAATAAAATTTTAGGCTTCGAAATAGATAAAAATAAAGTAATTAAAATTTTGAAAAATCTTGGTTTTGAGCTTATTGAGCAAACTAATGAATTTATAAAAGTTTTAGTCCCAACATACAGACCAGATATTGAAAGAGAAATTGATTTAATAGAAGAAGTTGCAAGAATAAATGGATACGATAATATTCCAATCGTCCCTAAAATTTCTGTTACTCTTGAGAAAAAAGAAGACCATCAAAAATTTGAAGACACTGTCAGAGATATTTTGGTCGGTTTCGGTTTTAATGAAATGATAAACAATCCTTTGATCTCTGAAAAAGAAGCTTCTTTGACGGGTAATCCTATTAAACTCGCAAATCCTCAAAGCGTAGAAATGAGCTGTTTGAGAACCTCACTGCTTTCTGGTGCGCTTAACTCAGTAAAACGAAATCTGAATTTTGGAAACAAAGATTTGATGTTATTTGAAATAGGGAATGTATTTAATGCTAAAAACACTGCAGAGATAAATGATTTTGAAGATTTAGTAGAAAACCAGAATCTGATTTTCGTTTTAACAGGTAAAGAACAATTCAAGAGTTGGAATTCTGTTGAAAAGAATTTTGACTTCTTCTCTTTGAAATCTTTCGTCAATGCTTTTTTATCAAAGATTTCACTTGAAAAATTTACAAATGATTCTTATTATTCAAATGAGAATGAAATTTTTATTTATTCTTATCAAAAACTGTTTGAAAATAAAATTATTGGAACTGGTGGTAAAGTAAAAAAACAAGTTTTGGATTTATTCGACATACAATCTGATGTATTTGTTTTTGAGTTTAATTTAAGTGAAATTAAGAAAATAAATTTACCACCATTACAGTTTGTTGAACCTTTGAAATATCCCAAAATAATTAGGGATTTTGCTTTTATTTTTGATAAGGAAATAAATTATGAACAGATTGAACATTTTATTTTTTTACAATCTGTTATTCTTCTCAAACAAGTTGATTTATTTGATGTGTTTGAAAGTAAATCAATTGGAAGTAATAAAAAAAGTATGGCTTTCAGACTTGAGTTTTACGATGAGAAAAGAACGTTAACTGAAGATGAGGTAGAAAAAGAGTTTAATCTGTTAATTGATAAAATAACATTACATTTTAATGCAAAACTGAGGTCTTAAAATTGTCAGATATTTCAAAATATGAAAGCACTCTAAACGATTTAACTCTGATTGAATCTGAAGTTGCTATACTGGTTGAAAAACTTAGGGTTACTACAGAATCCTTAAAAGAAAAAGAAGTTCAGTTTGCTATGCTTAAACAGGAAAATCAGCATTTAAATAAAAGAATATCTGAACTGGAATTTGAGTTAGAAAACATTAAACAAAACAATCAAAACTTAAATACAGAATTTGTTTCAACCATAGATAATGAAGTTTTAAAAGAAAAAATTAAAAATTTAATTTCAAGAATTGATTTTCATTTAAGTTCTTAGTATTATTTAATTAAAGGATGGTTACGATATAAAATGACCGAAAGAAAGAAGCTGAAAATAAAAATATTTGATAAAGAATATTCTCTGCTTGTAGAAGATGAAGAGGTTGCAAAAGAATTGGCAATCTATGTAAATAAGGTGTTAGAGGAGACAAAAGAAGAATTGCCCGATCAACCTAATCAAACTATCGCAATAATAGCAAGTTTAAATATTGCTTACGATTTGTTTATAGAAAAAAATAAAAACAGAGAATTCCTAATCCAATCTTCGGATAAGGTTAAAAGAATAAAGCTTCTTTTAAAACAATCAAGTGTATCTGATCCATCCTGAGTTTTCCGCACTGCCGTTAAAATAAATGGAAAACTAACAAATAATACCATTAGGGAATGTGGACTTCGGCGTGTATTACAGGCCTCGTTTCGGCTCTGCCGAAAATTGTATTCTTCTGGAATGCAGCAGTGGAAGTAAAAAGCGTTCGAGAGCATACCCACAGTGATCAATAGGGTTTTCCCTATTTATCGCACGGCAGCTGCGGATTTTATAAATTACATTTAGTTGGAGGAATTATGGATAATATAGCCCTGTTGATTATTATAGATGCAGTACTTGTTGCTTTATTTTTTTATTTAGGTTGGTTATTTAATTCAAAAGTTGGAAAGAAAAGTATTGTATCTGCAGAAAAAAGAGCTGAGCAAATTCTTGCTGACGCTCAAAAAGAAGCTAATGCAATTAAAAAAGAAAAACTTCTTGAAGTAAAAGATGAATGGTATAAAAAGAAAGTCGAATTTGATAATGAAGTAAATCAAAAAAGACAAAAAATTGCTAACCTTGAAAAACAACTATCCTCTCGTGAAGAAAATGTTGAGAAAAAATATGATCTGATTCTTCAAAAAGAAAAAGATATAAAAAAGTTGGAAAAAGAGTTAAATGAACTGAAGATAAATCTCGACAAACGTGCAGAGGAAATCAAAAAACTTGAAATTGAACAAAATGCCAGACTTGAAAAAATCTCCGGAATGACTTCTGAAGATGCAAAAAAATTACTTATTGAGAATATGATTGCAGAAGCTAAATCTGATTCTGCTCAGATGATCAGAGAAATTTATGAAAAAGCCAAAGCTGAAGCTAAAAAAGAAGCTCAAAAAGTTATTGTTCAGGCAATTCAGAGAACTGCAGCCGACCACTCTATTGAAACCACTGTCTCAGTTGTTCAAATTCAGAATGATGAAATGAAAGGAAGAATTATTGGGAAAGAAGGAAGAAATATTCGTGCATTTGAATCCGTAACAGGAGTTGATGTTATAGTTGATGATACTCCAGAGGCAGTAATATTATCTTCTTTCGATCAGTTCAGAAGAGAAATTGCAAGAATATCTTTGGAAAGGCTTATCGCTGATGGCAGAATACATCCTGCAAGAATTGAAGAAATAGTTCAAAAAACTACAAACGAATTAGAAGAAGAAATACTTAAAGAAGGTGAAAATTCGCTCCTTCATCTTGGGCTTCACAATATGCATCCTGAATTAGTTCGCTATGTCGGTAAAATGAAATATCGTTCAAGTTATGGTCAAAATTTATTACAACATAGTATTGAAGTCGCATTCCTTACAGGAATTATGGCTGCTGAATTAGGACTTGATCAGATTTTGGCAAAGAGAGCTGGATTACTCCACGATATCGGTAAAACAGTTGATAAAACTGTTGAAGGTCCTCACGCCTTGATTGGTTACGATATCACAAAAAAATATAAAGAACATCCAATAGTGGTAAATGCAGTTGGTTCACATCATGAAGATATAGAAATGGAACATCCCATTGCGGTTTTAGTGCAAGCTGCAGACGCAATAAGTGGAGCTCGTCCTGGCGCACGAAGAGAACCAATCGAAAGTTATGTAAAACGTCTTGAAAATCTTGAAAACCTTGCTAAATCTTTTGAAGGTGTGGCAAAAACTTATGCTATTCAAGCTGGTAGGGAAGTGCGTGTTGTTGTTGAACAAGAAAAAGTTGATGATATTGTAGCTGAAAAACTTGCACGAGATATTGCTGGTAAAATTGAAGAAGAAATGGAATATCCTGGTCAGATTAAAGTAACTGTTATTCGTGAAGTACGTAAAGTTGCTTTTGCAAAATAAAATCTGAATTGTTTTGAAAAAAAAAATCAAAGTTGCAATTACGGGCAGCATTGGGTCAGGTAAATCGGAATTTTGTAGAATTGCTGAAAAATTCGGTTTCGTTGTATTACGCAGTGATGAAATCTCTAAGGAATTACTTTCTTCAAACCAATCCGTAAAAAAAAACGTAATAAAAGCTTTTGGCAGCCAATCTTATAAAGATGATAAACCAGACATTAAATTCCTTGCAGAAATTGTTTTCAACGATATAGTCAAACTTAGACAATTAGAATCAATTCTTCATCCAATTGTTATAAATAAAGTTCAAAAACTTTCTGATGAAATTTTATTAAAACATAACATTGTTTTTATTGAATCAGCTCTAATTTATGAAGCAGATATAGAAAAGTTTTTTGATTACGTCGTTCTAATTACTGCTCCAAGAGAAATACGATTGCAAAGAAAACTTCAGAGTGGATTAACAGAACAAGATTTTATTAAAAGAGAAGAAAATCAAATCCCTGATGAAGAAAAGAAGAAAAGGGCAGATTTTATTTTTGTTAATGATAAATCATTGGCTGAATTAGAACAATACTTCAAAATTTTGTGTTTAACTTTAAATATTCCTGTTTAGTTTTGTATGTAATAACTCTTAAGAAATGTCAGTAATATAACTCAATAGAAATGTCAGTAAAAAAACACTGAAATTAGGATTCTCAAAAAAAAGGAGAATCTTAATATGGAAGGAATACTGACAATGAGTAAA
>Ga0308414_1003086_pt1 | contig 10727 bp, 11 predicted proteins | sample HotsprSampleOS50_FD_205667 | JGI IMG/M metagenome (GOLD analysis project Ga0308414, IMG submission 205667) | Hot spring phototrophic mat microbial communities from Octopus Spring, Yellowstone National Park, Wyoming, United States - 20090730_OS50 ...
AGCTTTAAATTGATAATACGCTCTGAATTTCCATTGAGTATTTCTACTACGTTTACTGCTTCTTCTTTACCTTTTACTTTAACTTTATCAATAGTACGATACTTATATTTAGAAGGATCTTTTACTTTACTTAAAGTTTCTTCACTGACAAGAAGAGTTGCTCCATAAGTCTTAGTTAGACCTTCTAAGCGAGAAGCTAAATTGACTGCATCAGAGATGACTGTACCTTGAACTCTCAATTTTGAACCTACAATGCCTAAGATTAGCTTTCCAGTATGGATACCAATCCCGATTGAGATTTTAAACTTAGAATATTTTTCTCTTATTTTATTATACAAGTATAGTTCGTCTAACATACCAATTCCAGCGTCAAGAGCATCTTCTGGATTTCGAAACAAAGCCATGATAGCATCCCCAATGTATTTATCTACAAACCCATTATGCTTGATGATATTTGGAACCATAGCTTCTAGATAGGAGTTTATAAATTTAAATGTGTCTTCAGCTGACATTTTTTCTGATATAGAAGTAAAAGAACGTATATCTGAAAATAAAACAGACATTTCTAGTTCTACTTGATCACCTAATTTGATTTCTAAAATAGATTCTTTTTGTAAATAGTCTAAAAACTCTATAGGTACAAATTTACTATAAGAATCTAAGAGAGCTTGCTTAAATTTATCAGCTTGCTTTAATTTATAAGTCATCTCATTGAAATTTTTTGCAAGTTCTCCAATTTCATCTTTGGACTTGATATTTATAGTTAAATCTAAATTTCCATTTCCTATGATGTTTGCACTGTCAAATAAAATTCGAATATCTTTAGTAAAAATTTTTGAAATAATAATAGAAAAAATAATGACAAAGATAAATAAGCCTAAAGATAAATAAATTATATACCACTTCAATTGATCAACTGTTTCATAAAGTAAATTTTTATCGTATTCAAATATCACAAAACCTAATTTTAAAGAATCTTTATTCTTTTCTTCTAGGTGAACAGGAAATTCAAAGCGAATAATTTCATTTTGTTTACCTTCACTTTTTTTAGAAATTTTAGGTTCATTTACATTGTTGAGATATGCGATATCAGCTTCATCTATACTTTGATTTAATCTTTTAGATTCTAAATCAGCAACATAAATTCCATATTTATTGATTACATAAACTGAGACTAAAGATTTATCTTGGGAATTTCTTAACTTTTGTATAAGTCCGTTTATTCCATCAAAGGTGTTATTTAGGAGTAATTCTTCTCTTGCAACTGTAGATAAATTAGAAGCTGAATTGAGGCATAGCTCAAAAGTTTTTTCAGTAATGATAGTTTCACTTTTTTTTAAAAATATATAAGACAATGGAGCAATAGCCGAAAAAGTAGTAAATAGTAATAGTAGACTTAGTTTATAACCAATTTTCATAGCTTACAAGGATTTTCTCTATCTATTTTACAATTCATTAATTTATGGAGAGCTTCCTTTTTTTCTTTGGAAAGTCTCAAATATTCTTTTGCCCGTTTATCTTCGGAATCTATCAATAAAATATTTTCGTATATAGAAATAGAATCAGCATATCTTCTTTTATTGTATAAGTCTAAACCTTTTTCATGATATTCTGGAATTTGAGGAGTTAATTTTTGTCTTAGTCTAAAAAGACTTTCTTTAGCACTTTTGTTTTCTGGATAAATCTGAACAGCTTCTTGATAAAGTAGGATTGCAGAAAAAACTTGACCTGCTGTTTCTTTAGCTAAAGCTTCTTCTTTTTTTCTTTCTGAATCTAAAAACATTGCTTCTTGCTTTTTTTCTTTGATACCAGGATAGTATGGATTTAATTTAAAAATCTTATCATAAACTCTAGCAGCTTCCTGATAAAGTTTTTTTTCAAATAAGCTCTCAGCTTCTTTTAAATAAGTTTTAATTTTACTTTCGTACTTTTCATTATAAATTAATTTAATATAATAATTAGTTGTTTCATTGGAAGGGTCTTTTCTTAGTACATACTGAAATAAATTTAAAGAAGTTTGAATTTTTCCTTTAGAATAAAGATCTATAGCTGAGTTGTTCCATGTGTCAATTTCAAAACGAGTCTTCATTTTTTCGGGTATTACGATATTAGAAGCAGCTAAATAATCAGAATTCATTTTAAAAAGCTGTCTGGAAGGAAAAGAAATAGGACCTAATTCACATTTTTCTTGACCTGTCTGAATTTGATTTAATAAATTTCCAATTTTTATTCCTATCTCAAAATAATCCTGGTCTATGCTATAGCTTAAGCCTAAGTCTGTCAAAGAAGCTATATTCGAGACTGGTAAAATATTATTTTTTTTTGCATATTCAGACAAGACTTCAAAATTTTCTCTTGTGTAAATAGAATCATAATGTACAAAAAATACTTCTGCTTTTCCTGCGAGCTTATACACTTCATTTTTAAATTCTAAATCATCTTTAACTTCAATTTTTTTAAAAAAAAGTCCAAAGAGCATATCTAAATTTTTTTCATATTCTGTGTAGTAACTCTTACTTGATTTACTGTAGAATGTATAAATTTTTTTTCTTTCTGGAAAAAAATCTCTTACTGATTGAAAAATTTTTTCTATAGGAACTTCAGCAAGAATGCCACAAAGTCCACCTCTTTCATATTCTAAGCTCTCTTTAGAATAGCTCGCTAGAGCAAATAAAGTGATATGGTTAGTATTTTGACGAACATAAGTAGTTGCAGTGTTTCCAATAGTGAGAACTATTTTTTTATCACTTGGAAGATTTTCAGAAGACTCTAGTTCTTGTTTATATTGGTTTAAATATTTTATATTTAACTTTGTATCTGTGCTATATTTTAATCCTGATAAAACCTTGAGATAAATAGGTGATGGATAAGATACAATGACGTCTAACGTAGTTTCTTCGGCATACATTTTATATCCTATAAGAATTAAAATAAAAATAAATAATTTAACAAACATAATTTATCTCAAATCCAAAGTAAATATTTCTTCTATATTGTGGATTTCTAATCCATATTTATGTTAGCACTTTCATAGCTAACCTTACCACTAAAAACTTGATTTGTGAGATTGGTTACCTTAGAGACCAGACGAATAAAAGAATTTATTTCAAAGTAAGTATTAAAATCTACTATAGTATATTGTTCTACTTTTGCAGAGGTAAAGTAAGGGTCAAAGTTTTTATTGTATTCAGCTTCCTCATATTGTTTTTTTGTAATAATATTTCGAGAATACCAGCCCTCACTATTGATTGTATCAAATGCTAAAAACCAAGTCTTAAATAATTTTACAGAAACTCTTAAAGTAGAGAGCCTTCTTGGAACTTCTCTGTAATTGTTAATTTTGTTTCTGTTAGGATCCAGTTTGTTTAATAAAAATTCTTCTAAATCACTAGTTTTTAATGAATAATCTCGGGGAAGAACTTCTGAACCTTTCCCTAGAGAATTAGAGAAAGAAATATTTAACTGAGTAGGTTTGTGAATCTCTGTAAAATTGAAAACTAAGTCTAACCCGGTCAATTTAGCAGAACCAGAGTTTCCACTAGTATCTACTAATTCCTGTATAGAGTTAGGATAAAGCAATGGATCTCTTGGAACTTTTATATTACCAAACTTGTTTTGAATAGAATTGTGAAATACAACTAACTCACTGGAAATTTCTTTAGTAAAATTATGTCTAAGAGCTGCTTCATAAGATCTCAATTTTTCTGGTTGAAGGTCGGGATTAGGTACAAACAAGTATGTTATACCACTGGCTCTAGTACCCACTGCAACTGAATTATAAGAAAGATAAATAGGAGCACCTCTAAAACCTTCAGTATAAGAAAGTCGATAAGAAGTATTTGTAAAAAATTTATGTATAAAAGCTATTCGAGGATTGAAAGTTTTTCCATAAAGACTGTGAGAGTCGTATCTTGCACCTCCTATTATAGAAATATTATTGAAATTAATTGTTGACTGAAGAAATACAGAAGAATTATGGAATCTAAGTGGGTAATTTCCAAAGTCACCAAACTCTGGGTCTGGAGGTGGTTTTTTAGTTGAAAAAGGTTTATAGAAACCTTGGTTGAAGGGTATTTTTAAATCATTAGTTTTAGGAAAATTTCCAGAATATTGATAAGAAACCCCACCTAAAATTTCTAAGTTTTTATTAAATTTCCAGATTGCTATTTGTTCAGCTAACACATCATCAGAAGCCATGAATTTATACAGTGGGGTTTTTTCAATTTTTAAGTTGTAATTAGAAGAATTATCCCACCTATACTGATTGTAAGAAAGGTTAGTATTAAAAGTAAAATTTCCTAATTCAAAAGAATTTTTCAATCCATAGCGAGTAAGAGTATCTTCAATTCTAGGATCTGAAGTAGAATAAGAATATAAAGAAGGTTGAAGTCCTTGGCTACTGTGGTCAGATCTTCTCATAGAATCAATAAAAAAATGAAAACTTCCATAGCTAATTCCTATTCCAAAGGCTTGATTACTAGATGGGATTTCAGAAAAAAAATTAAACCTATCTCCAAACTGACCATTTCTCTGATAGTACTTTTCAGCAAAATAAACATCTGAGTATCCTTTCTTGATGTTTTGATCTTGTCTTTGAGACTTGATTCCATAAGAATTCACTACTAAATCTTTTTCTCCAAGCTTAGCATTTTGAACTACAAAAAAATTTGTATTTAAGTATCCCATATTTCCTACATGAGTTTCTAAATGAATTTGTTTGGATGATTTTGGGATAGTTTTGATGTTTACGACACCAGCAAAAGCATCTGCTCCGTAAACTGCTGAGGCAGGTCCATAGACTATCTCTATAGATTCAGCATGTTTAAGATAGAGCATCTCATTTATAGGCATTCCATTAACAACAGAACAGAAGGTGTGAGAGGTATCCCATTGAGTAAGATTTTCGTATATAAGTTTCCAAGAAGTCCCCTTTGAAAAAAGTGATGTCCCATCTCTCCATTGTCAGGCTCTGAAACCATAATTCCCATCTTAAATTTTAAGGCTTCTACTAGTGTCCTATAGTTGTAAGAACGAATTTCTTCTTTAGAGACAGAACCAACAGTAATAGGTAGATCTTCAATTTTTTGACTGGTTCTAGTAGCTGTATCAAACTCTTGGTTTAAGTAAGAAAAGGCTGCTTCCGCCCTTTCATCTTGAGAGACATTTTTGATATAGTCTAAAATTTCAATTCGTACTTTTTTATTTTGAGAGTTTTCTGTTATCTTTTCGTGAAGTATCTCCCGTGAGGCATTTAAGCTTAGAGATATTTCAAATTTTTTATAAGCTTTTGCAAAAATTTCTTGTTCTGATTCAGTAAACTCTTCTTGAACTATTGTAAAATCTGGAGGTAAAGAACTTGTAGGCTTTTCAGAAACAAGGTCTATTAGGTATCTTTTTTCTACATCAAAGGTCGCAATATAAATCTCTGGTGGTAAATTTTCTGATTTTTGATAGTATACTTCGGAGTAGAGTTTAAACCCCTTAGACTTAGCTAGTTCCATACCTTTTTCAGGAAGTTCTACGGGAATATATTCTACATTCGGCTTTGACGTTAAATTTTTTATAATGGTCTGTTCCAGACTTTCTTCTTTTGTATCTGTAAGAGATACAACCCTACCAAATAAGGTCTTTGGTTCTGCTAGTAAGTTAGAAGCTAAAATAAATAAAAAAAAGAAAAAATACCTATACACAAATTTTTACTAAATTTATTTAACTTTTTTTATACGTCAATATTTTTTAATAGGATTTTGAAAAGATTTTCACTTTTAAAAACGAGATTAAAAATTTTTTTTATTCACTTGGTAAGCTCTAATAACTTCCAAAATTAACACTAAAGGATAAAATATCTTAGGAAGAATGTAGTTTTTTAATTGAAAAAAAGCAGTTTTTAGAAGTTCCCACTTTAAGTAAATAAAATTAAACTTTCTTAAAAATGTTTTTTTACAATACTTTGTGAAACTTATTGAAGATTAAAAATTTTCTTTTCAAAAGATATATTTTTTTTGATTAAATGGTAATAAAAAAATTGAAAGTTTTACTTTTATATGTAAAAAAATTTATTTTAATCGCAAACAACAAAAACTTAGTTAACATTTTGAGTTTTTTCAATAGCTTCTTTTAGATCAATTTTTCCTTCATAGATAGCTTTTCCAGTAATCATTCCAGATAAAGCACGTTTAGCTTTTAAAGTTGTCAAAGCTAATATATCTTTAATAGAAGAAATTCCACCAGATGCAAATACTCGAAACGAAAATTGATTTAAGATCTCTCTATAAGATTCTAAATTAGGTCCTTGAAGGGTTCCATCTACAGATATATCGGTAAATACAATTTGCTCTACACCTAACTTCTCTAGTTGTTTTAAAAACTCTATGTAATGAAGTTTTGTCTTTTCTTCCCAACCACTAATTTTTACAATTCCATCCATAGCATCTACTGAAACTAAAAGCCTATCAGGACCTACAAATTGTAAAGCTTCTTGTATAAAATCTGGATCCAAAACAGCAGCTGTCCCAATAATAAACCTATCGATTCCTATTTCTTCATAAAATTTAAGTCTTTCCATATCTCGAATTCCTCCACCTAACTGGATTTTAACGTTAGGTGCAAAGCTTCGAATTTTTTTTATGGTTGTTTCGTTGATTCTAGAACCATTTCTAGCTCCATTTAAATCTACTACATGGATAAGACTAGCTCCTACTTTTTCAAATCCTTTTACTAATTCCCAAGGCTCTTTACTATAAACTGTCTTTTGAGAATAATCACCTTTATATAGGCGAACTGCTTCATTATCTAATATATCTACAGCGGGTATAATAATCATGGTAAAACTATTTTAATAAAATTTTTTAGTATTTTTAAACCTTCTGTGTGTGACTTTTCGGGATGAAACTGCGTCCCAAAAATATTACCTTTTTCAATTACAACTGGAAATTTTTCATCATAATAAGAACACAAAGCACAGACAGATTTATAATCCGTATCTACAGGTCTGTAGGAATGTATAAAGTACATATATTCACCATCTTTAATATCATGTAAAATACGATTTTCTTTCTTTGAGTTAAAAATTAATTTATTCCAACCCATGTGAGGAACCTTGTAAACTTTTCCTTTAAATCTTCTCACGTGCCCCTTTAAAAATCCAAAACCCTTCACTAACTTACCTTTTTCTAGGCTCTCTTCAGAAGACTCATATAAAAGTTGAAAACCAATACAAATTCCAAAAAGAGGAACTCCTTCTTCTACCTTTTTACGTATTACTCTTGCTAAACCCAAATTTTCTAAGTTCTCCATAGCTTTTTGAAAGGCCCCATCTCCTGGAAGCACAATTCCTTTAGCAGTTTCTAGCTTTTCAGGAGTACTTACTAGTTCAAATTCTTTAGTAAACTGGGAAAAAGCTTTTAAGCAAGAATGGATATTCCCCATTCCAAAATCTACTACAGCAATCATTCTAAAATGCCCTTAGTAGAAGGAATTTGAAGAGGATTTGTCTCGTCGAGAGCAATTGCCATTCTCATAGCTTTTCCTAGTGCTTTAAAAATAGATTCATGAACATGATGGCGATTTTCTCCATAGTGGACAAAAACATGTAAGTTCATTTTCGCATTTAAAGCTAATTTTTGTAGAAATTCTAGGCTCAACTCAGCATCATAAATACCAAATTTTCCATCTAGTTTAGGACCAGTATATTTAAAATAATACCTACCTCCAAAGTCCACTGCTACTGTAGTCAAGACCTCATCCATAGGTAGAGTAAAATGCCCATATCGAAAGATTCCTTGTTTATTTCCTAACTGAGTATGAATCATAGAACCAAGTAAAATAGCTGTATCTTCTACACTGTGATGACAGTCGATCTCAATATCACCTCGTAAGTAAAGTTCCATATCTATAAGACCATGCTTACAAACATGAGAAAGCATATGCTCAAAAAAAGGGATTTGAGTGTCGAATTTGTATTTTCCTTGGCCTCTCAGGTTTAAACTTAAATGGACTTCTGTTTCAGAAGTTTTGCGAGTTTGTTTCATTTTTTTTAGTTTTTTCAATCGCTATAATAGGTCAAGAAATTAAATCCTTTAGTCTACATATTTGATGTCAATATTTGCCATATAGTCTTCCAAAGTTTTTACTAACTTGGGGATTTCTTCTTTTCTTGAATTTTTTGCTGATTCTTCTAGCTTTGCCCCTATAATAGAAATTTCATCAAATCCATAAGCTTTTCCATGTCCTTTAAGTTTATGTCCTTCTCTTTGGATAGTTTCTAAGTCCATTGCTTCTAAACTCTTGTTTAAAATAACAAGGACCTTTTGCATGGTTTCTAGGTATTCAGGAATAAGTTCTTGTAAATCAGAAGAAATAAAAACCTCAATTTTGCTCATTTGTTTCTTTATTTTTTCTTGATAAGATTTTTCAATCCAAAAAATAAAAAATCTTCCGATATTATAAACATGAGACTTCAAGTATTTTTCATTATTTTATTTCCCTTATTTAGTTTACTAGCTCAATCTACTAACTTAAATTCTTTTGGAGACACACCTTGGGGAGAGTCTTTTAAAAGCGTAAGAGATAAGTTTGAATCCTTAGCCCGAAATCCTAACACTAGAGAAAATGTAACTATTTTAAATGAAGTAAAAAATAAGCTTTTAGTAATCAAGCGAAACAATGTAATTTATATATACAGATTTTATAAGGAACCTAAAGAAGTCACTGAAGTAAAAGTTTCTAAAGATCCTGAAAAAAAACAAGATCATAAATCTGTTTCGGGACTTTTTTCTGTAGGTGTAGTTTTTTCCCCAGTAGAAAGTAAACGTGCGAAAGATACCTTACTACAAAAATATGGAAATCCAAGTAGAGAGTATCTAGTAGATAATTTATTTGGGATTCTTAAAGAAGAAGAGACTATAAAAAAAGAAAAAAAGCCAGAAGAAGAAAATGAGCCTGAAGAAGTAGAGCTAGATAAGAAGGATTCTATAGCTAAAATTCCAGCTGCTTATATATGGAATCTTACTAATGAAACAGAAGGAAAGGTAGATGGGGGTTATATTATTCAGTGGAATGAACCTTATCAAAAAAAGCTCTATACTAAGAGAATGGACTATTTTAGTGCTGAACTTTCAAAAATTATCAATCTAGACTATAAAGAATATTTTTCTAACAGAGAAAGTAAAATTATTTTTGACCTTCTAACTACTCCTCCTTCTTTACAAGTAGAAAAAGATTCTCAACCATCAAAAAACTAACCTGTGGTAGTTACAAGAGTCGAAGCACTTATAAATAAACCTTTAGAATTAGTCTTTGGGTATGTTTCTAATTTTGAAAACATGCCTGATTATAACTCTTCTGTCTTGTTTGCTCATTGGAAAGATTCTCAAAAAAAAATTTGTAAGGTAAAAATAGGTCTTTCTATTTTAAATTTTGAATCTAATTATGAAATTTTAGAGTATAAGGATGGAGAACTTATAAGAGCTGTTTGTAATACTTCCCAACTAGAATTTGAAGACAAATATGAGTTTATAACTGAGAGTAAACAACAAACAAAACTTATTATTACTGATTCTATGAAATTAAAAGGAATTTTAGCACTCAGCGAAGGTATTTTAAAAATCAATATGAAAAGAGAAATGGAACACAATATGCGTAAACTACAAAATATTTTAGAATCTATAGTTGAGTAAAAGAGATTTTTATGAAATTAATTCTTTTTTTTGTCATTCTTTTATTTACTAAGTGTTCAGGAAAAACACCTACTGATTTAGGAATACGAGAAAACAAACTCAAAGACTGTCCTCCTACTCCTAATTGTGTAACTTCTTTTGCACCTCAAACAGATAAGGAACACTATATAGAGCCTATTACATATACAGCTCCTCTTTTTGAAGAACACTCTAGACTCAAAAAAGTTATCTTGGCTCAACCTAGAACTAAAATCGTGGAAGAAAAACCAAATTATATAAGAGCAGAGTTTACGTCTCTCCTATGGAGATTTGTAGATGATGTAGAGTTTCTTTTTGATGAAAGCTTAAAACTTATTCATGTAAGATCTGCTTCTAGGCTAGGAAGGTCTGACTTAGGAGTAAATCGAAAAAGAATTGAGACTATTAGGAGTGAACTACAAAAAGCCCGTAATTAAATTAAAGCTTCTTCTAAGGTAGGATAAACTTTAAAAATATGACGAATTTTAAGAAGATCAAACATATCTAGGACTTTTTGCTTGTTACAGACTAATTTCATTTCTATTTTGTTATCTTGGCAGAACTTAGAAAGAGTCATCATAAACCCAAAATTGACAGAAGAAAGCTGAAACTCACCTGTTGTATCTAAAATAAGACACTTAATAGAAAAATTTTTTAACCCATAGTCTAGATGACTGATACAACCTCGAGTAACTTGAATATCTGCCACAGTAGGCATAGGTAAAATCATAGAGCTATTTTGTATTTTATATGGAAAATCTGCATTTAAATTCATAATTTCTTTTTTTAGTTCTTACTTTAAAATGTCAATATTTTTAAATTTAAAATAACAGAGTTTTCTAATTAAATAAAATAACTCAAATATAAAAAGTAAATAATTAGTTAACTAAGGAGTTTATCTAATTTCCTTCAAAAGAATAGCTACTAACAAAAGGAAACTTCTAAAAACCCAACTCAAAAAGTTTAAAAGATAAAAAAATTTGTATACAGAAATAAAATATTTATTAATAAGTGATTTATGGGACAAAGAAA
>Ga0308414_1003090_pt1 | contig 10719 bp, 7 predicted proteins | sample HotsprSampleOS50_FD_205667 | JGI IMG/M metagenome (GOLD analysis project Ga0308414, IMG submission 205667) | Hot spring phototrophic mat microbial communities from Octopus Spring, Yellowstone National Park, Wyoming, United States - 20090730_OS50 ...
CCATGGATGCGAACGAGGTCGTCCGAATCCTGAGCCGGCGGATCGAGGACGGCACCTACCCCGCAGGCTCGTACCTCCCTCCCGAACGCGACCTGGCCGCCGAGCTGGGCGTCAGCAGGACCGTCGTGCAGAACGCGCTGCGGCGGATGGAGACCGACTGCCTGCTGGAGCGCGAGCCCAGGTGCCGCCCCAGGGTGGCCATGACGGCCGGAGTGTCGCCCAACGCCGGCGAGATGCGGCAGACCGACTACGTGGCAGCCTGCCTCTGGCCCACCGAAGGCCAGTGCCCCGTCACGCTGGTCGCCGAGGGCGTCCGGCACATCCTCAGCGCCACCCACCACCGGCTGGTGATGGTCTCCCGCAGGATCGCCGACCCCAGCCCTTCGGAGCTGGTGCTGATGGAGGGACGGTTCCTGCAGCAGGCCGCGGACGACCCGAACTGCCGCGGCGTCCTGATCTGGTACCTCGGCGGAGAGATCAACCGGCCGTACCTCGAGGCCATCCGCCACCGGGGTCTGCCGCTGGTGTTCGTCGACCGCATGCCCCCGTGCGATTTCGAGGCCGACATCGTGTGCACCGACCACTACGGAGCGGCGCGCAGGGCCACCACCGCTCTGATCGACCTGGGCCACCGGCGGATCGCCTGCGTCGCCAGCAACGAGCGCGTCTCCTCGATCCGCGAGCGCATCGAGGGCTACCACCGGGCGCTGGACATGGCTTCGGTCCCGTTCCGCGAGGAGTTCCTCGTGGTCTCCGAGGCCCAGCCGGGCGAGACCACCGAGCAGGCCAACGAGAGGATGGTGCGCCGCCTGCTGACGCTGCCCAACCGCCCGACGGCCATCCTCGCGCTGAACGACGACATCGCGCTCCACCTGATCGCCGCCATGCGCCGGCTCAAGGTGAGAGTCCCGCAGCAGTGCACCGTCGTCGGCTTCGACGGGGTTCAGCGGCAGATCACCGGCAGCAAGGAGCTGGCCGGGTGCGTCCAGGATTGGATCGGGATCGGGGAGCGAGCCGCCGAGCTGCTGCTGGACCGGATCCGCACGGGCCGCCAAAAGCCGTACCTGAGCCTGCTGTTCCACGCTCCCTTCCGCAAAGGCGAATCGGTCGCCGCGATCTACCGCGAGGAGAAGCTGTCCCGGCAGATGACCGGCTAGACCGACGCACCGGTGGCGCGCCGGACGAAGTTGCGCACGAGGTCCATGCCGGCCTCCGTGAGCACCGACTCCGGGTGGAACTGCACTCCCTCGATCGGGAGCGACACGTGGCGCACGCCCATGATCTCTCCGTCGTCCTCCGACTCGGCCGTGACCTCGAGGCACAGCGGAAGCTTGTCGCGCAGGATGGCCAGCGAGTGGTAACGGATCGCGCTGAACGGGTTGGGCAACCCCTCGAACACGCCCACGCCCAAGTGCCGGATCGGGCTGGCCTTGCCATGGCGGATGCGGCGGGCGCGTCCCACCCTGGCGCCCGCGACCAACCCGATCGCTTGGTGACCGAGGCACACGCCCAGGATCGGAGTCCGCCAGCCGGTGTCCGGCGCCATCGCCGCCCGAAGGATGTCCAGACACACCCCGGACCGGTCGGGCGTGCAGGGGCCGGGGCTCAGCAGGATGCCGTCCGGCTTCAGGTCGAGAGCCTCCCGCAGCGTGATAGCGTCGTTCCGGTGCACCGACACCTCGGCGCCCACCACGCCCAGGTATTGGACCAGGTTGTAGGTGAAGCTGTCGTAGTTGTCGATCACCAGGATCATCGGGGGGATTGTATCTCCCCCGCGCCCTGCCGCACGGGCGGAAGGCCGAACCGCTCGGCCGGAACCGGCGTCTTCGACCCGTCCGGACCGAGCAGGAACAGCCTGAGGTACTCCACCGAACCGGCATCGAAGACCGACACCGCGAAGCGGTGCCAGCCCCTCTTCAGAGCGATCTCCCCCCGCAACTCGCGATAGGCGTGCAACCCGTCGTTGTCGACCACGACCCGGCCGCCGATCTCCAGCCGGCTCCCGTCGTCCGACCCCAGCGCGAAGGCGTACACGCCGTCGCGGTCCGCCCAGAAGGCGCCCTCGAACCGGAGAGAGAAGCCGTCCTCCGGCCTGCCCGGCAGGTCGAGGGTCGGCGCGGCGACCGTCGCGGTGGACACCGGCCGCAGCTTGTCGGACTCGGGAAGCCGGTCGAAGGACCCGACGTACAGGCTCGCCCGGAGGCCGCGGCCCGCCACCTGGCCGTAATCCGGCGCCTTCGGCACGACCCGCTCCAGACGAACGGAGGTTGTGGGGCTTCGCCGGCCGTCGGGCCAGAACACAGCCGCCTTCAGCGTCGTCGTCCGGTCGATCCGGATCGGCCCCTGGGCCTTCGGCGAGCGGACCGTCGGCTCGGCGCCGTCCGTCGTGAAGCGCACCTCGCCCTTGCCGGACGGGTTCGCCCAGCGCACGCTGGCCGCGCCGACCAACATCCGGCCCGCGCCCAACAGCCGAGGAGCGACCGGATGCGGGAACAGGAACATCCGGTCCTCGCCCGGCCGAGGCCGGTAGTTCTTGCGCAGCCAGATGCGGACGGCCTCGTCGTAGCTCAGCCGGTCGGTCGGCATCGCGCGCCACTCGAGGCGGACGGTGGACACGTCCGGTGGCAGCTCCGTCACGCCCGCCCGGATCGGGACGGGACGCCCGTCGGCGACGGCCGCGATCGGGCGAACGAACCAAGGCCAGTGAAGGACGAGCCGCTCCGGCTTGCGCCTCCACGTCGGGTGCAGCGTCAGGGTCGCGCCGCCCTCCCGGCACCGCAGCCAGAGGTCCAGGCTACCGAAGTCGGTGGAGCACCGGCGCACGCAGATCGTCTCGCCGGGCTTCACCCAAGCGGGAGAGAGCGCCGACAGGAGGTGCAGGCGATCCCCCTCCTCTCGGACGAACAGGTTGCGGAGCAGCTCGATCGCGCGCCCGGCGAGCCAGCCGTGCGGCGGGCGGTTGCCGCCCGGATCGCGGTCGCCCCAAGGGCGGATCGTCGTCTCGAACCCGGCGTGCGTCGCCGACGTGTGCGGGAGAACCGAGTACAGGTCCTCGATCACGTCCCTCTGCTCTCCGCGCGCCAGCTGGGTCTGCATCACGTGGAACGTCTCGTAGTGGTGCAGGTAGAGGGGATCCGGATCCTCGACGCCGGCCAGAATCTGCGTCTTCAGGTTGAAGGCGTTCGGGCCCCACGTCATGATCCCCTCGCGGTACTTGGTCTCCCGGACCAGATCGATGGTGGCCCGGACCAGCGGGTGGTCGGGCGGGAACACGCCGAACGGGTACACGCCGCCGCTCGCGTTCTCCCAATCGTGGCCGTCCAGGGGCTTGTCGACTCCCGGTGGGATGTAGCCTCCGGTCTGGGACACGATCCAGCGCAGGCGGCTCAGGAAGCGTTGCCGGTAGGCGTCGTGCTCCTTGAGGAACGTCGGCGCCGCCTCCGGGTGGCCGGCCATCCGGGCCAGATAGGCGCTCTCCCGCAGGCCCAGCAGCACCCAGAAGCTGTGCGCGGTGTAGTGGCCGTTGATGACCTCGTTGTCGTAGGGTCCGGCGACGGGCCACAGGCCGAGCGGATCCTTGGAGGTCTCCTCCCGAAGGTGCCTCAGGTGCGCGGCCAAGGCGGGGTACGCCTCGCGCGCCAGGCTGTCGTCGCCCGTCGCCCGAACCCAGCTGGCGACCGCCCACACCGACTGGCCCCAGTCGTCGGGAGCCGTCCTCGCGAACGCCACCACCCTGCCGCCGCGGTCCCGGACGAGGTAGCTCTCGAGAACCTGCCGGGCGACGTCGTGCAGGCCGACCATCTCGTAGGCGCGGGCGATGAACGCCGTGTCCCGGGCATAGAAGTGGTCGTACTGGAACTCGTTGACCTTCTGCACGTACCGATCGGGCGCCTCCTGGGCGTCCCGAGCGATCAGCAGATACTCGATGCTGGCTCGGTAGGTGCGCACCACCTTGGGTTCGGGCACGCGCAGCTCCATGGCGCGGTCGAAGACGCCCTTCCAGACCTTGGCCGCCTGCCCGCGCGCCCCGTCGTAGCCCAGGCTGCGGAACGACTTCACCTCCTCGGCCCGGCTCTTCGCCAGCGGGACGTACGGAATCTTGAACTCCGCCACGGCCGTGGCGCCCGGCTGGAGCACCCCGCTCCACGCCGGAGGCCGGCCTTCCTCCAGCTCCACCCAGCCCGCACCGGGGTTCCTCACGGCGAGAAGCAGGTGTCCCGACGCCGCCGGCCCGTCCTCGCGGAACGGCACGCGCTCCAGGTCGGCGAACCTCCTGCGGTACCAGGGCTCGCAGGGAAGGTCCGCCCGACCCGGGCCCTGAGCCGGCCGAAAGAGGCCCTGGATGGCCGCCGCCCGCGGTTCCCGCGAAAAGTTGGCGGCCTCCACCCGGACGATCGCCGACAGCAGCCGCCTGGGGTCCAGCCCGTTCGCGATTCCGAACGTGCGGAGCCGGTAGCGCACACCCCCCTCGTCGGTGGTCCACTGGATCTCCGGCAGGTCGTCCGCCAGCACCCTCACGCGCTGGGCGGCCTGGCGGCGCCGCGGCCCCACCAGCACGCAGAACTCCGCAAAGCCGTTGTTCCACGAGCAGTCGTAGGTGAGCTGGAAACCCTCGGGGCTGTCCTTGAAGCCCACGACGTCGCTGGGGACCAGGAACCAGCTGAACGGAGCCGCCGCCTCCCGCTCCAGCGTGGGACGCTCGGGCGGAGGGGGCGGCGGGGCGAGCAACAGAGCCAACGCCGGGGCGAGCCAAGCCATGGCGCCGGGTTTACCCCATGGCTAGGTGCCTCTCTCGTTGCCGAACAGATCGATGTGCAGGCGGGGGCCGAGCCGCCAGCCGCGGGCCATGCACACCGGAGCGAGGGCGCGCGCCCTGTCGCGCAGCGTCTCCGAGTCGGTGCCCTCGGGCATCAGGAGGATCCGGCTCGGGTCGCGCACGCCGACCGCCGCCAGCAGCGCCTCAATCTCCTCCAGGTCCCGCTCGAAGGGGGGAGCCACGACGAACTTCCACTGGCAGAGACGCTCGCGCTCGAGCCGGCGCAGCACCGGCAGGTTCCTCCGCCTCGTCTCGTGGGTCGGCGCCCATCGGCCGGCAGGCGTGCTGTTCGAGAGCTTCGGGCTGACCGACATCAGGTCGCACTCCGCATCGAGCCAGACCGTTCCCGCCGTCTCGATCGTCACGACCCGGTCCTCGGCCCTCAGCGCGCGGCACAGGTCGGCCACCCCGGGGAACAGCATCGGCTCCCCGCCGGTGACGACGACGTGCCTGATCGGAGAGACCAACACCTGACGAACGACTTCGTCGACCTCCAGAACCGGCCCCTCCGGCTCCCAGCTGGCGTAGCGCGTGTCGCACCAAGAGCACCGGAGGTTGCATCCCGAGACCCGAACGAACACGGAAGGGACGCCGGCCCAGATCCCCTCGCCCTGGATGCTCTCGAACACCTCGGCGATCCGCAGCCTAGCCATGGGCCAGAGCCGGATCCTCCATGCCGAGCTCGCGGAAGGCGGCGATCCGAATGCGGCACGAGTCGCACCTCCGGCAGGGCCGGCCATCGAGGTCGGGATCGTAGCAAGAGTGCGTCAATCCGTAGTCCACTCCGAGCGAAAGGCCGAGGCGGATGATCTCCGTCTTCGGCAGGTCGATCAGCGGCGCGTGGATGCGGAACCGCTCCCCCTCGACGCCGGCCTTGGTCGCTACGTTGGCGAGCCGCTCGAACTGCTCGATGAACTCCGGCCGGCAGTCGGGATAGCCCGAGTAGTCCACCGCGTTGGCTCCGATGAAGATGTCCCTCAGGCCCCTCGCCTCCGCGCAGGCCAGCGCCAGCGACAGGAACACCGTGTTGCGCGCCGGCACGTAGGTGACGGGAATCTCCGAGGCCATCGCCTCCTCGCTGCGGTCCTTGGGCACCTCGATCGCGTCGGTCAGGGCGGACCCGCCGAACGCGGAGAGATCCAGGCGGGTCACCCGGTGCTCGGCCACGCCCAGCGCCGCCGCCACGCGTTCCGCCGCGCGCACCTCGACGGCGTGCCTCTGGCCATACACCACGGTCAGGGCGTGCACCCGAAAGCCGTCGCGCTTGGCGACCGCGGCGGTGGTCGCCGAGTCCAACCCGCCGCTGAGCAGCACCACGCATCCGGTGGGCATCCTGCCGTTCCAGCTACTGGCCCTCGGTCGGGCGGACCGGAACCACCTCGATCTCCGCGAGCCTCGCGAAGGGGGTGTCCTCGCGGCACACCAGCCGCACGAACCGGGCCCGTACGGGCGCGCCGCGGTAGCAAACCTTGAACCACCGCGGGTCGTCCAGATCGGAGTCCTTGCGGTTCACGCAGGTCCAGCGCCAGTCGCCCTCCCGGGCGAAAGGCCGGGCGTCGGCGATCGTCTGGCCGGTCGAGTAGACGAGGATGTCGAACCGGCGCCAGAAGTCGGCGCTGTCGGACCAGAGCCGGACGTCGCCGATAGGCCGGTCGCGACCAAGGTCGATCTCAATCCAGTCTCCAGCCTTGCCCGGCAGCTGCACCGTGGTCCTGCGATCCCCATCCACCAGCTTGGCCAGGTCGGCCGGCTGCGTCGACGCGGAGTCCATCACGAAACGCTCCTTGGCCAAGTTCGCGCCCTCGTCCAGCGGCATTGCAGGAAGGTTGAACCTCAGTTCTCGGATCTGCGCCGCCCTCTGGCCCCTCGCGTATGCGTCGACCAGCTGCCAGAGCTTCAGGAACGCCCACTCCGTGACCCCGTTGGCCCGCGCGCGGACGAGGAACGCGCCGTTCGAGCCGACGACGTCGATCCGTCCGAACGGGTTCGGCTTGAGGGTGAACCCGGTCTTGGTGGTGAACGGCGCCGGCTCCAGGGTGTCGCGCGCGGGAAGGCGCGCAGTTCCGTTGGCGTCGGTCAGGACCTTGAACACCGGCGGCGCGTCGGGAATCACCCCCTGGGCCATCTGGAAGAACTCCAGCTCGGCGTTGCGGATCGGTTGGCCGGAGAGGTCCACCGCCCGCACCACGATCACGTTCGGGAGGGCGTACAGGAACTCGCCGAAGTATCCCCGTCGGTAGCCCAGCAGGCTGTTCAGCGCGAACGCGTCGGTGGCGGCGTACAGGTCCGTGTGCTCCAGGCTCGTGGCGTCCAGAAAGGCGTCCGGCCACGGCTCGTAGGGCAACGGGTACGCCTTGGGAACCATCGCCTCGTTGCGCGTGTCGCCTCCGCCCATGAGGCCTGGGAAGCGGTCGTAGAAGCCCCTCGTGGGCGTGGAGCCGTCCGCTTTCAGCCTCACCTTGCCGGCCGTGCCGTCAGGCCGGCTCGGGTCGACGTTCATGTTGTACAGGTCGATCAGCCCCAGTTGGTGGCTCAGCTCGTGAAGCAGAGCCAGGTCGGCCTGCCGGCGGACCGAGGCGATGTACCCGTCGGCGGCCATCGATCCCTCGAAGCCCCACTCGCCGTCGTAGATCAAGGTCGGCGTGTCGTTGGGCAGGTGCGCGCCGCCCTTGAGGGTGCCGTTCGGCACGATCGTGATCCGCGCCACCCGCGTGCGCTCCAGGATGCCGTCCGGGGCGAACGAGAACCGGCTGTACGGGAAGAAGGTGCCGTTCCAAAGGCGGAACTGCTCTTGGATCCAATCCTCGAAGGCGCGGCTGCCCGCGAGGTTGGGCTCCTGCGCGAACTTCTCGTAGAACGCCTGCTCGACCCAGATGCCGATGCCCAGCGCGTTTTCCTGAATCTCCACGCAGTCGTTCGAGGGGTTGGCGTCCGGGCCGGTTGGCTCGATCCGGAACGCGATCGGCTGCAGACGGTGGTCGGTGTGGAGGTTCTTGAACGGCTTCTCGAGCTTGAACGTCGCCTCCTGACCGGGCAGCAGTGTGAGCGACGCTTGACTGGAGGCGCCCGGAACCTCGCGCACGATCCATCGGAAGAAGAAGCCCTGCGCCGGGGCGTCTCCGACGTTCTTGACGTGGGCGATGTACGTGACCGTCTCGCCGTCCGCCGGCCACTTCTTCGAGTCCGCCGAGCCGGGCTTGTCCATGATGCCGGCGGTGTGGCCGTTCTGCTCCTTGTAGGTGTAGGCGTTGCGGTTGTCGTAGCGCTCGTACTCGGGGATGCGCTCGATGTACGTCACGCTGAGGTCCGGGCCTCCCTTCGGCGGATCGTCCTCCAGCCGCAGCTCGAGCGCCGGCCGGCCGCGGGGCGCCTCTGAGCTGGCGAACGCTACCGGCTCGTCGAACACCAGCAGCAGGCCATGGTTGTCGTACCACCGCTTGTACTGGCGCTGGACCTCCGCCGCCAGGCCGGAGATCACCAGCTCGCGCTCGCCGGCCTCGGCCTTCCAGCCATCCAGGGGCTTGGAGTCGCCCGCGCCGGTGGCTCCCGCGCCGCGCCACGGGATCGGCTGTTCGCCCGCCCGGCGGAACCGCCAGGTGGCCGACCACTTCGGAGCCGGCGTCTCCTTGCCGATCGCCGGCTCGGGAGTCTCGATCGTCCTCGCCGGACCCTCGCCCCAGGGCACGAGCACCGCGGAGACCGACCGCGGGGCGACCGCCTTGCCGTCGAACACCGTCAGCCTCAGCCTGGCGTCCACGACCCTCTTGCCTGGTCCGATCGCGCGGGCCAGGTCTCCGAACCGGATGAGGATCGCCCGGCCGGGGCCGCCGCTCAGCACGGTCGTGCCTCCGAAGTTCGACTCGGGCAGCCGGGAATCGAGCGTCGTGTCGGCGACGTCCCAGTACCGGGCCTGCGGCGTCGGTCGGGCCGGCAGCGGCGCGCCACGGAACAGCTCGAGCGTGGCGCCATCCTGCCGCAGGACAGCGAGGGCCATGAGGACGGTAAGCATGTTTTTCAGTATACTAGGACGGGCGCTTTCGCGGTAGGATGCTGGCGATGGTTGGTTGGAGCCTCCTCGCCGGAGCGGCGGTCCTGCTCGCTCCCAAGGTCGCCGTCGAAATCGACGTGAGCGCGTCGCCGTCCTCCGCGATGTGGGCCGAGAAGGCCAAGGCCCTCGCGGAAGAGTGGTATCCGAAGCTCGCCGAGCTGCTCCGGCAGCCGGGTTGGAAGCCTCCCGCCAAGGTGACGCTCCGCTTCGAGCCGATGGAGGGCGTGGCGGGCACCGCCGGCGACGTGATCCACATCTCCGAGGCTTGGATCCGCAGCCACCCCGACGACTGGGGCATGGTGATCCACGAGCTGGTGCACGTGGTGCAGGCGTATCGGAGGCCGGTGCCGGGTTGGATCACCGAGGGCATCGCCGACGGCATCCGGTACGCCAAGTTCGAGCCACAGAAGGACTCGGCGCTGCACGACCCCGAAAAGAGCCCCTACACCGACGGGTACTGGTCGGCGGGAGCATTCCTGACGTTCGTGGAGCGGTCGTACGACCGGTCGCTCTTCACCAGGCTGAACGAGGCCGCGCGCCGAGGGCGCTACACCCCCGAGTTCTGGCGGCGCGCCACCGGCAAGAGCCTGGAGGCGCTGTGGGACGAGTACAAAAACTGGTACCGCCAGACGAGCGAGGAGAAGGGGAGACAGCCGCGACTCAGCGACCTGCCGGAGCAAAGGGGGAAAGGGGCTGGTGGGGAGTGAAGGATTCGAACCTTCGTAGGCGTCCGCCGACGGATTTACAGTCCGTTCCCATTGACCGCTCGGGCAACTCCCCAGCCGGAGGAATAGGATACCCGATCCTTCGGCCGATGCAAGCCCACCGGCCGAAGGGATCGGGGGCGGCCGTCAGTCGGCGGGCGCGATGACCACGCGGCGGTCGGGCTCCTCGCCCTCGCTGTAGGTGGTCACGCCCGGCTCGTGCTCCAGCGCCTTGTGCACGACGCGCCGCTCGAACGCGGGAAGGGCCTCGAGCACGGCCTCCTGGCCTCGGTTGCGGACCTCCTGGGCCAGGCGCACCGCCAGCTGCCGGAGGGCGGCCTCCCGCCTCTGCCGGTAGTTGTTCGCGTCGAGCGTGGCGCGCACGCCGGTCTGGAACCTTCGGCTGCAGATCGTGTTCAGCAGATACTGCAGGTTGTTCAGCACCTCGCCGTGCTTGCCGATCAGGTGGTTGGTGTCCGGCCCCTCGATCTCCAGGTTCGCGTACTTGCCGGTGAGGCTGCGGACCTGGACGGTGGCGCGGAAGCCGCCCGCCGCCAGCAGCTCGCGCAGAACGCCGGCGAAGGCCTCGCCGTCGGCTTCGGTCGCCACGACCTCCTGTTCCGCGGGCTGCTCTTCGGCTCGGGCCTCCGTGGCCTCGTCCGGCCGCTCCTCATGCTCCTGTTCCTGCGGCGCCTCCTCCGTGGCGGCTTCCTCGGGCGCGGCGGGTTCCTCGGCGGCCGGTTCGGGAGCCGGAGGCTCCTCCATCGGCTCGTCTGCCGTGACGACCTCGGCCAGGATGCGGACCTGCGTGCGCCCGAACAGACCCTTCTGCTCCTCCAGGACCGTGATCTTCAGCGATTCGACGGGCACTCCCAGCCGGGCGGCCGCGGCCTCCGCGGCTTCTTGGACGGACTTGTCGGTGATCTCGATCGATTGCATGGTTGTTCCTCGAAATCTCTTCAGCGGCTCTTCTTTTTGTGCACCTTCGGCGCGCCGGTCCGCACCCCGCCCACGGTCTTGGGGTCCACCGGGAACACGCCGCCGCCCGGCGCGTTCACCTTCACGAGCGGCGGCACCGGCAGCCGATACGCCCGCAGGCTCTGGATCGTCGCCAGGATGTTGGTGAAGATCCAGTACAGCACGAACGCGGA
>Ga0308414_1003092_pt1 | contig 10710 bp, 6 predicted proteins | sample HotsprSampleOS50_FD_205667 | JGI IMG/M metagenome (GOLD analysis project Ga0308414, IMG submission 205667) | Hot spring phototrophic mat microbial communities from Octopus Spring, Yellowstone National Park, Wyoming, United States - 20090730_OS50 ...
GCGGAGCTTGTCTGCCGGCGAGGTGCGGGCGAAGACCCGGGTCTCCTCGACCGCCCGGGCAAGCGCTGCATCGTCCATGGCGGCAAGATCCGCGCCCGTCAGCACCCGGCCGTCGCCGGCGAGCCCGAGCGCCTGGGCGACGGCGCGGGCGGTGACGGCATGATCGCCGGTGATCATCGTGACGGTGATGCCCGCGCGCCCGCATTCGGCGACCGCCTCGACCGCCTCCGGCCGCGGCGGGTCGATGAAGCCGGCAAGACCCAGGAACAGGAAGCCGCCGGTGAGTGCTGCGGGGTTGAGCGCCTCGGCGTCCCCTGCCGGCTTCGCCGCAAGTGCCAGGACGCGCAGCCCCCGCGCGGCCAGCGCCTCGGCGCGCGCCTCCCAGGCCGCCCGGTCGAGCGGCTCCTCCCCGGCCTCCGAGAGCAGCCGGTCGCACATGCCAAGGACCGTCTCGGGCGCGCCTTTCAGATGGATGGTGCGGGCACCGTCCGCGCCTGCGGCGAGCACGGCCATGTAGCGCCGGGCGGGATCGAAGGGGATGACGTCGAGCCGGGGCCTCTGCGCGCGCTCGGCGGCGGGATCCATCCCCGCCTTCAAGGCCAGGACCACGAGGGCGGCCTCCATCGGGTCGCCGCTTGCCGTCCAGCCCTCAGGCCCGGGCGTCACCTCCGCATCGCTTGCCAGAAGGCCGGTGCGGATCGCGGCATCGACCGCCTCGCTGCGGAGTGAAATCGCGCCGGCGGGCTCGAGCCCGGCGCCCGAGACCGCGGCCTCCCCGTCCGCTGTCTGGAGCACGGTTGCCGTCATCTCGTTGCGGGTGAGCGTGCCCGTCTTGTCCGAGCAGATGACGGAGACGCAGCCCAGCGTCTCGACCGCCGGCAGGCGCCGGATGAGCGCGCGGCGGCGCGCCATGCGCTCGACCCCGATCGCCAGGGTGATGGTGACGACGGCGGGCAGGCCCTCCGGGATCGCCGAGACCCCGAGCGCGACCACCAGCATGAACGCCGCATCGAGCGTCTGGCCCCGGGCGAGCGTCGCGAACAGAAAGGCCCCCGCGCCCAGGGCCAGGATGAAGAGCGACAGCTTGCGCGCAAAGCCGTCGAGCTGGGCGATAAGCGGCGTCCTCCGCTCGTTGATCCCGGCGAGCATGCCGCTGATCCGCCCGAGCTCGGTGTCGGCACCCGTTGCCACCACCACGCCCGCGCCCTGGCCGGCGGTCACCAGCGTCCCGGCATGCGCGATCCCGGGGCGGTCGCCCACCATCGCCTCGGCGGGTGCCGCCGCCCCGGTCTTTTCGACCGCTACCGACTCGCCCGTCAGCATCGACTCGTCGATGACGAGCGCGCGGGCCGAAAGAAGCCGGAGGTCGGCCGGCACCCGGTCCCCGGCCTCGAGGAGGACGAGGTCGCCCGGCACCACCTCGGCGGCGGGGATGGTCATGCGCCGGCCGTCGCGCACCACCACGGCCTCGGGGTCCATCATCTGCCGGATGGCGGCGAGCGCCCGTTCCGCCCGGCCCTCCTGCACAAAGCCGATGCCGGCATTGAGGAGGACGACGGCGAGGATCACCGCCGCATCGACCGGGTGCTCGAAGAGGAGCGAGAGCACCGCAGCGACCATCAGGAAGCCGACCAGCGGGTTGGCGAACTGCCGCCCGAGCCGCCGCAGGAGGCCGGGCCCGCGTTCTTCCGGCAGGCGGTTGGGGCCGTAGAGGCCAAGCCGGCGCGCGGCTTCGGCTGCGCCGAGGCCCGCGCCGGGGTCGGTTCCAAGCCGCGCGGCCACGGCGCCGGCCGGCTCGGCGTGCCAGGCGGGCTTGCCCGCGTCTGCCGCGGCCGGCGGCCTGTCATCTTTCCGCGCCATGCTGCACCCGCTAACGGCAACCGCTGCGGAAGGGGAGACGGAAATGACCCTGACGGCCGGCGCGGAGTCGAACAGCCGCTACGCGCGCATGCTAGAGATGGCCCGCCCGCTCGAGCCGCTGGTCACGGCTGTCGTCCACCCGGTCGATCCCGCCTCGCTCGCAGGCGCGCTCGATGCCGCCGCCCACGGGCTCATCCGTCCGATCCTGGTCGGGCCGCGGGCCAAGATCGATGCCGCTGCAGCCGCAGCCGGGCGCGACCTGGCCGGCATCCCCCGGGCCGACACCCCGCACAGCCATGCCGCGGCCGATGCGGCCGTTCGGCTCGTCCACGAGGGGCGGGCCGAGGCCATCATGAAGGGCTCGCTCCACACCGACGAGCTGATGGCGGCCGTGGTGGCGGAGACCGGCCTGCGCACCGGCCGGCGGGCAAGCCACGTGTTCGCGCTCGACGTGCCGACCTACCCCAAGCCGCTGTTCATCACCGATGCCGCGATCAACATCGAACCCTCGCTCGAGGCGAAGGCGGACATCGTCCAGAACGCCATCGACCTCGCCCATGCGCTCGGCATCGCCCGGCCGAAGGTGGCGATCCTCGCCGCGGTTGAGACGGTGACCTCCAAGATGCGCTCGACGCTTGATGCGGCAGCGCTCTGCAAGATGGCCGACCGTGGGCAGATCTCGGGCGGCCTCCTCGACGGGCCGCTTGCCTTCGACAATGCCATCTCGAAGGAGGCGGCCTCAGCCAAGGGGATAGTCTCGGAGGTCGCGGGCGACCCCGACATCCTCGTTGCGCCCAATATCGAAAGCGGCAACATGATTGCCAAGCAGCTCATCTGGCTCGCCGGGGCGGAGGCGGCCGGCCTCGTCCTCGGCGCGCGCGTGCCGGTGATGCTGACCAGCCGCTCGGACGGCCCGCTGGCCCGGGCGGCCTCCGCAGCCCTTGCGCTCCTCTTCGCCAGGCGGCAGGCGGCCACGCGGCCGGTTTCGGCATGAGCAAGCGGCCGGGCGGCGCGGAGGCCCCGCATGCACCGGGCAGGGCGGCGGGGACCCGGGACGCGATCCTGACGCTCAACGCCGGCTCCTCGAGCCTCAAGTTCGCGCTCTTCCACGAGGCGGCCGAACCTCCCCTCCTGCGCGGCGTCATCGATCTTGCCGCCGATCCCCCGGACCTTGCCGTCTCGGGGCCCGAGGCGCCCCGGCTTGCTGGGCTCTCGCCGCCGCCGGGGGGCATCGACCGGCAGATCGGCTTTCTCCTGGGGCCAGTGCTCGCCGCGCTCCCGGAGGTCCGCCTCCGGGCGGCCGGCCACCGGATCGTCCACGGCGGGGCCGAGTTCGCAGCGCCTGCGCGCCTGGATCGGGATACCCTCGCGCGGCTCGAGGCCTTCGTCCCGCTCGCCCCTGCGCACCAGCCGCACAATCTCGCCGCCGTCCGGATGGTGGCCGAAGCCTTCCCGGACCTGCCCCAGGTCGGCTGCTTCGACACCGCCTTCCACGCGACCCTGTCCGAGCCGGCGCAGCGCTTTCCCATCCCGCGCGCGCTCCACGAGGCGGGCCTCAGGCGCTACGGCTTCCACGGCCTCTCCTACCAGCATGTCGCGGCCTGCCTGCCCGGGCTCCTCGGCCCGGCGGCAGACGGCCGGGTCGTCGCCGCCCATCTCGGGTCGGGCGCGAGCCTGTGCGCCATGGCCGGCCGCCGGTCGGTTGCCACCACCATGGGGCTGACCGCGCTCGACGGCCTGATGATGGGCACGCGGAGCGGCAGCCTCGACCCGGGCCTAGTGCTCCGCCTGCTGCGCGCGCCGGGGGCCACGGCCGATTCGGTCGAGGAGATCCTGGGGCGCCGGTCGGGGCTTCTCGGCGTCTCCGCCCTCTCGGCCGATCTCCGGGTGCTCGAGACCTGCGGGACGCCCGAGGCGGAGGAGGCGATGGCGCTGTTCGCGCTGCTCGCAGCGCGCGGGATCGCCGCATTTACCGCCGACCTCGGCGGGCTCGACGCCCTCGTCTTCACCGGCGGCATCGGCGAGAACAGCGGCGCGATGCGGGCGCGGATCTGCCGGCTGCTCGCCCATCTCGGGGTCGCCCTCGACCCGCGGCGCAACGCCGCCGGCGGGCCGACCGTCTCGGCTCCGGACTCGCGGGTGCCCGTGCTCGTCGTGCGGGCGGACGAGGAGGGCGTGATCGCCCGGGAGACCGCCGCCCTTCTCGCCCGCGACCGTCCCCCGGGCTGAGCGCGGCCGGCCCCTTGCTCAGCGGGGCACCGGCTCGACCGCCCCTGCCGCCCGGCCCACCCGCGCGGCCGAGACGGCCTCGCGCAGGCGGATGAGCTCGGCCCGGTGGCGCCGGGCGTGCGCCTCGCCGATGGCGATCAGCGGCTCGGCCTTGTGGAAGGCATGCATGGGCTGCGCGCCCACCTCGGGCTCGAGATAGACGTCCGGCCGGGCAAGCGCGCGGTGCGCCTCGACCAGGCTGTCGGACTGGAGGGCGAAGGCGAGCGTGGCGATGGTCGTGCCCCGGTTGTCACGCGGCCGATCGAGGTTGAGGCGGGCCGCGGCCACCCGGCCCGGATGGTCGCCGGCCACGTGCACGGCAAGGAGATGGCTCGCCCCGAGCTCGCGCGCGGCCTGCATGGGAACGGGCGCCCTCATCCCGCCGTCGATCAGCACCCGGCCGTCCATCACCACCGGCTCGTAGACCATCGGCAGCGACATCGAGGCCCGGATCGCCGAGACGACGCTCCCCTCGGACAGGAGGACCGCCTCCCCGGTCACGAGATCGGTTGCAAGCGCGTGGAAGGACACGGCAAGGTCGGCAAACGTCCGGTCGCCGAAATAGCGGGCAAGGAGGCGCGTTGCCTTGCGGCCGGAAAGCCAGCCGGCCCGGGCGAGCCCGAGGTCCCACATCTGGCCCAGCATGTCGAACAGGCCGAAGTTGCGCGCCACCTCCTCGACATCGGCAAGCAGCCCCGCGCAGTAGGCCGCCCCGACGATCGCCCCCATCGAGGTTCCGACCACGAGGTCGGGGCGCAGGCCAAGCTCCTCGGTGACCCGCAGGACGCCCACATGCGCCCAGCCGAGCGCCGCCCCACCGCCCAGCGCGAAGGCGAGCCGCACCGCCCCGTCGCTGTCCGCCTGCCCGTGCACGGCCGCCTCATGGCGGATTGCGCCGGCTTGCGATAGGGGAGGCGGGAGGGAGACCGTCCATGGCCGAGGCCGCCGTTGCGATCCTCGACACGCACGAGGTGCTGAACCAGCCGCCGCCCCTTGTCGGGCAGGACCTCTTCGGCGGCGACCGCGCGCTTGCAGACGCAGTCGCCCGCGCCGGCGGCGGCTGCCACCTCGCCCGCCTGTCCGCCTTCGGCCGCCGATGCGGGTCCGCCGAGGTCCGCGAATGGGGCGCGCTTGCCAACCGCTTCCCGCCCGAGCTCCACACCTTCGACCGCTTCGGCCGCCGGCTGGACGAGGTGCGCTTCCACCCGGCCTATCACCAGCTGATGGCGCTTGGGCTCGAGGCCGGGGTGGCAGCCGCGCCCTGGGACGGGACCGAGGCCGGCCATGTCCTCCACGTGGCGCTCGCCTTCCTCCTCGGGCAGGCGGATGCGGGCACCTCCTGCCCCATGACCATGACCTATGCCGCCGTCCCGGCCCTCCTCGAGGAGCCGGAGGTCGCAGCCGAATGGGTGCCGCGCATCCGCGCCGCCCGCTACGATCCCGCCTATGCGCCCGCCGCGCAAAAGGCCGGCGTGACGATCGGCATGGCGATGACGGAGAAGCAGGGCGGCTCCGACGTGCGGGCGAACACCAGCCGCGCCGAGCCGGCCGCAACCCGCTGGGGCGGGGACTGGGTGCGCCTTATCGGCCACAAATGGTTCTGCTCGGCTCCCATGAGCGATGCCTTCCTGACCCTTGCCTGGCTCGAGGGCGGGCTCACCTGCTTCCTCGTGCCGCGCTGGCTGCCCGACGGCGCGCGCAACGCCGGCTTCCGGGTCATGCAGCTCAAGGACAAGCTCGGCGACCGGTCGAACGCCTCGGCCGAGGTCGAGTTCCACGGCGCACTCGTCCGCCGGGTCGGCCCGCCGGGCCGGGGGGTGGCGACCATCCTCCGCACGGTCCAGCACACCCGCCTCGACTGCGTGGCGGGCTCGGCCTCCACCATGCGCGCAGCCCTGGCCGAGGCGCTCTGGCACACGGCCCACCGCACCGCCTTCCAGAGGCGGCTTTCGGACCAGCCGGCCATGCGGGCGGTGCTCGCCGACCTTGCGGTCGAGAGCGAGGCGGCAACGGCGCTTGCGCTGCGGCTGGCCGAGGCCTTCGACCGCGGCGAGCCGCTGGCGCGCCTTCTCACGCCGGTTGCCAAATACTGGGTCTGCAAGCGCGCGCCCTGGGTGGTCTCGGAGGCGATGGAGTGCCTCGGCGGGGCCGGCTACATCGAGACGGGCCCGATGCCGCGGCTGTTCCGCCAGTCGCCGCTCAACGCCATCTGGGAAGGCTCGGGCAACGTCATTGCGCTCGACGTGCTGCGCGCCATCCGCCGCGAGCCGGACTGCGAGGCCGCCTTCCGCGCCTTTCTCGAGTCCGCCCGGGGCCGGCTTGCGGCCTATGACCGGTTCCTCGGGGCGCTGCCGCGCGAGGCCGGCGAGGCGACCGCGCGCGCCTTCGTCGAGGAGCTGGCGCTTGCCGCCCAGGCGGCGATCCTCATCCTGTGGGAAAGCCCTGCCGCCGAGGCCTTCGCGGCGCTGCGGCTCGCCCCCCGGGGCCAGCTCGCCGGTGCCTTCACAACGGCCGTCGACACGGGCGCGCTTCTTGCGCGCGCCATGCCCCAGGGCTGAGGCTCAGCCGCGCCCCTCGGCGCCCCGGCCGACGACAAGACGCGGCACCGGCTCCCCCTCGAGCGCCCGGCCCCGGCCGGAGAGCGAGGGGTTCGACATGAAATAGCGGTGCAGGTTGAACGGCGCCTCGCCCTCGGCGGGTGCGATCCGGGTCGTGCGCCCGTCGCCGTGCATTGTCCAGCTCTGCTGGTTGTCCTTGAGATTGGCGACCATCACCTGGTCGAGCACCTGGGCGTGGACCGTCGGGTTCAGGATCGGCACCAGGATCTCGACCCGCCGGTCGAAGTTGCGCGGCATCCAGTCGGCCGAGGTGATGAACACCCGCGCCTCGCGGCTGGGCAGCGGGTGGCCGTTGCCGAAGGCGACGATGCGGCTGTGCTCGAGGAAGCGGCCGACCACGGACTTGACCCGGATGTTCTCCGACAGCCCTGGCACCTGCGGCCGGAGGCAGCAGATGCCGCGCACGACGAGGTCGATCGCGACGCCTGCGGCGCTCGCCTCGTAGAGCTTGTCGATGATGATCGGGTCAACGAGCGCGTTCATCTTCGCCCACACGGCCGCCGGCCGGCCCGCCCGGGCGTGGGCGATCTCGGCATCGATCATCTCCATCAGCCGGTCGCGGAGGTCGAGGGGGGACATGGCGATCGACATGCGCCGGGGCGGCTCGACATAGCCGGTGATGTAGTTGAAGACCTGCGCCACCTCCTCGGCGAGCACCGGGTCGGCAGTGAAGAAGCTGAGGTCAGTGTAGATGCGCGCGGTCTGCGGATGGTAGTTGCCCGTGCCAAGGTGGAGGTAGGTGGCAAGCCGCTCCCCCTCGCGGCGCACCACCATCGACATCTTGGCGTGCGTCTTCCACTCGATGAAGCCGTAGACCACTTGGGCGCCCGCGCGCTCGAGCTCGGCGGCCCAGGTCAGGTTCTGCTCCTCGTCAAAGCGCGCCTTGAGCTCGACGATGGCAGTCACCGACTTGCCGGCCTCCGCTGCATCGATGAGCGCGCGCACGATCGGGCTCTGCTTGCCCGTGCGGTAGAGGGTCTGCTTGATCGCCACCACGTCCGGGTCGGCCGCCGCCTGGCGCAGGAAGGCGAGCACCACCTCGAAACTCTCATAGGGGTGATGGACGATGATGTCCTTGGCGCGGACGGCGGCGAAACAGTCCCCGCCATGCTCCTGGATGCGCTCCGGGAAGCGGGGCTGGTAGAGCTCGAACTTGAGGTCCGGCCGGTCTTCCTCGACCAGCTGGGCGAGGTCGGCGATGCCGAGAATTCCGTCCACCTCAACCACGTCGCGGTCGGAGACCTCGAGCGCCTCCTGCACGGTGCGCTTCAGATGCGCCGGCATCGCCGCCTCGACCTTGAGGCGGATCACCTGCCCGCGCCGCCGGCGCTTGATCGCCGTCCGGTAGTAGCGCACGAGGTCCTCGGCCTCCTCCATGATCTCGATGTCGCTGTCGCGGATGATCCGGAAGGCGCCGTCGGCAAGATGCCGATAGCCGGGGAAGAGGAGCGGGAAGAAGCGCCGCACCACCGTCTCGAGCGCGATGTAGCGCGCGGCGCGGCCGGGAAGGCGGATGAAGCGGGGCAGAAGCGGCGGCAGCATGAGGAGTGCGGAGAGGCGCTCGCCGTCCCGCTCGCGCAGCATGTCGAAGATGAGGCTGAAGCCCCGGTTGGGGATGAAGGGGAAGGGATGCGCCGGGTCGATCGCCTGGGGGGTCAGCACCGGGAAGACCTGCCGGCGCACATGCGCCTCGAGCCAGGCCTCTTCCTCGGCGGAGAGGTCGCCGGCGGCGAGCACATGGACGTCTGCTGCCGCAAGCAGCCGGCGCAGCGCAGCGAAGACCGCCTGCTGCTCGGCGAGCAGCCGCTGCGCGGCCTCGGCGATGGCGGCAAGCTGCTGCGCGGGCGTGAAGCCTTCAGGCGACAGCGTCTCGACCCCCTCGTCGCGCTGGCCGCGCAGGCCCGCCACCCGCACCATGGTGAACTCGTCGAGGTTGCTGCCCGAGATGGACAGGAAGCGCAGCCGCTCGAGCAGCGGATGCGCGGGGTTCATGGCCTCCTCGAGCACCCGGGCGTTGAACTGGAGCCAGGAGAGCTCGCGGTTGAGCAGCCGGTCGGATGACAGGGCCACCGGCCGGTCGGAGAAGGCCGGCCGGGGGGGAAGCGCGGGTGCCGTGCGGGTCGCCATGGCGCAAGCCTAGTCGCCGGGCGCGTCGAGATCGAGCAGCGCCTCGCGCGCCAGCGGGACGGTGAGCGGCCGCTGCCGGCCGAGGGCGAGCCGGTCGATCAGCCGGACCGAGCGCGCCACCGCCTCGAAGCTGCGCTCGATCCGGCGCAGCACGTAGCGGGTCACCTCCGGCGGCACCTCGAGGCCGCGGTCCCGCCACTGCTTCTCGAACACATGCGCAAGCAGCGCATCGTCCGGCGGGCCGATGAAGACCCGGGGGGTGGCGGCCAGCCGGGAGCGCAGGTCGGCAAGCTGGAGATGCCAGTCCTCCGGCACCGAGCGGGCGGTCAGAAGGAGCGGCCGGCGCGCGATCACCGCCTCGTTCCAGGCGTGGAACAGCGCCTCCTCGGACGCGGCGCGGTCGGCGTCGTCCCACAGCCGCGCGTTGGCGCGCCGGGCGAAGATCTCCGCGAGATGCGACTTGCCGGATCCGGGGGGGCCGACGAGGAGCGCGACAGGGACCGGCCAGGTGGCCCAGCTGTCGAGGAACCGGACGGCCTCCCGGTTGGCCTCCGAGACGTAGAAGTCGCGCGCGTGGCGCGCCGCCTTCCAGCCGAGCGGAAGCGGCATCTGCCGGCCGGGCTCGCCCTCCCTCATGCCGCCCCCGCCGGGCCGCCGGCTGGCGGGCGCCCGCCCGGGACCTCCCCGAGCGGAGGCTCAACCGCAGCGGGCGCCGGGAGCGGGGCGTCCCCCGCCTCGCGGCGGCGCAGGAGGAGGCCGGCCGGTTCCTCCACCAGCTGCAGCCCGCGCGCGTCGAGGCCCCTTTGCAGCGTCTCGCGGTCGACGCGGATCCCGACCTCGAGCACCGACTCGCCGCCGAGCGCAAGGCTCTGCAGCCGGACCGAGACGACGCCGGGCGTGCCGCGCAGGAGCGTCTCGATCGCCCGCAGCGCCGGATCGTCCGGGCTTGCCACCCGGACCCGGAGCGTCTCGGGTCCGGCGACTGCGCCGCTGCCGATCTCCGGGGCCTCGGGAAGCGCCACCGGCTCCTCGGTTTCGAGGAGCGCGGGGTCGGGCAGCAGCCGTCCGGCGCGCAGCGCCGCAACGTGCAGGCGGTCGGCCTGGCGCACGGCCTCGTCGAGAAGGCCCTCGAGATCGCCGGACCGGTTGACCAGCCTCACCCGCCCCAGCTCGCGGCCCATGGGCCCGAAGCGCACGATGAGCAGGGCCTCGACCGGCCCGCCGTGCCAGCTGCGCTGGAGGATGAGCTCGGGGATCAGCACATCGGCCACCTGGTAGCGGTCCACGACCGCGCGCCACTGGCGGATGTTCCGCCGCTCGGCCTGCCAGGCCGAGAGCAGGAGCGTGTCCGCCGGCGCCGGGCGGATGCGCACATAGTCGATCGGGCTCTCGCCGGCGCGCAGCCGCAGCCAGGCGGCAAGCCAGGGGCTGTCCGGCTCATAGGCCATGCGGGTCCCGGCATCCTGGAGCACCGGCAGGAGGAGGAAGGGCGGCGAGGCGGCAAGCCCGGCGAGATTGCCGAGGAAGGCCGCCGCCCGCGCCCGGTCGAACAGGACCGCCAGCCGGGCCAGGTAGCGGTTGGCGCCGAGTGCCTCGCGTTCCACCTCGATGGCGCTGACCATGGAGAGGAGCGCGCCGTCCGAAAGCCGGGGCGCGCGCGCCTCGGGCTGGCCGGACAGCCGCGACCAGAGCGCCGGCCAGGCCAGCCGCATCGCCTGGCGCCAGCCCGCCAGCCGCGCCTCGTTCGGGGTCCGCCCGACGGTATCGACCGCGATGCCCGAGACGACCAATGCGCTGCCGCCGCCGACCGCCTCCGGGGCGCCGGTGGCCTGCGGCC
>Ga0308414_1003098_pt1 | contig 10706 bp, 9 predicted proteins | sample HotsprSampleOS50_FD_205667 | JGI IMG/M metagenome (GOLD analysis project Ga0308414, IMG submission 205667) | Hot spring phototrophic mat microbial communities from Octopus Spring, Yellowstone National Park, Wyoming, United States - 20090730_OS50 ...
ACGCACCGTGGCGGCGCACCCGCGTCAATCTCGGGTTGATGCTGCGCGAGGGGCTGTTGAAGGAGAACATCGACGGCGAGGCGATCCTCTGGGCGCACGGTCGGCTCGTCCAACGGCCCGAGCAACGGCGGATCTTGATGGTCATCTCGGACGGCGCGCCGGTCGACGACAGCACGCTCTCGGCCAACCCCGGGAACTATCTCGAACGGCACCTGCGCGAGGTGATCGCCTGGGTCGAGGCGCGGGGCGAGGTCGATCTCTTGGCCATCGGCATCGGCCACGATGTCACCCGCTATTATCGCCGGGCGGTCACCATCTCCGACCCGGAGCAGCTCGGCGGCGCCATGCTCGGCCAGCTCTCGGCCCTGTTCGAGCCGACCAACGGCACCCGGCGGGGCGCGCGCCGGCGCGCGGCCTGACCCGCTCCCACCGCACCTGACGGCGGCCGCCGCGGCGGCTAGGATCGCCCCCGCATCCCGCGGGAGATCGGAAGCGATGCCGGCAGCGCCCCTCACCATCCGCCTCGACCCGAGCGACAACGTGGTCGTGGCCCGGCTCGACCTGTTGCCCGGCACGGAGCTGCCGGGCGAGGGTGTGCGGGTCCAGGTCCACGTGCCGGCCGGTCACAAGGTCGCCACCCGGCCGATCGCCACGGGTGAACCGATCCGCAAATACGGCCAGATCATCGGCTTCGCGAGCGCGCCGATCGCCCCGGGCGCGCACGTCCACGTCCACAATTGCGGCCTACACGACTTCGCCCGCGATCATGCGATCGGCAGCGAGGTCAAGCCGACCGCTTTCGTCCCGGAAGCCGAACGGGCGAGCTTCATGGGTTTCGTTCGCGAGAACGGCAAGGTCGGGACGCGCAACTATCTGGGCGTCCTCTCGACCGTCAATTGTTCCGCGACCGTTTGCAAACTCGTGGCCGAGCGCTTCCCGCGCCACTTGCTCGAGCGCTATCCGAACGTCGACGGGGTGGTGGCGATCACCCATGCCACCGGCTGCGGCATGGCCGACCGCGGCGAGGGCTTCGCCACGCTCCAGCGCACGCTCTGGGGCTTCGCCCGCCACCCGAACTTCGCGGGCGTCTTGCTGATCGGGCTGGGGTGCGAGGTCAACCAGATCGACTTCTTGATGGAGGCTTACGGCCTGAAGCCCGGCCCCTGGTTCCGCACCATGACGATGCAGGAGACCGGCGGCACCGCCAAGACGATCGAGCGGGCGATCGGCGCCTTGGCCGAGATGCTGCCGCACGCAGCCGAGGCGCGGCGCCAGCGGGTGGCGGCGAGCGAGCTCACGCTGGCGCTCCAATGCGGCGGCTCCGACGGCTATTCCGGGATCGGTGCGAACCCCGCCCTCGGTCATGCCGCCGACATCCTGGTGCGCCACGGCGGTACGGCGATCCTCTCCGAGACCCCCGAGATCTACGGTGCCGAGCACCTTCTGACCCGCCGCGCCGTCGATCGAAAGGTCGGTGAGCGGCTGATCGAGCGGATCCGCTGGTGGGAGCACTACACCGCCGCGAACGGCGGCGAGATGAACAACAACCCCTCGCCCGGCAACAAGGCGGGCGGGCTCACGACGATCCTCGAGAAGTCGCTGGGTGCGGCGGCCAAGGGCGGTACGACCAACCTGACCGGCGTCTATCTCTACGCCGAGCCGATCGACACCAAGGGCTTCGTCTTCATGGACAGCCCCGGCTACGATCCCTGCTCGGTCACCGGGCAAGTGGCCTCGGGCGCCAACATCGTCGCGTTCACCACGGGCCGCGGCTCCTGCTTCGGCTTCAAGCCGGTGCCGTCGATCAAGATCGCGACGAACACGCCCATGTACCGGCGGATGATCGACGACATGGACCTCAATTGCGGGACCATCGTCGACGGCGAGGAGACGATCGAGGAGGCCGGCCGGCGGATCTTCGACCTCCTCCTGCGGATCGCCTCGGGCGAGCGCTCGAAATCCGAGCAGTTGGGGGTGGGCGACCACGAGTTCGTGCCCTGGCAGATCGGCGCGGTCATGTAGGCCGTTTCCCGAGCGGTCCCACGCCGGGGGTGGACGATGGACCCCGACCGCGTGGCGGACGCCGCGGCGCTGGCCGCTCGGATCCCGGACGGCGCCTTCTTGGCCCTCGCGCCCGACTATGCCGGCGCGCCGATGGCGGTCGTGCGCGAGCTCGTGCGCCGCGGGGCGCGGGGCTTGCGCCTCCTGGGCGTGCCGCAGCTCGGCCTGCCGGCCGACATCCTGATCGGCGCCGGCTGTGTCGCGGCAGTCGAGACCGCGGCGATCGGGCTCGGCGAGCTCGGCATCGCCCCTTGCTTCGAGCGGGCCCGGCGGGCCGGGCGGGTCACCATCGTCGACAGCACCTGCCCGGCGATCCACGCCGGCCTGCAGGCTGCCGAGAAGGGGCTGCCGTTCCTGCCCTTGCGCGGGGTGCTGGGCAGCGACCTCGTGGCGGCCCGACCGGATTGGAAGGTGATCGACAATCCTTTCCCGCCGCACGATCCGATCCTGCTGGTGCCGGCCCTGCGGCCCGACCTCGCCTTGTTCCACGCCCCGCTCGCCGACCGTGAGGGTAACGTCTGGATCGGGGTCCGGCGCGAGCTCATGCTGATGGCGCACGCCGCGCGGGCGACGCTCGTGAGCGTCGAGCGGATCGTCGAGGGCTCGCTCCTGGCCGATGCGCTGCACGCGCCCGGCACGATCCCGGCACTGTACGTGACGGCGTACGCCCAGGTGCCGGGTGGTGCCGCGCCGACCGCGCTCTGGGGCGAGGCCGCCGATCTCGGGGCGCTCGAGACTTATGCGCGCGCTGCCGAAAGCGAGCGCGGCTTCAAGGCTTGGCTCGAAGCCTGGCTCACCGCATGAGCGACGGCTGGACCCGGCGCGAGCTGTTGATCGCGACGATCGCCGAGCTCCTCGTCGGCTGCCGCCACGTGGCGGTCGGGGCCGCCTCGCCGATCCCGGCCGCGGGCACTCTCCTCGCCCGCCTGCGGGATCCGGCACTCCGCGTGAGCCTACTCGGCAGTCCGGCGCACAACGGCTTCACGGACGGCGGCAAGGAACTGTTCGATTGCGCCGCGCAAGGACGGATCGACGCCTTCTTCCTTTCCGGGGCGCAGATCGACGGCAACGGCAACGTCAATCTCCTAGGCGTGGGCGGCCGGTACCCGAGTCTCGAGCGCCGCTTCCAAGGCTGCTTCGGCGCGCCCTACCTGGCCTACCTGGTGCCTCGGCTGATTCTCTTCCGCGAGGAGCACACGCCCACGACCCTCGTCGAACGGGTCGATTTCGTGAGCGCCCCCGGGACCGGCCCGCCCGGCGTCCACCGCCCGGGCGGTCCGAGCCATCTCCTCACCGGCCGCTGTCTGTTCCGCTTCGAGGCTGGCCGGTTCGTGCTCGAAGCCCTGCACCCGGGCGAGAGCCTCGAGGGGGTGCGCGCGGCCACCGGCTTCGCCTTCGGCCGGGCCGAGCCGGTGCGCGAGACGCCCGTGCCGGACGAGGCCACCCTCGAGGCCATCCGCGGCCCGGTGGCTCGGGCCTTGGCCGACGCTTATCCGCGGTTCGCCGCCCGTCTCGCGGGCTGAGCGCGATCGCGCCCGGCTGCGCCCGGCCGCTCGGGCGCGAGCGTACCCCGGGGGCGCCGAGCGACACGCAGACTTTTGCGACCCGCGCCTATCGGCTAATGCCTTGTTAAGGGTATGGGCTAGGGTCAAAGTACGCGATGGAGGCGGGAGCGTCCGCCGTGAGACGAGTTCCGCCCGAGAGAGGGGCGAGGGCCGACGCTTGTTGTAGGAGAATTAGAGCTGACGTTTTTCAATCATTTGTGAGTAGGACGGGGGGAAGCCACGGTGAGCAAGGTCTACGTGCTCAACGGCCACAACGCGCAGGAGCGGGCAGAAGGCCAAAGCGCGGCCGGAGCGGCCGGCGGAATCCAACGGATCACCGGCGCGGTTACCGCCGCGACCGAGGGGGCGAAACGACCCGTGACGTCCTGGTTCGTGCTGATCGACCGACAGAGGTTGCGCCGGTCTTGGGTCGTGGCGAGCCTCGGGGAGTGGGAGCTCGGCGGTCGGCTCACGCCGCTTTCGAGTGCCGCCGAAATCGCCCCGCAGCTCGCCGACGGCGCGAACCGAATCGATGTCGTGATCTTGAGCATCGGCGGCGCCACGGTCGCCGATCCAGCGGTCGCCGAGGATTTGCGCTGGTTGCGCACCCATCTCGCCCAGGTACCGGTGGTCGTGCTCGCCGACCGGGAGGATCCGGCGAGCATGGCGATGGCGCTGCGCGCCGGTGTACGCGGCTACCTGCCGACGAGTACGGAGCCGGACGTGGCCCGCCACGCCCTGGCACTCGTGCTCGCCGGCGGCTCCTACGCTCCGCCCGTGGCCCTGCTCGCCGAAGAGCAGGAGGGCGCGACGGCGACGCCGGAACCGCTGCGCCCTTGCGATCTCCTCGCCAAGCTGACCCCGCGCCAGCGTCAAGTGCTGGAGCTGTTGGGCGAGGGGCGGCCCAACAAAGTGATCGCCCAGCGGCTCGCCATGTGCGAGAGCACGGTCAAGGTTCACGTCCGGCAGATCATGCGCAAGCTCGGCGCAACGAACCGCACCGAAGTCGCGCTGAAGCTGCGCGAACTCGCCGCCGCGCCGACCTGAGCCGCGAGCCGGGGCCCGCCCGAAGCGGCCTCGGGCGGGCTCGAACGTCGGGGGCTCAGAAGAGCGGGGTGTCGAAGCGGATCGGCAGCGAGACCTTGATCGCGTAGTCGGCGGCCTCGTCGGTCAGACCGATCGTACCGACGATGTCGAACAGGATGCGGGGCGCCAGGACGATCGCAGCGCCGAGGTTGAGGCTCGCGGCGGTGAAGTCCGACCCCTTCAGCTCTCGTCCGTCGATTTCGGCGCGGGTGCCGAACACGGTCTCGAAGCTCGCGCGCAACGAGGTCGAGGGGCTCGTGGCGAGGATCGTGCCGAAGGTGAGCCCGAGCTGCTGGCCGGGCTTCACGTCGTCGTTCTCGAAGGCGTACTGGTAACTGCCCGAGACGAGGAACACGAGCGGATCGTTGCGCTTGATCGCGACGAGTTGGGCCTGGACCTCGTGGAATCCGGCAGGCAGGGCGACGCCGCGGTCGCGGGTCTCGCCGGTGGCCGTGTCCCAGCTGAGCCGGCCGACGACGTCCGGGATCCAGCCATCTTCCCGCAGCAGGGTCTTGGCGAAGGCGAGCTCGAGGTCGCCGAGCGCCCCACCGCCGCCGTACCGGCCGCCGACCGGGAATTGGCCCTGCTCGTCGATCGTGGCCTGGTCGACGTAGTTGTAGGGGATCGAGAATTCGATCTGGCTGTCGAACGGCAGGCCGAACCGCAGCCCGAGCTCGGGCCGCCAGAGGTCGCGGCGGACCTTGCGATCGCCGACGCCGACGATGGCGCCGCCGCCGTCGAAGAACAGGACCGGGCCCGAGGATTCGTTGCGCTGGTAAGTGAAGCTCGGCTCCAGCTCCACCTGGCCGGGACCGAGCAGGAGCGCGCCGGTCCGCACGAGCACCCGCTCGAGCGCCCGTTCGGCCGCCAACGGGTCGACCTCGAACTGGCCGGGTGCCGCCGGTCGCTCGGCGACCGTGGGGGCGGGTGGTCGCGGCGCCGGGGCGGGCGACGGCGCCGGGCCTGCCACGGGCGGGCCCGGCTCGCCCATCTGCACCGCGCCCTTGGCGAGCTTCTCGGTCTCGGCGAGCCGCTTCTCGAGCGCGTCGAGCCGCCGCCGCAGCACCGCGATGGCCTGATCGCGTTGGCGCAGCTGGCGCTGGAGATCCTCGGCCGTGGGCGCTGTCGGCTGGGCGACCGCCTCCGCGGCGACCACCGAGGCGAGAGCCACCCCGCCCAGAAGCCTCGCGATCGCGCCGACCCTCGTCCCCTGCACGGGCCCTCTCCCTCGGTTGGTGGCGGTTTGCGGCTCAGCGGAGGAACAAGAACTCCTCCGGCCGCGCGGCGAGTCGGCCGGGTGGTGCGGGGCCGTCGCGTCGCTCCACCACGAAGCCGACCTTGCCGATGTCGCCGTAGTCGATCCAGGCTCGCTCGAAGGCGTCGACCGTCATCGTGACGTTGCCGAAGGCCGGATCGGCCAGCAACACGCGATTCCCGAGCCGCCCGCGGAACACCACGAAGTGGTTGTAGTCGTTGATCGACACGGGGACGATCACGGGTGCCTTCGCGACGAGGTCGTCGAGATCCATCCGCCCGTAGCCGACCCCCTCGTAGCCACGCGCGTCGACGAAGCGCTTGAGGTCGAGGAGCGAGAAGCCCTGCCGGATCCGCACGAGCTCCGGCCGCTCGAGATATTCGGGGCGGCCGATCAGGCCGAGTGCCACCTCCCGCTCTTCGACCATGTCGCCGTGCTGGTAGCGGAGGATCGTCGCGAGCGCGGCGGCGCCGCAGCTGATGTCGAAGTTCTGGATGACGACGCCGGACCGACGGATCTCGAGCAGCGAACGGACGGGCGGGCGCGGCTCGGCAGCGAGGGAGGGCGCGCCCGTGAGGCCCAGCGCAAGCGCGACGAGGACGACACACCACCCGCACCACTTCGGGCCGGATCGTGCGCGGCGTGGGGCGAGAGCGCGCCGGTCGCTCACACGCGGGGGTCTCATGTCGGACCTGCTTCGCGAGGGCGACAGGTCCTGTCAACCGCGGCGAGCCGCACGGTGCGGCCTCCGGCGGTGCGGGTGATCGGCGCGCCACACCCGCCTCGCACGAAGGTAGTAGCCCTTCCACCTTTTGCACGCTTGAGCCGCGCGTGCCGGAGGCGTTGGTTAACGGAGCGTGAAAGGCCGGCGCATTCCCGCCGTCGACCACGCCGAAGTTGAGCATGAAGGGTCGGTGCTCGCCCGCCCGGGCCGGCACGCAACGAGCGAGGAGGAAGCGAACATGGTCATGCGGGTGCCGCTTTCGACGGGTGTCTTCGGGTGCTTGCTCGCCTTCTCGCTCGCCGCACCCGCCGGTGCCGGTCAGGGTTCGGACCCGATCCGGCTGGACGCGGCGGCGCTCGATCGGGTCGTGGCCGGGGCCACTTACGGCATCACCGGGGAGGCCAACGCGTCCGGAAACGGCAGCATGGGCTCGAGCTCGACCGCCAACGTCGATTTGAACGCCAGCACCAACGGCAACGGCGCGACGGCCAGCGGCTCGGCATCGGCGATCGGGGTCGGCATGGGCGAGAACCCGCAGGCCTCGAGCAGCGCCGACGTCCAGGTGAGCGGGCCGTTCGACCGGGTCTATCGCCGCGAGCTCAAGCGGCGGTTCGGCGGGCGGTATTTCCAGGTGGACTACAGCTTCGTGACCGTGGTCGCGATCAAGTTGCCCACGACGCCGTGAGCGCCCTGTCGACCCGTTTCGGTGACCGGACGGCGCGCCTCCTCCTTTCGGATGATGCGCCGAATGCGCGGTTGAGGAGCGGGACCTTCCGGGCGCAAGGTGTGGTCGACGAGTCGGCCCGATCGGCGAGCGATCGTGGCCCCGGGCAACGGAGCGGCAGCATGCGGTTGATGAGCGCGATCGCGATGGTGGCCCTGGCCGGAGCGACGGCCGGGGCGGTGATGGCCGCGGAGCCGGTTCGGCTCGGGCCGGCCGAGCTGGACGATGTCACGGCCGGGCGCTGGCAAGGCTACGCGGTCTCGGGGGTGGGGGCTCAAGCGAGCGGCGGCGCCCGGGCGAGCACCCGGACCTCCAACAACGCGAGCTTCAAGAGCACCTACCAGGAGAAGAACGGCGTCGAGACCGGCTCCTCGGTCGACGTGGCCGCGAGCGCGAGCGGCTCGGCGTCCGGCTCCGGTCCGGGTGCTTCGTCGGCCGGCGTCGGCGGGTTCTTGATCGTCTCGGCGAGCAAGGTCCCGGCGAACGATTGAGCGGGTGGTGAACGGGCCGTTGCCCGCAAGGGCGCGACCCGCGAGGTTGTGGGCGGTCGGCGGACGGCCGGATGGTCCGGTGCGAGCCGACCCGAGTGGTGAGGAGAGAAACGCATGAAAAAGCTCACGACGACGTTCCTGGCCGGTGCGGCCGGCCTGCTGCTGGCGGGCGGGGCGATGGCCGGCGAGCCGCTGCGGCTCACGGCCGAGCAGCTCGACCAGGTCACGGGGGCTGCGAAGCTCAAGGTCAAGGTTCAGCTCTCCTGGGCGGCGGCGACCTCGGACGCCTTGGCCGCCGGCGGCACGAGCGCCAATATCTCGACGAGCAACAGCGCCGGCACGAAGGATACGCTGAACTCGAGCACGACGCCCTCGTCCGAGACGATCAGCGTCACTGCGACCCGTGATGCGAAGTCGGCGACGAGCGCCAGCGCAACCGGCAGCAGCGCCGCCCCCGGGGCCACGGCGGCCGGTGGCGGCTACAGCTCGGCCGGCGATCTGTTCCTCAAGATCGACTTCAAGAGCTGAACCGCATTCGGTCGGAGGAAACACACGCTGCTGCGCCGCTCGCGGCAGCGGCAGCACGCCTTCGCCGAGCGGGAAAACGGTCGGGACGAGTGGCTGGGCCGCGGGTCACAGCGCCGGAAACGACCAGTGGGCGGGCATCGCGCGAGCGGTGCCCGCTTTTTTGCCATCGAGATCGAAACGACAGGTGCGGCCGGTCCGGTTACAATCGGCTCGAGGCCGGGCGCAAGGGTGAAGCCGGCGGCGCGGGGCGATGCTCGAGGAGCGGGCGCACGGATCCGTGGCGTGCTCGGGCGGCACGGAGGAGGAGCCGCTCTCGCGCGCGCTGCGGGCGCTCGCCGAGCGGCGCTACGACGAGGCGGCGCGCTGGCGGGACGCGCTCGACCCGGAAGGCGCCTGGCACGCCGCGCTCGGCGCCGCTGTCGACCAAGCGCACGGGCGGTTCGAGGCGGCACTCGCCGGCTGGGACGCGGCGGTGTCGCGCGATCCACAGCTGCTGTTCGCGCGGTACAATCGCGCGCTCCTGCTCGAACATCTCGGCCGGATCGAGGAGGCCGCCGCCGACCTCGAGCTCGCAGCGAAGCTCGCGGTCGACGATGCCGAAATCGCCGCCGACCTCGGCCGGGTGCTCTGGCGGCTCGGCCGACTCGGGGAGGCGCTCGAGGCGCTCGACCGGGCGCTGGCCCTCGCCCCCGGCTCGCCCGCGGCGCACAACGATCGTGCCTTGGTCTTGCAGGCCCTCGGCCGAACGGCGGAGGCCCTCGAGGCTTTCACGGCGGCGGTGGCGTGCGATCCGGCCTATCTCCCGGCGCGCCTCAACCAGGCGGAATTCCTCGTCCGGCAGCGCCGGTTCGAGGAGGCGGTGGCCACGATCGACCAGGCGGTCGCGGCCGGCGCGCGGTCGGCCGAGCTCCTCTACTGGCGAGGCTGCGCGCTCCGCGGTACGGGCCGGCGCGAGGAAGCCTTGGCCGCCCTCGAGGAAGCGGTCGGGCTCGCCCCCGACCATGCCCGCGCCCATTGCGAACGCGGGCTCGTGCTCTTGGAGCTCGACCGCGAGGAGGAGGCCCTCGCCGCGTTCGATCGGTCGAGCCGATGTGCGGGCGAGCTCGCGGTCAGCCATCTCGGCCGCGGTTCGGCGCTTCATCAACTCGGCCGGCCGGGTGAGGCACTCGCCGCCATCGATCGGGCGCTGGCGCTCGACCCGCACTTTTTCGAAGCGCTCGTCGAACGCGGCAACGTGCTGCGGACCCTCGGGCGCGCGAGCGAAGCGCTGGCCGCCTACGAGGCGGCGCTCGCTCTGCAGCCGGGGAACGCCGCGATCCACAGCAACCGCGGCAACATCCTCATGGACATGGGGCACTTGGCCGAGGCTCGGGCCGCGTTCGAGCGGGCTCTGGAGCTCGATCCGGGCATGGCGAGCGCCTTCGACAACCTGCTCTGGTGCTGCTGTTACGATCCAACGCTCGATCGTGCCGCCGTCGTCGCCGCGCACCGCCGCTTCGGCGACCGCTTCGGCGACCGTCCCGACCGCTACCGCGACTGGCCGAACGAGCTAAGCTCCGACCGGCCGCTTCGGATCGGTTTCGTCTCCGCCGACCTGAACCGTCATCCGGTCGGCTTCATGCTCCTCGCCGTGCTCGAAGCGCTCGACCGTGAGCGGTTCGCGCCGATCTTCTATGCGACCGGTGCGCAGGAGGATTGGGTGAGCGATCGGCTGCGCCGGCTCGGGGCGGCCTGGCATCGGGTCGCGGGGCTCGGCGACCGGGCGCTCGCCGAGCTCGTCCGCTCCGAACGGATCGACATTCTGGTCGACCTCGCCGGGCACACCGCGGGGAACCGCCTCGGCTGCTTCGCACTCCATCCGGCGCCGGTCCAGGCGACGTGGCTCGGCTATCCTTTCACCACCGGTCTGCGCGAGATCGAATGGATCGTCATGGACCCGATCTCCGTTCGACCGGAAGAGGAAGACATGTTCGTCGAGCGGGTCATCCGCTTACCCGGCGGGCGTTACGTCCTGCAGCCGCCGGCCGGGGCACCCGACGTCGTTCTGCCGCCGGCGCTGACGACCGGGCGCGTCACCTTCGGGAGCTTCAACAACCTTTCCAAAATGACGCCCGAGGTGGTGGCGACCTGGGCCGCGATCCTCCACCGGCTGCCGACCTCCCGGCTCCTCTTGAAATGGCGGACGCTCGCCGACCCCGTGGTCGTCGAGGAGGTCCGCTCCGCCTTCGCCGCCCACGGGATCGATCCGGTGCGGCTGATCCTTCGGCCGGCCTCGGGCTATGTCGAGATGCTC
>Ga0308414_1003100_pt1 | contig 10698 bp, 6 predicted proteins | sample HotsprSampleOS50_FD_205667 | JGI IMG/M metagenome (GOLD analysis project Ga0308414, IMG submission 205667) | Hot spring phototrophic mat microbial communities from Octopus Spring, Yellowstone National Park, Wyoming, United States - 20090730_OS50 ...
TTATATTTTTTCTGAGTTTTAATATGTGAATTATGTGTCAAAAATATGTTCTTACGAGGTAAGTATAGATGTATTTTCCGTACGCTATTCAATTTTTACCGACCCGTACACGTGTCAGCGGGTCGCCCAGGATAACATAGGTACGGATCGTACTCTGGCAGCAGTTTCCCCACAGCAACAACTCCAGGTATCCCGCCTGAGCCAGCGTCCCTAGCACGGCATGTCCCGGTGTGGCACTGTTCCATAGTTGCTGGTAAAATCCGCGCTGCATAAACATATGCCCATGCGAAACACCCTGCCCAGTTGGCCCCCAGACCGCCACTGCGCCCCCATGCGGATGCAGCACCAGACGCTCGTCAATCGTGGTGCCACTAAACGCCGGGGTCTCAAATGAACTGGTTAGACAGGTCATCGTCAGCACCACTGGTAGCCGCTCGGCGTTGGTCAGTGTGTCTACCTCAAACAGTTGGATCAGGTACGATGGCTCTTGCCGAACATCTGTGATCGCCCACTGCCACTCGTGCCCATGCCCAAAATAGGTCACTAGACCAGCTCCCTGATTGAGCAGCCCTAGCGTGCGATCCCGCGCCCGCACATGATCCGGCTCACGCCAGGGATCGTTGCTGTGCGAGGGCGAAGGGTCGTACGAAAGGCGTTCAATGGTGAGCGTGGTTGGCTGTAGCGCGATGCTGTCGTTGGCATTGGCAATAAAATCACCAGCGGGGTCGCGGCGGCCATCCGCCTCGTGCGAGTTGTCGGTCAGATAGATTGCTCGCTGACGCCAGGGCGCATCGACCGGGCCGGTTTCGTAGCCGATGATTTTGTTGACCACCGTGGTCAACTCGTCTGCGCTTTTGACCGGCAGACGACCGATCAACAGATCAGGTATGCCATCGGCCAGCGGGGTATGTCCATCAAGCTGGGCATAACACGTCTCACAGGCCACCTCACCTAGCCAGGGGTCAACAAAGGCCAGATAGGGCGGGATAAAGTTGGTGTTGTTACGCTCCAGGTAGTTGTGCGGGTCAGACGTGCCATCGCCAACCAGTGTCACCGCGATTGGCGGCGTGTCCCAATCAGCCACGGCAGTGCGCAAGAAGGTGCGAATGGCTTCGGGGGCCACCTGCCCGTAGCTCCAGGCATCATAAATTGTCTGCACATCGACCACGGCCACGCTGTGGCCCTGCGCACGCCGATGTGCCACCAGCGGCTCCAGCGCGGCATGAAAGAGGGCCGGGGCGATATAGAGGGCATCGGCATTGAGCGGCGTCGCCAGATCGGTCGGTGTATGTGCCATCACTGTCGGCATGTGCAACGTGGACGCATGCGTCAGTACATACCGACCACCACCGCTTTCCTCAGCAAATTCTACCGTTGCCTCTGGTTGCAGCAGCAGACGCACCGGTTGTGTCGGATCCCGAACATCGTAGAGCAAGTGTGCCTCTGACATACCCGCAATTTGATAGCTCTGTGGCTCACTGCTGCTGTGAAACAGTATAGCATACTCGCCTGCCTGCAACTGGATTGGCAGTTGCCATGCCACCCGATCGAGTTGCACCCCGGATGCTCCGGCACCCGGCACGAGCCAGAACGCGATCTCCGGCTGTGGCTCGTGACTGAAGGTCAACACGTGACGCCAGTCTCCCGTTCCCTCCCAGGTGACGCTTTGTACTTCGCCGCCCATATGAACTTCGAGCTGGTGTGGGCCACGCGTGTAGGCACTGCCAGTCACGGTGAACACGCTGGTACCGGCGGCGAACGGTGCGGCCACCGCCAGCGGTACACTGACCATAGCCGCCGCCTCGCCTGGCCCGGTACGCAGGTGGGCGCTAAACCAGTGATCGCTGTCTGGCCCGCGCAACGTTGAGTCATACAGCGTGGGCTGATACCACTCGCCTGTGGTATGCACGGTAGCTTGCGCCAGTATGCTCGTGACAGCCGCCGGACGACTCGGCATACGGGTGGTTGCAGCCGCAGGGTCGAACGTTAGCCAGTAGGTATCGCCCATATTCCAGCGGTCGCCCGGTGGTAGGGCATAAAAACGCAACTCGGTGGCAGGGTCGATACGTCCGGCTTCCTGGGTATGCACCTCCAGCGCCAGCGACTGATCACGGTGCCACAACTGCAGGTGTTCTGGATCGATAGTATCAATATCTAACCCGCTGGCGGCCAGCATTGCGCCCGTGATACGTTGCATGCCTGCCTGGGTGACATGGATTTTGAGCGCCGACTGGTTGGCCCGTGGGTTGATCGCCGGGAGCCGATCGAGATCAGGTCGATCGGGTGGTTGTGTCATAATCAGGGGCAGCCAGAGTTGATGGGCAGCGTCCTTCTGGGGCGCGGCAGATGGGGCAGTCGGGCGCGGCTGTGGCGGGGTGGCGAAGAACAGGTCATTTATGTCCAGCGGCGTCGCCAGGGGGACTGCGCCTGGGAGCGTGGCTTGCAGGCTGCGGGCTTGATAGACCTCACCTGCCTGTGTAAAGAGCGGACTGACCGCCAGTACCACCAGTCGCTCGCCGCGCAGGGTCGCCTCACGCAGCACAAAGACTGGACTGGTGGGTAGTGGGGTGGCATCAGCAACGGCCAGATCCGGGCGCTGTTCGCGGCCTGCTGGCTGTGGAACGGGAGCCGGTACCCTGGTCAGGGTTCCCGACCACGGCGCGGCCTGCACATCATCGGGCACAATCTCGATGGTCTGGCTATGCGGCACACGCAGCGGCACCAGGTAGGCAGGCAATTCATAGCCCCCATACGTTATAGTAGTCAGCGCCTGCAATGGATCGGCGGCCAGTTCTGCCTGCACCTGATCCATCTGCCACACGACCACCACTCCATCGCCATCGCTTGTCACCTGCAACCCCGGTGCGGGCAATGGTTCGGCATCGCTGGACAGCAGCGACGAGCGGGCCTGTCCACTCAGTACCAGTAGAATTAGCAGTACGAAAAACCAGCGGCGCATCGACTCGCTCCTTGCATACTAAAAGACCTTGAGCATACAATTCTTTAACGCAAAGACAGTGCAGGGTCTCAGAGCCTGTCTGAAGCAGTCTTAAAAACGACTAAAGTCGTTACTACATGTTCTGCGACCCAGAGATCTGGGGCGTGTTCCCGCCGGGACTCGTTAAAAACGACTAAAGTCGTTACTACATGTTCTGCAACGGTAAAGTATTGACGAAACTTGCCTAACCAGAAAAACCTGCATTTGAAAGCTGGTGCAGACCCCAGTGGGGTGACCAGGGTATGGGGCTACGGAAGGAGCGAGGCGGAAGAAATAGTGCCAGCACCGTCTCTCCCGCCTCGTAAAACAAACATGGCAGTATGGGAATGGCCCCACTGCCACACACACTCGCCGTTGACCCGGCTACTCCACCACAAACACGCCCGCGGCCTGGATCATGCTCCAGTTGCCGTTCGCCGACAGCGTATAGCGTCCCGGTGGCAGACCAGTGGTGATATAGCCGACCTCGATCATTCCCTCCTCGTCCGCCTCAAACACATCCAGTTCAATATCCGTGCCATCCAGTGCCCGATACCAGAAGGTAATCGGCTCATACGGATGGAAGACGCTGCTGGTGAAGACGTGCGTACTCCCCGCTGGCCCACTCAATGGCGAGGCGGGCAGGTCATAGATCGACGCATGCACAGTCGTCGCGCCGACCACCAGCAGCGGCTGGTTGCTCCGCGAGCGCTGGCGGTTGATGCCATGACCAGTGATGATCAACCGTTCCGTTAGCGCAGTGCCGGGCGCGACCGTGGCATGCACCACTACCCGGATCGTGGCCGTCATCGTCGTTCTATTGGAAAGATCGCCAGTTTCAATGATCAACACCCCGGGATCGTTCACCCGCACAAACGCGGGTCGATCATATGTGCCGTTCTTGATAAACTCGGCCGACAACACCGTCAGCACGGCGGGATTGTAGGGGAGGGTGATGGTAGTGTTGTTGGATTTGACAAAGCCAAGATTGCGAATGGGCAGCACCAGATCAATCACGCTGCCCGCCTGAACGGTAAGACTGGGCGACGGCATATACGCAACTACGACAAATGGTCGGCGGGCATCACCCCGTGGCCCAACCGGTGGCGGTGGTAATGGCTCTGGAGTTGGTGGTATCACCATCAACTCCGCGGCCTGTACGGTACCACCAGACGTACCCGACGGCAATGATCCGCTCAACACCAGCGCCAGCACTATCATTAGCCCCAGCGCACATACGAGTGTCGCCTGACGTATCCAGTGTTTCATAAAGGGAAGCTCCTTCATATCAATATGGTTAAGATCAAGAACAAGCAGGTACCCGGCTACATCTCTGTATTCAGCGCATACCTGCTGTCAGCATACAGGTGCGTCATTGATCAGCGGTTGAAACTGGATTGCGTCCAACCCAACCGCTGATCCACTTGGATGATTACCGGATGACCACGGGCAAGAAAATCTGGTTGGAGCGCACCGGTGCCTGAGCCAGTGTCGCTACGTCGTACTCAATCACCGTCCCGTCGGTCTCGATCTCTTGCAGCCAGTAGGTATAGGCTCCGTCGGGATCAGCGCTGGTATCCAGCCAGGTATAAGTCGCACCCGCCTGCCCGCGCCCTTGAGCCGGTATCAGCTGCGACGTCACCCGCTCGGCGCTGGCCCGCGTCCCATCGGCACTGCGCAGCAGGTGGAAGCCCCAGGTGTCAACTTCGCGTGATGTCGCCCACTGTACCTGAATACCATCTGGCGTAATTGTGGCAGTGAAGCTGTCGAGGACGATGGCGGTTGTATTGGGATCGACCGGGGCACCAACGGCTGCATTCACCAGTCGGAGAATGAAAGAAGCAATGCTCGCTGTGTCTCGTGGCAGGACAGCAGACTGCCTGTCTGTGGTTAGCTCAAAGGCACGTCTGGCATTTGGCGTAGTGCGCTGAGTCTCGCTCAAAAGACCAACCGTCGTAATACGATTGCGCCGTGTCAGGTTAATCGCATCAACGAAATTAATATCATCACTGGTTCCAGGAATTCCGTCGCGTCCCGGGTCGGGCAAGCCACTGCCCAGAAGAGTATTCATGGTATGCGGCTGCGTATCGCCAATCAGTACCACCACTCGCTCGGCATCATCGCGCCAATTAAAGTTAACCACCTCATAGAGTGCGCGTGCGCATGCGCTGGCGTTATTGCCACCATTCATCAGCGTGATATTGGCTACAGAACTCCTGAAGATTGCAAGATCAGTCGTGATGGTTTGCTGAACCGCATATGGTACATCACCTGGTACACCATAGTCAGGGCCAGGAATAGGATAGTCAGCAAACGTAGCCAGACCAAACGCCGTATTCGGCACACGCTCTTGCAAGCGTGCAACTACTTGATCAATCTCGCGTTGAAAGATCTCAATAGTACCAGCCATACTCGCGCTCTGATCAATCAGGAAGACCACATCCAGCAGGCCGCTGGCTGGAGTATAAATGTCTAAAATAGACTCCTCAATCCCGAAAGCGCCGGCAAGAGCGATTTCAACGCTGCTATTGGCTGGAATAACGCGATTCCACTGCAAGCCAGCGGCAACATCGTGAAACGAGGTATCGACTGAATTGTTAAAACCGGGGCCAGCATTCGCGCCAGTACCAATTTGACTCCATAAAGTGTCGTACCATGCTTCTTGATAGGCATCGGCTGGCGTTATTGGCGTAAGAACTTGAATACTACGACCATCCTGCGAGAGCGCCCCCACTGAGCCAGACGGTCGATCAAAGATGCCATATCCATAATCTAAACGATTTCCTGGGAAGTTGAGGAATAAATCAGCCGCATGCGTGATGCGCACCGATTGGTTATTACCAGTGGTATTACGAACACTCAATTCAACCCGATAAAAAAGTTCTCCATTAACATAACTGGTAACCTGTGTCAACTCTAATCCGGTATCACCCACCCGTACAACCGTCTCAATACGAAATGGATCTGCTTCCGACCCGGTACCCATCACACCACTGTTTGATACAGGCGTAAGACCAATCGGATCAAACAACCCACTGGCTGGAGCATTATGTCCATAAACAGTACCATCGACAGTGATATATGTTCCAGCAGCATTATCGTCATAGAACTGGTTACGTCCATCAAAATTCACTGCCATTGCCAGGTTGTCAAAAACTGTGACCGTGAGCGGTGTTCCAGAGATAGTGCGTCGATTGTTCTCTGGTTGCTCATCAATGGTCGCCAGTTTTACGTCCGGTGCCTGCTGTGGGTTGGGCGTAGCCGTAACTGCTGCGCCTGTCGTGCTAAAAACGTTAACCAGCAGCAACACTGCTGCGGTAAGGTAGGCCATAATCCGTTGCTTTCCTGATACCATATGTTCCATATCTCCTCATAATAAGCTTTTTGCATCGGTCGGTGACACATTACTTGCAAGGATACCCTGACTGAATCGAAACACCAATCTCCTGCCCCACCCCCTTCACTACCTGTCAGTTCATTAAAGTACGCAGGTGACATATTTGTCATTTTAGAGCTACGCATCTGGCAGCATGCCAGCGGGCTACCGCACAGCCAGTTGCATCTCGCAGGCAATCTTTTCGCTTGCGAACGACCACACGTCCCATGGCCCACATGTGCCGGACTGGGTACACTCATAGATTCGACACAGCAAAACATACCAGCGATATGCTAACTGCACCGCCAGATCATGATATAATAGCTCCTGTTAAGTATACGAAGATAGTGCTGGTCGCACAACTGCTCGTTGACGTATTTTTTTCTATGCCAAAAAGCATAGTACGGCAGTACTAGACTAAATCAGTACTTCGTCGCCGGTCAGTAATAGCGATTAACCGGTAACCTGTCAATCACCAGGAGAACCACATGAACTCTGTCGTTCTGGTTCGGATCTATGCTTTCCTCGCGCTGGTGCTACTGATACAGGGTGGGTGGGGATTGGCACGGCACATCCCGGCCCTCGGTCAGCCGTTTGGCGGCTTTATCTGGCACTGGGACAACACCTACGGCCACCAGGTCAGCTACAACACCCCACGCCACTGGCCGGGACCACAGGCGGGTATGATACCGTCTGCTACCATCATTCTGAGCATCAATGGCCGTCCAGCAGGTGAGTATGAAGACGTGTATGCCAGCACACCAGTTGGTAGCCTGGTGACCTATGAAATTCGCACTCGTACTGGACAGATCCACCTGGTGAGTGTGCCGGTGTTACGCTATGACCCGGGCTACCTGATCGACGCCTACCTGTTGATCTTTCTGGTCGGGATCTCGCTGCTGGTGTGTGGCTATCTGCTGGTGCGCTCTGCCAATGATATGGGGCGGGCGCTGATCGGCTGGCTGATGCTGGCAGCGGCTAATTCGGCGTTTTTCAATGGACACAGTGGCAGTATTCACGCGAATTACGATGCCTGGTTCTGGGTCGCCCTGGTCTGGTCGCCCAGCCTGCCTTTGATGGGGGCCATGTTGGGCCATTTTGCACTGGTCTATCCTCACCGCCGCCCGCTGGTTGATCGCTGGCGCTGGTTCATTCCCGCCGGCTACGTCGTGGCACTCCTCCTTAGCTCTGTCCGCATCATCCAATTTCTGGTACACCACATTCCAGGATTACTCCCCCTCGCAACCTGGCTTAATTTGTGGTGGCTGGAGATTCCGGTGCAGTATGCCAGTGCCGGATTTCTAGCGCTGGGTGGTCTGGCGACACTGGTGAGTGGGGTGCTGGCATTCAGGCAGCGGCAGCAGTATAGCCGGGCCGAACGGCAACAGATTATGATTGTTGCGGTGGCCTGGGGACTATGGCTGGTGCTGCTTATGGGTACGATCGGGGCGGCGGTGTTGTATGTGCCTTCGCGTCTGGAAATTTTTACGACCATGGGTATTCTACTACCTATCGGTATGGTGTATGCCTTCAAGAATGCCGACCTGATCGCTGAGTTGGAAGAGCGGAACGCGCTGCAGGCCAGCCTGCTAGAGGAGTTGCACCGTGTGTATCGGCTGCAGGAAGATGTCCGCGACGAGGTGGCTGAGGATCTGCACAATGGTGTTCTGGGCGATAGCAAGGCACTGGAGATGGAACTCTACTGCCTGTATCAGCAGAGCCAGGGCGATCAGTTGCCGCATGCCCGGCTACGCAGCGAGCTAGAGCGCCTGCATCAGCATAGTCTCAGCGTGATGCATAGCCTGCGTCGGGTGGTCGATGACACCAAGCCGGTCGATTTCCAGCGCGAAAGTTTGGGCGACGCCATTGCCCGTCTGATCCGACACATGAACACGTCATCCCCAAAAACACGCTACGAATTCGGTACTCATGGTTATATTGATGCCATCCCGGTTGCGGTCAAAGCCGAGCTCTATGAAATCATCCGGGCAGCGCTGAACAATGTGCGTGAACACGCCCGATCTACACACTGCCGCGTGTGCCTCGAACAGCACGCGGATCAGGTGCTGCTCACGATTGACGATGATGGGTGTGGGATTGAGGCAGCCATGTCGCGGGGCACCATTCCGCGATCAGCGCGGCGGCTGGGCCTTGTTTCGATGCAAGCGCGGGTGACGCGCCTGGGTGGGCAATTGACGATCCAATCACAGTCGCCTGGTACCCGCGTGCAGGTAACGCTGCATCTGGTCAGGCCGGAGATGTTGCATGAAGGTGTTTATCGTTGAAAACAATGATCTGCTGGTCGGTGCCATCATGCGTATCATTGAGCAGCATACGCAATTGACCAATCTGGTGGTGACTGGCTATGCTGCTTCGTGTAGCGAGGCGCTGCATACGATCCGCACTACACTGCCGGATATTGTCATTCTCGATCTCTCGCTGAACGATTGCCCAGACGGAACCAAAAGCCCGCACCACGGGCTAGCGCTGCTGCGTGATCTGCGCCACCTGCCCTGCGTGCCACGCGTGTTGATCTATTCATACTGGGACCAGCCCTATTATCTGTGGACAGCCTGGCAGCATGGGGCACGGGGGTTTCTGGATAAGGATACTTCGGCCTCAGAGTTTGCAACTGCGCTCGTTACGGTCATGCAAGCAGGCTATGCCTTTAGCCTGGAACAATTGCAGATAATCCAGCAGCGCATGGCCTTGCCAGAATTGACTCCCCGTGAGCATGAGATACTGGCGCTGCTGGCGCAGGGGCGATCAAAAGACGACATTGCCGAAATCTTGCATATTTCTGCGGGTACCGTGCGTACACACACCCGCAATCTGTTTGACAAGTTTGATGTGCATAGCCAGAACGAACTAATTATCGTTGCACGGCGGCTCGGTTTCGTGCTGGACAAAGATGTCTCAGGGCGTTGACATGAGCGGTTGTTAGCGCGGCGGTGCGCTGCCGCCGCGCCTGGTTCGTTATGTTGTTGGTTGCGCAGGCGGTGGCTGGGGATGGCCGTTCGAGGAACCGGCAACCGCTGCCAGCCAGTCCGTCAGGTCGTCCAGGTTGCTGAAGTCAAGTAGCGCCTCGCTCAAGTCGAGCAAGGTGTCAGGGGGTAGCGCACCGATCTGCGCTTGTACGTCTGCTGGCAGGAGGCCCACTTTGCGGGTGAGTAACCGTAAAGTCAACTCCTGCCGTTCCTCGGTACGCCCTTCCATGCGTCCTTCCATGCGCCCTTTCAATTCCCATTCGGTCATCAGTTCCACAACTTGCTCCTTTGTCTCGGCCTGCCAGGTGCCCAGTTCGGCCTGAAACAACCCGTTCTCGCGGTCATTCAACGGCAGGTAGATGCTCACAAACGCGGCCAGCATCCGCCGTTGCGCTGCCGAGAGCGGCATGCCTGCCAGCAGACGCAGGCAACTGGCCTTCACCCGCCAGCGATCGCGCGGGGCAATACGCATCCGCGCCATCAAGGCGATGGCGAGCGGATTGCTGCTGTGCATGTAGTCACGCCAGGCCAGGTTGTTTAATTGTACCACGTGATAGTGGAAATCCAACACCGGCATCGATCCCACCTGCACCTGATGCCGGTCAGGAGCCCGGCGTCGGGGCGAAGCATAGGAACACAGGATGATGGGGTAAATCGAGCAGTTGTACCGGTCATAGAAGCGGGCGAAATAGCGGAACATCCGGCGATCGACCGTAACATCGTCCTGGGCTTGATGTTCCAGATGGATCAGGAAGGAGACCATCTGTCCGCGCATGCGAACCTGTATCAACAGATCCGCAGTGCGTCGGTCGGGGTCGAGCAGATCGACAAACGAGTCGGTTGCCAGAAAGGTGAGCGAGTCAGGGTCGAGCAGATCCAGCACGTCGGGGGCAAACAATTCCAAAAACTCCACGAAAAAGACACTGAGGAGTTGTTTGAAGATCCCATCGTGGTCAAGCGCCATCAGTTCATTCCTTTGCGTGTATGCAGCGAGTGGGGCGTTAGGACGGGTGGGACATACGTGCCTCTGCCCAACGCCCCACCCTACGCTGGTTGGAAAGCCCGAACGCATCCGTGTGGACACGGCTGACATGCTGCTGCACCGCCGCGTAGCGGCGGGCAGGGAAGATTGTGCGGGGCTTTGCCCCACACAGTGCCCCTTTTCAGACAGCTTCTAAGAACCTCGTCTTTACCTTACAATTTCCAACGTGCGCACATGGCAACATGGGCGCTCTCACAGTTCCTTCAGCCGCTCCTGCCATTTTTGCATCAGGCGGTTGTAGTTCTCCTCGCTGATTTCGCCCATGGAGAAGCGCAGGTCGAGGTTGTCAATTGCCTGCTGCACTTGTTCGCGGGTA
>Ga0308414_1003102_pt1 | contig 10698 bp, 9 predicted proteins | sample HotsprSampleOS50_FD_205667 | JGI IMG/M metagenome (GOLD analysis project Ga0308414, IMG submission 205667) | Hot spring phototrophic mat microbial communities from Octopus Spring, Yellowstone National Park, Wyoming, United States - 20090730_OS50 ...
ATTAAACCTCAATCCAAACAAAAGGTTAGGAGCTATAGCAGAGGCGGGAGCATGCCCCGCTAATCGAATAACAAGTCTATTTTTTGGTCTTAAAAGTCCATAAGGAATGGCAATTTTTGCATTTCGCATTGTCCTATATTTTTGGATTTTGTTGTCTGCACTAAGTCCAAATTCCTCTTGAATTAGTTGCCCATTTAAGTAGACAGCCCATGTCTCTCCAATTCCAGAAAACAAAAAAGCTAGTTCTTTTCTTAATTCTATCTTCTCAACTTCTAAAGAAAAATCTGTAATTAAAGTAAACTCGTGAACTTCATTAGAAATAGGAATCTGAAAAATTCGATTTGGAAGAATGGGAAATTTATTTACTTCTATAAATCCAAGTTCTACAGGAGAAAATTCACTTTGTAAATAATTTGTTTCAAAACCTGATTTAATATACCATGTTTTATTTTCTAAAAAAATAGGTAAATAATTTGTTTCAATAGCTAATAAGCTAGTACAAAAAAAGAAATTTAACAGGATTCTCATAAATTATTTAAAACCTTTGGCAAATAAAATAAATTTTTATATATCGAAAAGCAAGTTTTTTATTTTGAATTGACCATCCAACTAGAAAAATTTACTAAAAATTCCCAGATAATTTGCTTTTGAGGTTCGGGTATATCAGATTCATTTAACGCTTTTTTATAACAAGAAAGCCATACTCTTCTAGCTTTTTCATCAATTACAAAATTTAGGTGTCGCATGCGCATTCGAGGAGGACCATATTTTTGAGAGTAGAGTGGAGGTCCACCTAAAACTTGGATCATAAAGTCAGCAGACTTTTCTGCACTTTGAGTAAGATCTCCTTTAGGAAACATTTCACGAATTTCTGAGGTTTCAATGTTTTTATAGAATTCATGTACTAAATTTCTAATTCTCTGTTCACCTAGAATTTCATAGGTATCTTTAGGAATAATGGGGCCTTGAGGTGGTCCAGAAGGGGGAACATAAATTTCTCTTTCCATAAAAGCTATGTTTGTATATGTTTTAAGATTGAATACAAAAAAAAGTAAACCTGTGGTAAAATTTTCCTAAACTCTTTAATTTAGGTAAACGTCTTATGTTTTTATACAATTATCCAGTAAGATTTCTATATGAACTTTTAAATAATTTATAACGTAGGAAGTTATTGTAAAAAATAAATTTTCCAATTTTTTATAAAAAATTTAGTAAATATTTTTATAAATAAATATTTATTGAAAGATCCTCCTGCAAAAATATGCTAGTTTTTTTGGTGTTTAAAGGTATTCAATAAGAAATTTTTAATTTTTAAAAAAGGGGTTGTAAAACATTAGCTCGAAAAAGATTAATAGTTTTTTACTTTTGTTGTTTGAGTAAATAACATTTTAAAAACAATTTTTAAAAGGCATAGAATTAATCCAATCTTGAATAAGTTTAACTCCTTCTTTATGAACTAAGGCTCTACCTATGGGTGGCATCATAGCTCCACTTTCTGTGGTAGAAATTCGATAGTATAAAATAGACTCTTCTGCTTTTGCTGGAACTATATCATATCGTAAACCTCCTCCTCCCTTACCTGCTGAACCGGGGGTTTTACATACTCCAATTTCTTGAAAATTAGTTTCTTCAAATGTAAGTACGAGTTTTGAGTTGAGCCCACCTGCACTTTTAACGTTATGACAATAGCTACAATTTATATCTAAATATGCTCTTGCTCTTTCTTCTAAGGAATATCTTTCATCAAAAGCATCTGGTAATTTTGGGACAAAAAAATTTAAAAATCCAACTAACACACCTTTTTTTTCCCATAATTCGAGTTGGCTAACCCCTAAAGAAATTTCTTTATTAAGATGTTTAGCTTGAATTCCTATAGGTACAATTGCCTGAGTGTTCCCTTCATAAGCTTGATGACAATTAAAACATTGATTACGAGAGGGAACAAGATAATTAAATTGTATATCCTTACCTTCTTGGTTTATTATTTGCAGAGGAATTACTTTTCCACCATAAGCAATTTCTGCCTCAGTTTCTGCCTGATTCCAAATATAAGACACAGCAAACCAACCTTTCGGCTGATGAATTAAAAGACGAGTTTCTAGTTTTTGTAGATTTTCAGTTGGTTTAAGTAAATTTTTAGGCATAAAAAAAGTCTTAGTTATAACTGTACCAATAGGCATATCAAAAACTTTTTTTCTATTATATTGAATTTGAGTACCACTAGGTAAAAAAATAATTCTTTCCTTTTGAGCATAATCAGAAAATAAAGCTGTATTTAAAGTATACTTTAATCCCGACTTTTTAAATTTAAGTTTACCTTGAAAATCTCTTTCGACAAATTCATACTCAGAAAGCTTAGAAAAAATCAGTAGTTCCTTTGAATTTAAGTTAAGATTTGCTTTTTTTGTACATTGGAAAGTAAAAAAAATTACTACTAAAATATTAAATTTTTTTATTAAAGTAAACATTTTCTTTCTCACCTTACTTAAAAATCTATAGGCAGGCCTTTGGCTATGTAACCTTCACATCCAAAACCTTCTGTAGGAACTCCACCATAGTTTGTATCTGAAGTATAGACTCTACTTTCCTTTTTTTGAATAGCTGAAAGTATACTATCTTCAGTAGGCTCACTTGAATTAGCAAGTAAAGCAGGTAAATTAAAATCTAAAAAACTTGGACTTATAGTTCCTTTGTCGTTTACTCCAATACAAATTTGGTTATAATTTCCAGACTTATTTCCAAACCATTTAGTAAGTGCTAAAATTGTAAAGCCTGGTTCTACACCATCATAAAGAATATTAGCAAAGTTTTCTTTAGCTTTACCTTGTGCTTGTAAATTTTTGTTGTACACCTCATGAAATAAATTTGCTAATGCTCCTAGTGGTCGGTTTTTTTCATCTATATTTCCATTGTCAATAGAAGTACCTGAATTTCCTATAAAACTATTATCGTGAATATAAATGTTATACACTCTCCAGTTATTCATAGCCCACTGTGAAAAATCACTTGTTTGAGAAACTAGTCCGTTTAAAATAGCTACATCTACAGTGTGATTCTCTCCAATTGTATTAGAAAAGAGTTCTACTTCTCGCACAGAGGTTAGTATTATTCCTGTTCCAGAAGGTACAGTTCTAACAATACCAGCAGCACTAAAATTTGGAAAGTTATTATTTACTATTTTATTATTATAAACTTTAATGTTTCTAGAAACTATAGTGTTTTTATGTAAATCATAAGCTAAAAACCCGCCTGTGTTATTTTGAACTAAATTGCCATATACTTCTGCATTGATAGTATTTTCAATCTCTAAACCCATGACATTATATTCAGCCTTATTATTCCTTACTAAAGCATTGATACACTGTCCTACATAAATCCCCGCATCAGATGCATAATAAGTTTCCGTATTTTGAAGTAAGACGTTAACTACATTGACAGGATAAACTCCATAAGCACCATTCTTAGACATTTCAGGACCACTTGTAGTTGACCAACTGACAATTATGTTTTCAATTAGGATATTTTCAGACAGACGAATTTCTAAACCATTTTTAGGGCTATCTAATATAGAAAGATCTTGAATTGTAAAAGAATTTACAGCTTCTACATCTACTCCGTTTACATTACTGGCTTTCTGAAAGTCTAGTATAGTTTTAGATTTTCCAGAACCTTGTAAAATAATTCCATTTACTCTAGCTATAGAAAGAGAATTATCAAAAATAAATTTTCCCGATTTCAAAATTAAATGAGTACACTCTTCTAAAGAATTTAAAGCTTTTTGTAAATCTTCTATTTGATTAGGTGCAAACTCCATTTTTTTTATTGTCTTATTTTGGCAATATTTTAAAGTAGAAATGTACTCTTTAGGAAACTGAACTTCAGTTTGTTTTTCTCGACGTAAAAAATACAAACTTACTAAATAAAAAATAGGTATCAAAAATATAACACCTAAGATGATAGTCAATCTAATTTTGCCCATAGACAGGCCCTCCAACTAACTTAGTATATTCCTTTCTAATATATCTTCAACAAAAATTTAAACTATCTTCAAATTAGTAAGTTTGCAAGCTGTAAATAAAATATTTACTAATCAATAAAATCTGTATATGTACAAGCTTTCAAATTCCTTTAAATTTTTATTTGCTTTATTTATTATATTTCTGGATTGTTAAATTATGATTTTAAAACTCTTTAGATGGCTACAAGAAGGAACACCCAGAGGTAATGTCGAAATACTACCTAAAGTTGAATCCAATTATAGCACAAATTTACCCGGAGTCTACATCATTGGGGATCTTACAGGAGTTCCTCTCTTAAAACTAGCTGGAAACTCTGGAATTAAAGTTTGGGAAAATATAAAATCTACTAATTCCCAGACATTAGATGCAATCATAATAGGTGGGGGAATTAGTGGGATTAGTTGTGCTATTGAAGGACAAAAACTAGGAAAAAAATTTATCTTACTAGAAGCAAATGAAATCTTTCATACTATAAAGAACTATCCCAAAGGAAAGCCTATTTTTGCAGAACCTGAAGATTTGGAAATAAAAAATTATTTACCTATTAAAAATGGAATCAAAGAAAGTTTTTTAGAAGACCTTTACTCTGAAGTCAAAAAATTTCAAATTCCTATAAAAGAAAATTCTAGAGTTATAGAAATTCAACCTACTTCAAAAGGTTACAAAGTTATTACAGAATCTAATCAAACTTACGAAGCCCCTAACCTTATTATAGCTATAGGTAAGTCAGGGGACCCTAAAAAACTAGGTATTTTAGGAGAAGATCTTCCTCATGTATCATATCGATTTTTAGATCCAGAAGTCTACAAGGATGAAGAAGTAGTAATTGTAGGAGGTGGAGATTCAGCACTTGAAGCAGGAATTTTTATTTCTAATTATGCTAGAAAAGTTACACTCATGCATAGAAACATAGACTTTAGCAAAGCTAAGCAAGAAAATCAAAAAAAAATTTTTGAGTTATTTCATCAAAAAAAAATTGATATACTTTTTGAGTCCCAACTAAAAGAAATTCAAAAAGATAAAGTTTTAGTTGAGACTTCACAAGCTACTAAAGAAATTCCTGCTTCTCAAGTTTTAGTTTTAATTGGTTCAAATCCCCCTATTGCTCTTTTAGAAAAAATGGGAATTACTATAGAAGGTAAAAAAACTAAGAGTGACTGGGCTGGTTTGTTTTCTTTGCTAGGATTTGCTACCCTTGTATACTTTGGTAAGTCTGCTTTTTATGGTTCAAATTGGATGTTTTGGATTGCAAATGTTGGGTTTGGTATCTTTCTTTGTTCTTTTTTATATTATTTGTTTTTAAAATATAAAAGTTTATTATTTCGTAAACTACAAATAAACTCTTGGAATTTTTTTAGTAATTTTTACTTAGCTTTAGTAGTTATAAGTTTTACTTATATTTATTATTCTAGTTATCTCAACAAAAAACTTTTGTTTGATAAGTATCCTGCCTTTTACTATACTTTACTTTATTCTCTTACAATTGTAGTTTTCGGAATACGTAGAATTTATATTAGAAAAACAAAATATATTTTCTTACAAACTATTTCACTGATTTTTATTCAAGTTTTTTTCTTATTTTTATTACCAGAAATTATTTTACCTTACTTAGGTTCCAAAGGCTTATTAGGTACAAAAGATGGATTCTTTCTTACTCAAGTTTTTCCAAATGAAGCTTACTGGAAAGCTTATGGTTTTATTTTAGCTTGGCCTTTAAACATGTCTGTCTTATATGATAATCAAATTACTACTTTTTGGCTTTGTTATGGGTTTGGTTTTACATTTGTGTTAATACCTACTTTAGTATATTACTTTGGAAAAGGAGCATATTGTGGTTGGATCTGCTCTTGTGGTGGGTTAGCCGAAACCTTAGGAGATGAGCATAGAACAAAAATGCCACATGGAGAGTTTGCATACAAAATAGAACATAGTGGTCAGATTATTTTGTTGTTTGCACTTATCTTTACAATCTTTAAACTACTTGGAAAATTCTTTTTATCAATAAATTTTTTAGAATCAGTATCTGATAGCATAAAGTGGATTTATGATCTTGTAGTAGACATAGGTCTAGCTGGGGTTGTGGGAGTAGGATTTTACTTTTTTTACTCGGGGAGAGTTTGGTGTAGAATGTTTTGTCCCTTAGCTGCTCTCATGCATATCTATGCAAAATTTAGTAGCTTTCGGATTTTTTCAGATAAGAAAAAATGTATTTCTTGTAATATATGTACAAAGAACTGTCATCAAGGAATAGACGTTATGAACTATGCTAATAAGGGAATTCCCATGGATAGTGTACAATGTGTGCGTTGTTCTGCTTGTGTGTCTATGTGTCCTACAAAAGTTTTAAGCTTTGGTAGACTTGTAAATAATGTAGAAAAAATAGACTCTCTGAGTGGACAGACCTAAGCTAATCTTATAATCTTAAACTCTTTTTTTTGACTAAAACTATAAGATTAGTCTACAATTTTTCTGAACTGACCTATAATCTCACTAAAAAATACAAGTGAGGAAAATATGCAAACACTTAACAAAGCACATCAACTTACTGATCTAGAAAAAGTAAGAAAAATTACAAAACTAATTCGCTATGGAGAAAAAAGACTTAGAAGAAAGTTTTCTTTTCTAGAAAATCAAAACACTATAGGATTGTGTATATTTAGCTTCTCTATTTTAGGGATGCTACTTACAAGTTACTTTTATATCCAAGGGCTTTTAAATATATGGGTAACCATTTTTATTAACGCAGTTTTAGCTTCCTTTTTACATGAACTAGAACATGATTTAATTCATGGGCTATATTTTAAAGATACTTGGATAGAAAAGCTTATGATGTGGGGAGTTTGGATTTTTCGAGGTAATACACCTAATCCATTTTATAGAAAAAAAATTCATCTTCACCACCATAAATTTTCAGGACAATTCTCTGATATAGAAGAGCAGATGATTGGAAATGGAATGAAATATAATTTCTTACGCTTTTTAGTAATGCTAGATCAACAACTTTCTTTTCTTATAAATGTAAATCGGGTTTCTAAGACTAGTCCCGAATTAAATAAAAATGAAATGTTTCGTTCTGGATTCCCTGTCTTAGTGATATTTTATACAATGCTGTATACCTTTATAATTGGAAATTTGTTGTTTGCAATAAATAATTTCTTTAATTTTAATTTTTTTCCTAATGACTTAGTAAAAATTCTAGATTATGTCAATATCTTAGCAGTAATTTATCTAATACCAAATTTTATTCGTCAAGCTAGTCTACAATTTATTTCTTCAACTATGCATTATTTTGGTGATGTAGATCCTTCTAAAGTAGGATTATTACAACAAACTCAAGTTCTAAACAAATGGTATTTTATACCTTTTCACTTGTTTTGCTTTAACTTTGGAAGTACACATGGAATTCACCATTTTGTAGTCAATCAACCTTTTTATTTAAGACAGATGATTGCTCCAGTAGCTCATAAAGCTATGAAAAAGTACGGAGTAAGATTCAACGATCTTGGTACTTTTAAAAGAGCCAATCGCTTTCAACTTACATGAGAAAGATAGAAAGAAAAATAGAAATTCAAACTTCTATTCAAAAAGCTTGGGGTATTATTTCTAATTTTGAAATATATCCCAGCTTAGTTCCAGAGGTAGATCGTTTAGAAGTTTTACATCATGATCCTAATCTACAGACAGCTATCTTAAGAGTGTATAGCCGACTTCCTTTTTTGGGACAAGAGATTATAGCTGAGCAAAAAATAACTTACTGTCCAAAGCAATATAAAATAAATTTTCAACAACACAAAGGAAAATTTTTAGAATTTTATGGACATAGGTTTTTAATAGACTTAGGTAATAAAATTGAGTTTCATTCTTGTGTAAACTTTCTTTGGGATAGAACTTGGACAGGAGAGATGATGCACTTTGCTCTAGAACCCATCATAATTAAAAACATAGAAGAAATGCAAAAAAATGTAAAAAAACTCTTGGAATCTTAACTTTCATAAGTCCAAGATTTCAAGCAGAAAAATTCTTGCATTTTTTAGATTTTTTTAAATAGTTTACAGTGCAAAGGGCAAACTTAAATGGCAGAACAAACTATTTCTCTTGGAATTAACATAAAAAGCCTTATTCCTTATAATGTACTTATCGTAGAAGACTCTAAGATGGACCAACTCCTTTTAAAACAGTACCTACAGTCAGAAATGTTTAATATAGCTTTTACAGTAGAAAATGGAGCTCAAGCAATGGAAGTATTAAGAGAGTTTGGTCATACTATAGACATAATTTGTTTAGATTATGATATGCCTATTAAAAATGGAGTAGAAACTCTCAGAGAAATTCGTCAAGAATTTCCAAATAAAATTGCGATTATGATTACTTCTCATCCTACTAAAGAAGTAGTCAATGAACTTTATAGACTCAAAGTAAACTCCTTAATTGTAAAACCAATTAACAAAGCTCAACTTGTAGAAAAATTTGCTCTGGTTCTAGGTCGCAAGGACCTCATTACAAAAACTGTAATAGCTTATAAAAACCAGTCGGGAATTGATCTCAATGACTTAAAAATTCCACCTGTTCCTTCTGTCATGTTAAAAGTTTTACAATTTGACTCTAGTGCATCCGGTGGTAGTGCCGAGCTTGAAAAGATTATAGCTCCCGACAAAGCTCTAAGTTTAGATATATTGAGAATTGCCAATTCTAGTTTTTATGGAAGATCGGGAATGGTTAAGACTTTAAAAGATGCTATTACTTTACTTGGTCTCAAGACTGTAAAAAATTTAGTAATTCTTCAGTCTAAAAAACAATTTAGCAAGAATTTAGTAGGTTCCTTATTTAAGAAATATATTATTGAATTACCTATACTTTCTTCTTTAGTTTGTTTTGATCTAACAGTTCCTTTAGGACAAAAAAAATTAAGAGAAAATATCTTTACTCTTTCCTTACTTAGAAGAATTGGGGCTACTGTTTTAGCTATGAATTTTAGCAAACGTTACCAAGAAATTTTACGTTTAGCTGAATTTGGCACAAAAACCATCATCCAAATTGAAAGAGAAGATTTCAATACAGACTCTATTGAAGTGGGACTAAAAGTCTTTAAAAACTGGAACATGCCGGAAGAATATATAAATATCGTACGAAAACAAAACTTCTCTGTAGATGAAATTAAAGAAGTAGATGACTACGATAGGATTACTAGACTAGGAGAAATCATTAGTAAAAAACTTTTAGGTTCTCTAATTCCCATTGAGGAGGAGGAGCTCTACGAAGCTATTTTTGCTTACTATAATGCCCCTCCAGAAATCAAAGAAGCTTTTGGAGAAGACTACTACGAAAACATAAAAGATCATCCGTACTTTATGTAATTTTTAAGACTATTTCTTTTTCATGAATTTTAAAGAAATTTATACCCAATTACCTTACATACTCATAGCTAAGGGTTTAAGCTCAGAGGAATGGGACTTACTAAATTATTTTTTAAAAACATTACGAGTTGAAATAATTTATTGGGATTCTTCTAGAGGTGAGCCATACTTACACCCTTCACAAATTCTTCTAACCTCAGAGTTTTCTCAAAATAGTTTACGCATGGGCTTTGATTGGGCCTTACCTATCAGTGTCTTAGGTCGACTTAGTCCTGATGAACGCGAAGCTTTAGTTCAAAAACGAGTAGTTTCTTTTTGGGATTTAAATGAAATCAATATTTTTTCGTCTTTACCTTATCTTGGTAAAAAAATTTTTGATAATGAGATAGAACTTTTAATATGGACAAAATCTTTAAGTTTTAGAGAAATTTTTTCTTCTTTAGTAAAATTTTTTCCTATAAAACTTACTTCTACAGATAATCCTGAATTTGCTTTACAAGCTATCTCTCAGAATTCTTACCATCTTATAGTTTTAGATTGGGATCAATCAGGACTAGAGGTAATTATTTTACTTAGAGAATTGAGAAATTTAAAAACTAAAAAAAGAGATTTACCAGAAATTATAGGAATTAAAGACTTTGATAAGATGAATGTATTTAAAGATTTATCTAGTGGGATTCGTGAATTTTGTGGAGTGTTGTTTACACCTGAAGAAGTGTTAGAGTTATTTTTACGTTCTTTTCCTATACAGTCTAAAACTAACTTTCAGATAAATCAAGAAAAAGATTTTCCAGTAATTTTTAAACAACCTAAAGAATATCCCTCTAGTTCACTCTATCTAGATTACAAAAAAGAAACTAGAATAGCTAATTTACAAAACAAGTGGACAAAACAAGAAATAGATAAATTTTTCTTTACTAGACAGTTTGATTGGGTTTTAAATAGAGGAATTTTTTCATAAAGAATTTGATAAATTTTTTCAATCTCTGAAATAAAAATATATCGAGACAATTAAACTATAGGAAACTTCTAAAAACCTAACTCAAAAAGTTTAAAAGATAAAAAATTTGTATACAGAAATAAAATATTTATAAATAAGTGATTTATGGCGCAAACAAACCTTTTTAATACAATTACTAAACTAGCTAAACATTTAAAGTATAATAGTAGTCTGCAAAAGTTTAACGATGTAATAGACTGGGAAATCTTTCGTGACAATAGTCAAGAAAAAAATGATGAACTAAAAAACCATCTAAGTTAGCTCAAAAAGATATACAAGCTAGTTTTACAAAGAAGCACAATAAAACCTACTATGGTTATAAACA
>Ga0308414_1003103_pt1 | contig 10695 bp, 8 predicted proteins | sample HotsprSampleOS50_FD_205667 | JGI IMG/M metagenome (GOLD analysis project Ga0308414, IMG submission 205667) | Hot spring phototrophic mat microbial communities from Octopus Spring, Yellowstone National Park, Wyoming, United States - 20090730_OS50 ...
CTGCCGCCGCCATCGGCTCTTGCCGCTGCGCCGTCGAGCGATTCAGGCCGCAACCAAGTGGATGCTCGAACGCTTTGAAGGCAGCGACGGCCTGGGCGCGATCTATCCCCCGATCGTTTGGAGCATTATCGCATTGCGGTGTTTGGGACTGCCCGACGATCATCCGGCCGTCGTCTATAACCATCAGCAACTGCGCGATTTGATGATCGCCGACGAGCACGAGGGCACGCTCCGACTGCAACCGTGCAAGTCGCCCGTTTGGGATACGGCCATTGCCGTGCGGGCGTTGGCCGCCGCGGGCGTTTCTCCGCAAAGTCGGGAGATGCGGCTGGCGGCCCATTGGCTCGTCGAGCGGCAAATCCGCCGCCCCGGCGACTGGTCGGACACGGTGCGGGCCGAACCCGGCGGATGGTGTTTCGAGTACCGCAACGACTTCTATCCCGACAACGACGACACGGCCATGGTGCTGATGGCCTTGCAAACGCAGTTCGAACCGCCGTCGGCCAGCGCCGTGTTGCCGCCGGCGTCTCGCGCCGTACGGCAGCGGGAAAGCGACGACAGCGGCGACCTGCTGTCGCGGCTTGCCGTCGCGATCGACCGCGGCATGCGTTGGATGCTGGCCATGCAAAACGACGACGGCGGCTGGGGGGCCTTCGATCGCAACAACAATCGCCAATTCCTCTGCTACGTGCCGTTCGCCGACCACAATGCGATGATCGACCCGAGCACGCCCGACCTGACCGCCCGAGTGCTCGAAGCGCTGGGAAAGCTCGGCCTGACTCGGGCGCATCCGGCAGTCGATCGCGGCATCGAGTATTTGCGGCGCACTCAAGAGGCCGACGGAAGCTGGTTCGGCCGCTGGGGGGTGAACTACATTTACGGAACATGGCAGGCGCTTGTGGGCCTACGCGCCGTCGGGGTCGCGGCGGACGATCCTGCCGTAGTTGCCGGCGCCCGATGGCTGCTGGCCCATCAACAACCGTGCGGCGGCTGGGGCGAGTCGCCCGACAGTTACGAGCATCCGCACCTGCGCGGGCAGGGCGTCCCGACGCCCTCGCAAACCGCATGGGCGCTGCTGGGACTGATGGCCGCCGGATGGGAAGATCATCCGGCCGTGGCCCGAGGCGTTCGCTATTTGGCCGCCACTCAGCTTCCCGACGGTACATGGGCGGAGCCCGAATTCACCGGCACGGGATTCCCCCGGGTGTTCTACCTCCGCTATCACTACTACCGGATTTACTTCCCCTTGCTGGCGCTGAGCCAGTGGGCGGCGACAATTCCGCAAAACTCGTAATCGCGCGGCTTGCCGCGGCCCAACGGCTTTCCGTTCTGCGCGATCTGGAGATGACCATGCGATTCCCGCTGTCGCTAACTCGAGCGATGACCCGCTACCTGCTTGAGCGCAAATGGGCGGGCGATCAGCGGTTCCCCTTGGTGTTGATGCTCGAGCCGCTTCACGCCTGCAATTTGCGATGCAACGGCTGCGGCAGAATCCGCGAGTATGCCGATTCGCTCGACCGGCGATTGACGGTCGAGCAGTGCTTAGACGCCGCCGATCAGTGTCCCGCGCCCGTCGTCAGTATCTGCGGCGGCGAGCCGCTGCTCTACCGGCCGCTTCCGGAGTTGATCTCGGCGCTGATCGATCGCGGCCGGCACATCTACCTTTGCACCAACGGAGTGTTGCTCGAGCGGCGCTTGCCCGAGTTGTCGCGGTCGCGGAGACTGTTCATCAACGTTCACCTCGACGGCATGGAGCACACCCACGACGCCGCCTGCGGAAAGCCGGGCGTGTTCGCGGCGGCAACGGCAGGCATTCGCGCCGCCAAGGCTGAAGGCCGTTTTGTATGCACCAACACGACGATCTACCGCGAAACGGATATGAACGAGATCGTCGTCCTGTTCGCGTATCTCCAATCGCTCGGCGTCGAGGGCATGATGATCTCGCCGGCCTACGGCTACGCATCGGTCGCCGAGCAGTCGGCAACCTGCGGCTCCGCGATCTTTCTCGATCGAGCCGAAATGATCGCCAAGTTCCGGGCCGCGCGCAAGCAATTGAAGGGCTACCGCCTCCTTGCCTCGCCGCTCTATCTTGATTTCCTGTGCGGCCAACGGGAGCTGACCTGTGCGGCCTGGGCGAATCCGACCTTCAATACCCGCGGCTGGCGCGGCCCGTGTTATCTGATCGCCGACGAACACCATTCGACCTATGCGGACTTGTTGAATCGCACTCGCTGGTCTGATTATGGTCCCGGGGCCGATCCGCGCTGCGCCGATTGCATGACGCATTGCGGCTTCGAGCCGGCTGCCGTGCTCAGCGCCGGCCGACGTTGGCGCGACGTGCTCGCCATGGCCGCGTGGCAACTCACCTGAGCGCAGGCGGCGGCCGAACCTCCGGCACGATTTCACGGCGAACGCTTCAACGGGCGGCATTTGGCCGCGTTGCTGCATTTGTCCGCGTTGCCGCGTTGACGGCTGTTTGCGGACGGCGCAGCCCCCTTTTTGACGCAGTTTCTTGAAAACCCGGCCAATTCGTCCCGCGGCCGTTGTCAACGTTCCGTCAGTGGCTCATCATCGTAAGGACGGCGTTGGTTCAGCGGCGTATGCACGTCGGCGGGCCAAGCAGCCGAAGCGCAGGTGCTTCCGCCGTCGCCGATCGTTCTCGACGAATCAGCCGAGTTGTCTCCATGCGCGTGCTGCATCTGATTGCCGGGGCCGGCGGGATGTATTGCGGAAGCTGTATCAGCGGCAATGCGCTGGTGCGAGCGCTGCGCGAGGCCGGCATCGAGACCTTCCTCCTGCCGCTTTATTCCCCGCTGCGAACCGATGAGCCGAATCAAAGCGAGCCGCAAGTGGCTTTGGGCGGGGTGAATCTCTATCTTTCGCTTCGGTTTCCCCGGCTTCGCTTGCCCCGCTTCGTCCGGCGCTGGCTCGATCATCCCGCGGTACTCGCATGGGCGGGCCGGCGAGGCGAAACGACGAACCCCGAGTCGCTCGGGCCGATGTGCGAAGCGATGCTCGAGGGCCGTTTCGCCTCGGATCACGGCCTTTTCGACGAGGCCCTCGATTGGATTCACGCCGAAGCGCGTCCCGACTTGATCCACTTGAACAATGCCCTGCTGCTCGGCTTGGTCCCGTGTCTCAAGTCGCGGCTCGGGGCGCCGGTTGTCGCATCGCTTTCGGGCGAAGACGTTTTCTGGAGGCGGTTGCCCGAGCCGTATCAACGCCGAACGAAAGATCTGCTCCGATTGCGCTGCGGCGATTGCGACGGATTGGCCGCGATGAACGGGTTTTACGCCGGCTTCTTCGCCCGCGAAATCGGCATCGAACTGGAAGCGATCGAAGTCATCCGGCCGGGCGTTTCCGTCGAACAGTATGCACCGTCGACGACGGCCGTGTCGGACGATGTCGCGTGCGAGCCGACGCCTCGGCGACGTGTGACCATCGGGTTCCTCTCGCGGATCTGCCGCGAGAAAGGGCTGCACACGCTGATCGAAGCTGCCGGCACGATCCTCGCGCGCACAAGCCGAGCAAACAACCCGACCGATTGGCAAATCGAATGCGCGGGCTACTTGAGCCGGTCCGAGCGTGCCTATTGGAAGCAATGCCTCCGACAAGTCGAACAACTGGGTCTTGCCGATCGTTTCGTTCACCGCGGGGAGCTTGATCTATCCGGTAAAACCGCATTCCTACAGAACCTCGACATTTTCTGCCTCCCTTCGGTGATTCCCGAGAGCAAAGGCCTTCCGGTGCTCGAAGCGTGGGCGGCCGGCGTACCGGCTGTTTTGCCTGCCCACGGAGCGTTCGTAGAAATGGTCGAAGCCAGCGGCGGCGGGCTACTGTTCGCCCCGAGCGACGCCAATGCCCTGGCCGACTGCCTCGACCGGCTCATCAGCGACGCTGGTTTGCGGCAACATCTCGGTCGAAACGCCCGAGAATGGGTGCGTCGCGATCACACACTTTCGGCATGGGCCGGCCGAACCGTCGCATGGTATCATCGGGTCCTGTCTCGATATCGCGCCGGCCGTTCGTCATCGACAACGGGCTGATTTCAGGCAAGCCGAATCTCGCCGCTACTGACCATCGAGAGAAATACTCGGTTGCTCTCCAGGCAGTCGGGATGTTCGGCCATTTCGGCGGGACGCAGCCACAGAATCTCTTCGACCTCGGCGGGGTCAGCCGCGGGAACGGCTTGAGGATCGATCTCGGCCAGCCACCAACCGAGCCGCACTCCCCATGCGGTTTCGCATTCCCAGAGTCGGCGGATCAGTCGAATCTGCACTCCGATCTCTTCGAGACACTCTCGGACCAGCGCCGTCGGCTCATCTTCGCCGTCCCGAATCCCTCCGCCGGGAAAGCAGATCGCCCGCGGGGCGCGCACCCGAGTCGAGCGGCGAATGACCAGCATCTTCTCGCCGCGAAGAATGACCGCAACTACCCCTCGGCGCCCGAGATCGTGCAGCGGTCTGGCGTCGGATCGCGTTTCGGAAAGACACACGGCGGCAGCTCCCACGGCCGGCCCCGAATCGCTTCTGGCCGGCGCGCCGTTAGTCGGTGCGCATTGTTCGACGGCGGCCTTCCCGGTTGCTCGGCTCAATCGGGGTCGATCTTATCATGCCGATCCCCCGGCCCGAAACACCCTCCGCCCGACCGGTTAGAAAAAATCCGACGTGAAGCGGTAATTCCTTTCACAGGCCGAGCTTCCGGCAGTTGCATGTCGAAGGGATGCACGGTAGTCTGATAGGAGCTCGTCTAGTTTAGGAATCTGGTCCGCGGAGGCTTCGCAATGGCCAAAGAGATAACGGGTTGGGGGCGGGACGAACCGTCGGCGCCGCGATTCGACGAAGACCGGTTGCGCCAACGGTTCGGCGCAATCCCTTCCATCGTCGGCAGTGGCGACGACGACTTCGCGGAGTTCGAAGAAGACGATTTTGACGACGACTTCGACGACGACTTCGAGGAAGATCTGGAAGACGAATACAACGATCTGAATCTGGACGACGACGATCTTTCCGAAGGCGAGTTCGAAGAAGGACTTCCCCCCGCCGAGGTTGTCTTCGACGACGACGAGTCCGAAGAGATCGACGATGATGAAGCGTCGCCCGGCGACGAAGACGACGAAGACATCCCCGAAGACGAAGAGTAGACAGTATTACGACGTCCATGAAGGCATTGCTGGAACAAATCGACGAAGCGGCCGAAACCATTCGACGCCGTTGGTCGGGGCGCCCGCGCGTCGGGCTGATCTTAGGCACAGGCTTGGGCGGCGTCGCCGAGCTGATCGAAACCGAGGCTTCGATCCCCTACGAGTCGATCCCCCACTTTCCGCAGACCACAACCCACAGCCACGCGGGGCGATTGGTTTGCGGCCAGTTGGCCGGCCTTCCGGTGGCCGCCATGGAAGGCCGCTTTCACGCCTACGAAGGTTACAGCCACAGGCAGATCACCTTTCCGGTGCGCGTGATGCGGGCGATGGGCGCCGAAATCCTCATCGTCTCCAATGCCTGCGGGGGAATGAATCCGCAGTTTGCCGCAGGCGACATCATGGTGATCGAGGATCACATCAACCTGATGCACGGCAACCCGTTGATTGGGCCCAACGAGGAAAAGCTCGGGCCGCGGTTTCCCGACATGTCGGCCCCCTACGATCGCAGCCTGATTGCCGCCGCACTGGCCGTCGCGCGACGCGAAGACATTGTGGCCCATAAAGGCGTTTATGTCGCCGTTACCGGTCCGAACCTGGAAACGCGCGCCGAGTATCGCTTTTTGAGGGCGATCGGCGCCGATGCGGTGGGCATGTCCACCGTGCCGGAAGTGATCGTGGCGGTGCATGGCGGCATGCGCGTGCTGGGGCTTTCGATCATTACCGATATGTGCCTGCCCGACGCCTTGCAGCCAACCGCACTGGAACACATTTTGGCCGTCGCGGCCGAAGCGGAGCCGAAGCTGAGGAAACTCGTCGTCGGCGTGCTCTCCTCGCTGGCGACAACAGGCTGACATCGCCCGTAAACGAACGGACGTTCGACCGGCGTTTCGCAGGTGATCAGAGGGCGATCGGCAGTCGGCCGGCAGTCGGTCAGTCGGCAAACTTCCGGCCGATGCGATTCGCCGGACGCAGTCCGCCGGCGGCCGGCCTGTCGGTAAACGGGAGTTGCGAAAAGCTCAATCGCCGCGAGCCGCGGCGGCTGTTTGGCCCGGCGCGTTGTTTTCACGGCGTTGACCAAGGGTTGCGGCAGTCGTATGCCGATGGTTGCCATGCCGGTTCGTGCGGATGCCGCAGACAACCTTCGAAACCGCGGCGGCCGATTCTCAAGCAAAGAGACGCAACCCCATTGCCGGAGCGCCTGCTCTTGGATGGCGAGATAGACACAACGGAAAGGATTAGACATGCCGGAGAAGATCATCCCTGACCAAGCGTCTCTGATCGATGCCTTCTTTCACGAGCAAGATCAGAAACTGCTCGGCCAGTTGCGCGCACGCCTCGATCGTCAAACGAAGAAGGCGCAATTGGCCGAGATCGCGGGCATCACCGACGAAGCAGTGCTCGATCGGTTGGTCGAGTTGAACATCGGTCCGGAGACCTTGGCGGCGATGGAGCTTGTGCCGCTGATCTGCGTGGCGTGGGCCGACCGCAAAATGGATCCGAGCGAAAAGAAGGCGATTCTGGCGGCAGCCGACTCGATCGGCCTCACCGCCCGCGAAGAACTCCGCGAGCTTCTCGACCACTGGCTGAATCGGCGGCCCGGACGCGAACTGCTCGACGCTTGGAAGCACTACATCACTGCGCTTTGCTCGCAGCTTTCGGCAGACGAGCGCCGACGGTTGGAATCGTTCGTGCTCAGCCACGCCGAGCGGGTGGCCGAGGCCGCCGGCGGGTTCCTCGGATTGGGAAACAAGGTTTCGCCGCAGGAACAGGCGGTGCTCAAGGAACTGCACCAAGCGTTTGCTTCTTGAGCGGCCCGCAGCCGGAAAACGACGCGATGATCGCTCTCGCCGTGATCCGCGGCTATTTCTATGCGAGAGTGCGATTGCGCCTTCGAACCGGCCCACGACGCCCCCCGGCGCGAAAGCCCGGGCGAAACGCGATTGCGCAAAGACGAAATCAGCGGCCGCGGTGCATCCGGCTGCGCTGATTCAAATAGTCGCTCAGCACTTCTCCCGCGTCGCGGCTGGTATCGACGACAACCCGCTCAATGCGGTTGCGGCGGCAGATATCGTCGAGTCGCGTTTGAAACCGCTCCAGCGCCCGCAAATAGGCCCGACGAATCTGCCCCGGCTCGGCCAGCAGTTCCTCCGGGACCTCGAGGCCGACGAACTTGGTCGTCTCGTCGAGTTCGAACGTCAGCTCGTCGCGGTGCATCACTTGAAACAGCACCACTTCGTGGCGGCGATACCGCATTTGTTGCAACGGTCGTTCTAGTTCATCAAGGTCGGTGAAGAAATCGCTGAAGATCATCACGATTTCCCGGCGTTTGGTGCGCCCCAACAATTCGCCCAGGCAATCCGCCATGCGGGTTTTGTTCACAGCCGGACATTGGTCGATCAGTTCCGTCATGCGAATGATCTGAGCCGGGGAGTTCCCCGGCGCGACGAAGCCCCGCACCTGCTCGTCGAAGGAGGCGAACGACACCTTGTCGCTTTGCCTGACGATGGCGTGCCCCAACGCGGCAATCAAGCGCGCGGCGTACGCCAGTTTGTTCTCGGCCCCGGTCCCGTAGCGCATCGACGCGCTGCAATCGAGCAGGAGATGGCAAACGAAGTTCGTTTCCATCTCGTACTGTTTGACGAAGTATCGCTGCCGCTTGAAGTACACGCGCCAATCGAGATGCTTCAGATCGTCGCCGACGACATACTCGCGGTGTCCGGCAAACTCAACGGCAAAGCCGGATAACGGCGACTTGTGCGCCCCGGCCAAATTGCCCAGCACCAGCCCGCGCGGCTCGATCCGCCGACCGGAAAGACGGCTGAGCACTTCGGGGTCGAGATATCGCGACAGAATCGTCTTGGCCACGTCCACCTCGCGCAACGAAACAACGGCTGGGTCTTCTCTCTTTCGGCGGCGCACGGTTCGAACCCCGTGCCTCTTCGGCCGCTAGCGCTCAAGTCAAGCCGCCGGACGCTCGTATTGCTTGTCGGCCGGCACGGCTTCGATCAGCATATCGATCAATTTGTCGCTGGTCAGATTGTTGGCCTGTGCCGCGTAGTTCGGCGCCAACCGATGCCTGAGCGCCGGCTTGAGCACCCATTGCACATCGGCCACCGTGGCGTGATACCGGCCGTGGAGAATGGCCCTCGCTTTGGCGCACGTAACCAGCGTGAGGACTCCCCGCGGGCCCGCCCCCCACGCGACCCATTTGTCGACGAACTCCGGAGCCTCTTTCGAACCGGGCCGGGTGGCGCGAACCAAGGCCCAAGCGTACCCTAGCACCTGATCGCTCACCGGAACGCGAAGCACCAACTGCTGGAAGCGGACGATGTCTTCGCCCGAAATCACCGGAGAAATCTTGCCCATCGCGCCGGTGGTTACGCGGCGGGCGACCTCCCACTCCTCGGCCCCGCTGGGGTAGTCCACCTTGATGTACAAAAGAAACCGATCCAACTGAGCCTCGGGCAGCGGATAGGTGCCCTCTTGCTCCAAGGGATTCTGCGTGGCCAGCACGAAGAACGGATCGGGCAGCTTATACGTTTTGCCGCCCGCACTGACCTGGCGCTCTTGCATGCCTTCCAACATGGCCGCTTGCGTTTTCGGCGGCGTTCGGTTGATTTCGTCGGCGAGGATCATGTTGGTGAACAGCGGGCCCGGCAAGAACTTGTACGAGCGCTGCCCGGTTTGCGCGTCTTCCTGAATCACGTCGGTGCCGGTAACATCGCTCGGCATGAGGTCCGGCGTAAACTGGATCCGCTTGAAGCCCAGGTGAGTCGCCTCGGCCAGCGAACTGATCAACAGTGTTTTCGCAAGCCCGGGCACGCCTTCAAGCAGGGCATGTCCGCGGGCGAAAATCGCAACGAGCACCTGCTCGATCACATCGCTCTGTCCGACGATCACCGCCGCAAGTTGGCGGCGAATCTGATCGTACGATTCCTTGCAATGGGCCACGGCGGCCAGATCTTCTTTCTCGTTGGCGGCGTTCGTCATCGTTGCACTCTGGTCTTGAGGTTGATTGGTCATCAGAACTATCACCCGTTCGGCCGAGCGTTGCTAATCGGCCGTTTCGAAATAGCGTTGCAAACGCGATTCGTAACCGCGCGGCGGCCGCTGCTCGGCGCTGCCGCGGATCGCGCTCCGTACCTCCGGCGGCAGCTTGGCAAACCACGGCTTTTCTAAAAACCGCTTATCGCCTCCTGCCGCATCCTTGTCGGAATTCGGAGTCGAGCTGCCCGGCGGCGGCGGTTCCGTCGCGTCGCGTATGGCCTGTGCGGTCGCTTGGTTCTCTTGTGGAGTGCCGCTTTGCGACGTGCTTCCGCCTTGGGCCATCGCGCTCGTCGGCCCCGGAAGCGGCTTGCCGGCCAGGGCCGGAGTCATTCCCGGCTGCCCAGGCTGCCCCGGTTGGCCCGGTTGGCCCGCCTCACCCGGCGTTGCTCCGGCCAACTCGGCGGCAATGGCTGCGGCCTCGCGAATCGGCTGATTGGCTATTTCCACGTTGGGCATTCCGGCGGATTGTCCGGCCGGTTCACCCGGCGATCCCGGTTCGCCCGACTGCGGCTCGCCGGCCATTTGCCCCGACTCGCCCGACCGTTCGCCGGAGGACTGACCGGCCTGCGATGGCTGCATCGGCATTCCGGTCGCCTGTCCCGAAGGCGGCTCGCCCGCGGCCGAATTGTCGGCCGCCTGCTGTTCGGCCGTCGGCGCGTTCGCAGCCGCCGCCATTGCCTCGGCAGTCGCCAGGTCATTCTCGATTCGGCTTTCGCGAGCCGAGAGCGATGCGCCCGCCTCGGCCATCGCGTCTTTCACGGCCTCGGCCGCCTCGTGATCGGCCTCTGGCTGCCGAGATGCCTCGGCGGCGGTTTCTCCGGCATCGCGCAAGGCGTCGCGCGCGGGCCGGTCGATGGGCTTCGTCTTTGCGGCAAGCTGTTCGGCGCCGCGAGCCGCAGCGGCCATTGCCTCAGCCTGCCGTTGGGCCAACCGCTGCTGAGCTGCTGCCAGCTCCTCCGCCGCGCGTTGCAGCGACTTCTCGGCGGCCTTCTGCGCCTCGGCCGCTCGATCCTGTTTCCCCTCGGCCAACGCCTTCTGCGCTTCCTTCGAGTGATCGGCCGCCTGCCGCAGGGCCGCCTCTGCCTCGGCCGCGTCGCGGCCCGCCAGTCGTCCGGCCTCCTCTGCCGCAGATGTCGTTCGCCGTTGCGCCTCGGCATCGGACGGCCCAGGCTCCGATTGCTCGGCCTGTCGAGCGGCTTCAGCCACGGCCTGTTCCGCCTGCTTGAGCGCCTCGGCCGCCTCGTGCCGGGCCGACTTCGCCTCCGCACGGTTCCCCTTGTCGGTTGCCTCCGCGGCACGACGCTGGGCTTCGGCAGCCCGATTGAGCGCCTCGGCAGCCGCCTTCGCCGATTCAACAGCAGCCGCCTTCTCGGCCGCCTTCTCGGCGGCAGCGGCAGCCTCTGTTCGCTCGGCCACGGCTCGCCGTGGATCCGCCGATGCCCGCCGCTCCATCGCGTCGGCAGCGTTCTCCGCCTGGCGGTGCTCTTCAACGGCCTTGGCGACTT
>Ga0308414_1003104_pt1 | contig 10692 bp, 9 predicted proteins | sample HotsprSampleOS50_FD_205667 | JGI IMG/M metagenome (GOLD analysis project Ga0308414, IMG submission 205667) | Hot spring phototrophic mat microbial communities from Octopus Spring, Yellowstone National Park, Wyoming, United States - 20090730_OS50 ...
TAAAATTTTATTTGATAAAATTAATTATTATATCAAAAAAAATAAATGTATAATTCGTAGTGGTTTCATTATAGATGCATCAATTGTAGAAGTTCCTGTTCAACACAATAGTAAAGAAGAAAATGACGAAATTAAAAACCATCTAAGTTAGCTCAAAAATATATACAAGCTAGTTTTACAAAAAAGCACAGTAAATCCTACTATGGTTATAAACATCATATCATAGTAGACGAAAAGACAAAGCTAATACATGATTATGAAGTAACCACTGCGAAGGTTTATGTAATCTTAAGCTTTTGTGATATTTACTTTCTTCGTAAAAAACATTTTAGAATACTAAACAAATACAATTTATAATTTTTTACTTTATACTTGATAGAGGTAAGATTATAGAAACAAGAAAAATCCCTTTTCCTATACAAAACTTTGCCATGGGTGAGTTTTTAGAAGAGAATCTCACATATTTCAAAAAAAATGTTAGTGAAAATTTTTAGTTTTTAGAAAAAATAAAAATGTGAACAAATCTAATCTTATTTTACTTCATTCTATTTTACAAGACTTTTCCTATCTTTTAGAGACAGAAGCTTTTCCTATTTGGAGTCAAGAAGGAGAAAAAGATCCAGATGAATTTTTCTTGCACTGGAAAAGCCTAGATTTAAAATCCAAGCCTTTATCTAAAAAACCTATTCGCCTAACGTCTTTAGATAAGAATTTTGCTTGTAAACTTTGTGAACAAAAACTTTCTGGAATCCCAAATTTTTTAAAACAAGGAAATTTTCCAGTCTTGATCTTACATTATACTGGAGAGTATCGAAAAGGACAAAAAGCTTTTTTAAAAAGAAAAGAGCAAATTTTTCGTACACAAGAAGCAGAAGAAGTTATGGATAGACTTTTAAAAAAAGTTTTTAACTTGGGACTTTCAGATTTTTATTTTCAAGAGTTTCCTGCTTGTATTTTTAATCAAGATATTTCTACACAAGAAGATTGGGAATTGAGACTAAATAACTGTTGGAAATATGTTCTTGACTCTATTGAAGAGTTTCATATAAGGGGAATAATTCTTACAGGAGGAGCAGCTGTTTTAAAATATGGAAAACAAAAAGCTTTAGAACTAGTTGGAAAAATTCAAAAAATAGAAGTAGGAAATAAATTTATTCCACTAGTAGTTCTACGTTCTCCTGAAGGAATTTTACAACTAGAAGAAAAAAGAAAAAAACTAGAATTGAAAAAAGAAAGTGAAGAGTACAAAAAGGCTAGAAAAGAAGAAATTACTGTTAAAGAAGAAATTTTACATTATATGACTGAATTTAAAAATAGGTTAGAACTTTGATAGAAAGATATTCTGAAGTTGCTTTAGATATTCCTTTTAAAGAATATGAAACTCTAACTTATCAAATTCCCGATAATATGCAAAATTTACAGATAGGTTGTAGAGTGGAAGTTCCACTTAATAAAAGAGTTATAGAAGGGGTTGTTATTGATATTCACTACAATATGCCTAATTATAAAGTAGAAAAAATTTATAGACAAATTGACAAGATTCCAATTATTACAGATGAACAAATTACCTTAGCTAGGTGGATGAAGGATTACTACCTCTCTAACTTAGGTGAAGCGTTATATAAAATGGTACCTAGTGGAAGAAGAAATATATCCAGTAAGTTTGCCGATATTACAGTAGAAAGAGAACTTTTAAACTTAAACAAAGAACAATTTAAGGCTTATGAATCTATTCAAAAAACTTTTGATAGTTTTTCTATACATTTGCTATATGGAATTACTGGAAGTGGAAAGACAGAAGTTTATATACATTTAATTAACTATATATTAGAAAATACTAATAAAGGAGTTATTTTACTTGTCCCAGAAATCAGTTTAACTATACAAATTTTAAAAAGACTAGAACTTATCTTTGGAAATCAAATTGCACTTTTACACTCTTCCTTAAAAACCAGTGAAAAATACAAAAATTATTTACAACTTTTAAAAGGTGAAAAGAGAATTGCTGTTGGCACTAGAAGTGCTATATTTAGTCCAGTAAAAAACTTAGGCCTAATTATCATGGATGAAGAACACGACAGTGCTTATAAAGAACATTCTAGTCCACGTTACCATACCCGTCAAGTTGCTATCCAGAGAGCTAAACAAAATCAAGCTGTTTTAGTATTAGGAAGTGCTACACCTTCTTTAGAAACCTATTATCAAGCAAAAATAGGAAAAATTTATTTCCATACTTTAACAACTCGAGCTAAAGCTACTTTTCTTCCAAATATTAAACTAGTAAAACCTAATTTAAAACAAGAGCCTATAAGTTCTGAGTTACTTTTTGAAATTAAACAACGACTAGACAAAAAAGAACAAGTAGTTATTCTTTTAAACCGTAGGGGATATAGTCCTTTAATTTACAATCGTAAAGAAAAAATTTTTTTAGAATGTAAAAATTGTTCTGTAAATCTTTGTTACCATAAAACAGGAAAAGCAATTTGTCACATTTGTGGTTACTCTCAAAGTCTCACGGAATTAGAAAAAGTAATTGGGAAGGAGAATATAGAACTAAAAGGAACTGGAACTCAAAAACTAGAAGAGTATCTTTTAGAAAAATTTCCTAACTCAAAAATTGAAAGGCTAGATCAAGATGCTACAAAAAATAGAGGAATAATTGCAGAAGTAATAACCAAACTTATTTACAAAGAAATTGATATTCTCACAGGCACCCAAATGATAGCTAAGGGCCTTGATGCTGCTTTTGTAACTTTAGTAGGAGTAGTTAACTCTTCTGTAGGACTTGCTCTTCCTGATTTTAGAGCAAATGAAAGAGTATTTTCTCTTCTAACTCAAGTAGCAGGTAGGGCAGGTAGGGCTGACTTACCAGGTCAAGTAATTATTGAAACAGAAAATTTAGAGCATCCTATATTTCAAAAAGTTAAAAATCAAAGTTATGAACAGTTTTTTTTAGAAGAAATTCAAGTTAGAAAAAATTTTTTTTATCCACCTTTTTCTAGGCTTATCCGCCTTGTAACTCGCTCTAAAAATGAAGAAAAATCCAAGCTTGCAATAGAAAAAATTTATGAAATTCTAACAAAAGGTTTAAGTGAAAAACTTAGTAAAGAAATTTTTATCTTAGGTCCTATAGAATGTCCATTTTATAAATTAGAGTCTAACTATAGAAATCATATTTTAATCAAATCAAAAGAAACTCAAGAAATAAAAAACTTTATAAAAAACAATATTACTTCTATAAGTTTACCCAGTGGGGTCTATTTAGAAATAGACATAGACCCTATTGATTTAGTATAAAATTTATTTATTTACTTTTGTACTTTAGAAAAATCTATCTAAGCATCCTTATATTTTTTTGCTAAAAAATATCTTGAAAATTAACAAGTAAAGCCTTTTGATTTTGGGAAGTGAAGTACATTTAAGAAGATTCAGTAAGATTCAAAATAATTTATTTAGTTTAGTTCGGTTAAATTAGTAGAGACTATTTCTGTAATTAATAGATAATGCACTCTTTACAAATCTTAGTATGAAAATTTGCTATTGACGATTCATTTCTTTTAGTTGTTGAGTTTTTGATTTTATACTATTTGGAAATTTGTCAATTAAATTTTTCCCATTTAGCTTACATTTAGTTGAGTCTAGCTTCTTCTTGCTTTCTTTACCTCTTACGACTATTGCAATGATATTAAGATTTTCTTTCTCAAATTCCTTTCTTACTTCATCACACACAAATTCCCCTCTACCATTGCTGTTTGTAAATTTTGAAAAGTAATATATTTTTTATTTTATGATTAAAAATTCTTGCAACTTATTCTAGATTTTAATATACTCAACTTAATTTAATATTTTAGGAGAAAAAAATGAGAAACAGTTTTTTAAGAAAGCTACTTATAAGTTTTTTGAGCTTAGGAATTGTCTTAAGTTCCACAGTAGGTTGTTTTGGAAAATTTGCTTTAGTTCGCAAGGTCTATGGATTTAATGATTCTATAAATGCTGGCTCTGGACTCATCAATGGGTTTGTAAAGACTTTAGTTTTCTATGTATTTTGCTTTTTGCCTGTATATGGAATTGCTGGGTTGATAGATGTAGTTATTTTAAATTTAATCGAGTTTTGGACAGGTTCAAATCCCTTAGCTCAAAATGAATTTAACCAAGAAGGGATTTACTCTCAAACTTTCCAAACTCCCGAAGGTAAGATAGAGTTGACTTATATGGAATATGGAGAAAAATTAAAACTCTCCTTTACAAAAGGCGACCAAGTAGAGTCCTTATATTTTTTAAAAAATGAGCCGGGAAAAGTTTTTGAACTCAAAGATGGAAAACTTTTAGAAGCAAATGTTGAATCTAAAAGAGTGGGAAATGAGATGCTTTTAAAACTTACCTTAGATGGAAAAAATGAAAGAAATCTAATTATAGATACAAAGTCTTATCAAAAAATAGAGACTCAAGTTCTTAATCAGCTATAATTTTGTAAAAAATTTTCTAGCACTTTTGAGATTCAAAGGTGCTAGAATTTGAATATGCTTTTAGTTTATAAATTTTTGACTTATTTAAAAAATTTATTTAGTCAAAAGAAAAGACTTGCGAGTAGTACCTTTTTATTTAATATGAATCAGATGAAAAAAGAAGAAATTTTTCTTGCTACTAAAGACTTTATTGTTAAAAAAAGCTTACTTCCAGATGCAGGACTTGGACTTTTTGCAAATAGAACTTTTCAAAAAGGAGAGTCTTTAGGTCCTTATAAAGGTCAACTCCTTACAATGGAAGAATGCTATAAACCTAGCCTTGTTTCACTGTGGGGTTATATGATAGACATAGAACACATAGAAAGAGCTGCTCCTTTTGTAGCTGTGTATCCATCTAAAAAAATGCCTTTACGTTATATCAATCATGCTCCGTTTACAGTAGATGGGAAAAAAATTAAAGGTAAGAAATCTATCAATGTAGAATTTAAAGAAATTTCCAAGCCTCCTTATATTGAAATAGTTACTACAAAAGAAGTAAAAGCAGGAGATGAGTTTTATCTCTATTATGGACCTGGATTTTCTCAAATGTTCTTAAGGAATCCTAAACTTAAAGAATACTACCTAAAAGACTTTAATTGACAAAAAATAGGGGTGGTTAAAAATGGATCTTATAAATGGCGACATAGCTCAGTTGGTTAGAGCAACGGAATCATAATCCGCAGGTCCGGGGTTCGAATCCCTGTGTCGCTAGTAGTTTTTTTCTTACTGTTTGCTTTTCCCTTATCAGCTTTCGACTCTTTAGATTGCATTAAAGCTGAAGAGCTTTACTTAAACTGCATACAAGAAATCTATCGCCAACGAAAGCTTTCTTCTAGAGCTATTCCCGTCGAACGAGTTCGTTTCCAATATTTTTGCCGTAAGTACAAAGAGGATTTAGAAAAATGTTTTTTACATGAAAAATATTTTTCGTGTCCTGTTCAATTTTTTTGTATACACAAGCTCTATCTAAAAAAACAGCTCAAGCAATTTCCAAAGTAAAAATAAAGTTATAAAAGATATTATAATTCCTAGACTTACTAAACTAGAAGCTAAATTAGGAGCTTGATTTTTTTCAATAGCTAAAATACTAGCTGTAATCATAGGAGGCATAGCCATTTCAAAAATAGTAACTTTATATATTGGTAAAAAATTTTTATACAATCCAGCTAATAGAAAAATAAAAAGCATAGGTGCTAAAATTAATTTAAACCCAAGTCCAAGTAGTAATAGTTTGTAATTTAAGCTTATGGATTTCCACTCTAGATGATAACCTACTGAAACTATAGCTAGAGGAACTAAGGTATCAGCTAAACGTTTAAAAACAAATTCAAGTTCAATAGGTATAGAAAACGGAATTAAAACAAAAGCAAGTATGATAGAAAAAAAAGGTGGAAAATAAATTATTTTATAAAAAATTTCTTTTTTATTAACTTGATTTCCTGTTTGCCAAAGTACAAAAGGAATTCCTACTAAAGAAAGCACAAGAAAAGTTCCTAATTGATCTAGTATGAGAGCGTAAGGAATCATAGATCTGCCATAATAATATTCTACCATTGGTAAACCAAAAAAAGAAGTATTTCCTAAACCTAAACATAAAACTAAGCAGGTAAATTCTTGGTTAGAAATTTGTAAAAAATTTTTTAACAAATAAAAGAAAATAAAACTCAAGATAAAAAGCAACCAAGGAAATACTATAAGAATAAGAGAAAAATTTTGAAAAGAAAATTTTGGGATATATAGTAAAATCATTGAAGGCAGAGAAATATAAATAATAAAAACATTTAAGGATTTAGAAAAATTTTGATTTAAATGAGTAAACCTTCTCAATATAAATCCTAAAACTAAACAAGTAAAGATTAAAATTAAATTTTCCACTAAAATTTTCCACTTAAAGTTACATAGTAGTTTCTACCTGGTAAGGGGTAACCTACAAAATCAAAAGCTCTTACATCCATGATATTTCTTAAGTCTAAGCTTAGAGAAAATTCTTTTTCTTCTTCTTTTATAAATTCCCAGTAAAAAAATAAATTTTGTATCCATCTAGCAGGTTGATAGTTGGAATATTCATTAGTTCTATCTCTATAAGCTGCTCCAATAAAGACTGGTTCATAGCCTATTTCTAAATTTTGTTTTAAAAACTTATAGCTAAAAGTTCCAGTCCATTCATGTAAAGGACGTAAAGGAAGATACTTTCCTTTTAGATAGATAGTTTCAGAAGTATTAGTTGCTTTCTGATAGGTATAGTTAGATTGAAATTTCCAAGCTTTTTTGAGGTTTATCTTGAAACTCCATTCAAAACCTCTAATCCAAGCAGAGTCAATATTTTCAGGTCTTAAAGAAAACTGAGAATTTGGGACAAATAAAATCATATCCTCTAATCTTTTAGAAAAAAGAGTATATGTATGATTCATTTGTATTTCAGAAGATTTATAATCTGTAACTATTCCAAAATCATAACTTCTAGCTTTCTCGGGTTTGAGAGTTGTATTTCCTAAAATACTCCCTCTTTCTCCAAAAAGTTCTAAAAAAGTTGGCATCCTTTGATCCCTACTTGCATTTGTTTTGAATGTCCACTGAAAATTTTGATTTTGAAAAAAAATCCATCCTATTCCCATTTTATAAATGTTAAAATCATAGACTCGTTTAGACTTAGGGAACTCATAGGCAAAAAAATTATACTCGTTAAGTTGTTCATTAAATCTATCTATAAAAATTTCTTTTTGAATTAAAGGAGTTAAAAAAAATTTATTTTTAAATAGTTTGATTTCATCACTTATTTGAAAAGTAGTATGATGGCGAAATTTACGGGTAGACTTATCTTGAACCCTGTCAAATTTATCTCTCTTATCTCTTCTAAAAGTTTCTCTTTCTAATGCTAGCAAAAACTTTAGAACTTGATAATATTCTAATAAATAAATACTAGGTAGTAAGTGAAAACCATATTGCTGAATTTCTGCTAGGGAATTTGGTGTTCCACTAGAAAACTCACTTTGAGGATCAAATAAATGATCTCTTGCTCCTGTATAGTATGTTTTAGTATCTAAATTAATTTTTTCTAAAAAAAAAGCTTTTGTATGAGTTGAAAAAATACTAGTATTTCTAGTGTATTTTCTTTTAACTTTCTCTGTTTGATTACTTCCAACCCCTGGTATTCCATTCATTCTATAGTTAAAATCATTTATAAATGTAATTTGAGTATTGTTTTTTTCATAACGTAATGTGCCAAGTAAGTTGTATCTATCAAACCAAGCATTTTTTCGTTTAGTATCTTTATCATCAACTGTATTAAACAAAGGAGTTCCATTGTCATTTCTAAAAACAAAGTCTTGATCAGATTTTTCTTTTTGAGCAAAAAGAGAATACTGGAGAGAATTCAGATTATCACTCTTAAAACTAGTAACCTTAAAAGTCTTGAAACTCCCAAAAGCTAAACTTACCCGACTAGTAGGTTGCTGTTTTCCTTTTACAGTAATGAGGTTTACACTTCCACCTATAGCTGAGCCACTAAATCCACTAGCCTGACCACTCTTATAAATCTCAATTCTTTCTAAGTTATCAAATCCTAAATCAGCTAAATTAATTTCTCCACCTTGTGCATTCTCTAATGGAATTCCATCAATATAAATTTTTACTTGATTGGCATTTGTACCTCGAATAGATAAAGTAGAATAAGAACCTAATCCACCAAATCTTCTTACTCTCACTCCTGCTTCTCTTTCTAAGACATCTGCAAGAGAAACATACTTACCTTTAAAGTCATCTGCGTAAACAACATTTGTATATCCACTTGGATCTTGTTTGACACTACTCATTCTTTGATAGGTAGATTCATCTTTTTTTCCTATGACTTCTACTTTTTCAATTTCTGTTTGTCCAAACTGAGCAGAGATTAAAAAAAAGTAAAATAATACAATAAACATTAGTTACAGTCAAAGTAGAAAGTTTAACTCCCTTGTCTATTTTTTTAATAAATTTTCTTTTAGAAACAAATTTTGTTACAGTCAAAGTAGAAAGTTTAACTCCCTTGTCTATTTTTTAATAAACTCTTGCTATCCTAAATCAATTCTAAAAAGTGGGTGTTGTTAGGGAAGGGTTCGTGAGAACAACCTATTTATAAAATTTATTTAAAGGATATTGCTTATGTACCAAGCTTTTACCGAAGAACAACTTCAAATCCGTGATTTAGTAAGAGAATTTACAAAAAAAGAAATTACTCCAGTTGCTCATATTTGGGATGAGAAAAACGAGCACCCTACAGAACTAGTCAATCGTATGAGGAAAGAACTAGGTATCAACGGACTGACTATTCCTGTAGAATATGGTGGAATGGGGTATGGTTCGGTTGAGCAATGTATTGTTACAGAAGAAATGAGTAGAGGTTGCTTAGGAATCGCTCTTTGTTTTGGATATACGGGTCTTGGTATGCTTCCTATTTTAAAAGGAGCTAGTCCTGAGCAAGCTAAAAAGTGGCTAGAACCAGTTATAGCTGGAGAGCATGGAATTTCATTTTGTCTTTCAGAGCCGGGAGCAGGTTCAGACGTACCTGGAATGTCAACCAAAGCTGTAAAAAAAGGGGATAAATATATTCTTAACGGTACTAAACAATGGATTACAGGTGCTAGTGATGCTTCTGCTTTTACAGTTTTTGCTTACACAGATCCCAGCCGAGGAACTCGGGGTGTGAGTTGCTTTTATGTTCCCAGAAATACCCCAGGTCTCACTGTAGGTAAAAAAGAAGACAAGCTCGGAATTCGTGCCTCCTCTACTCATCAAGTTATTTTTGAGGATTGCGAAGTACCTGCTGAAAACCTAATAGGTAGAGAAAACGTAGGTTTTGTCTATGCACTTCAGACCTTAAATGCTTCTCGTCCATATGTAGCTGCAATGGGAGTAGGTCTAGCTCAAGCAGCCTTAGATTATGCAGCAAAGTATGCTAGAGAAAGAGAACAGTTTGGTCAAAAAATTGGAACTTTTCAGGCAGTACAGCATATGTTAGCAGATATGTCTATCATCGTTGAAACGGGTAGAGAAATTACTTACCGAGCTGCTCGTATGTCAGATGCAAACGATCCTAATTTACCTAAATATTCTGCCATAGCAAAAGCTTATACCTCTGAAGGAGCCATGAAATGTGCTCTAGATGCAGTGCAGATTTATGGAGGATATGGATTTACAAAAGAGTATCCAGTAGAAAAACTCATGAGAGACGCAAAAATCCTCTGTATCTTTGAAGGTACTACTCAAATTCAGAAAAATGAAATTGCTACTTATGTAATTAAAGAAGCAGCTTCTAAAAAATAAGTTTTTTACTTCAGGGGCTGTTTTTCAGCCCTTGTCTTTTAAGGAGATAGTTATGAGATTCTTCTTGTTTGTTCTACTTTTTGTAGTTCATTCTGTATTTTCTTTTGAGCATACTCATGCAATTTGGGATGGACTTGTAAAAAAACATGTCAAATTAGGTCTTGTATCGTATAAAGGTTTTATGCAAGATCAAAAACTTCTCAAACAATATTTAGATTCTCTTTCATCAGTAAAAGAAGAAGAATATAAAAATTTTTCTAAAGAAGAAAAGTTAAGCTTTTTAATCAATGCATATAACGCTTTTACTGTGCAGTTAATTTTAGACCACTACCCTATTTCCAGTATTCGTAAAATTGGTTTTTTACCCGGTGCAGCTTGGAGAAAAAATTTTTTTACTCTTCTTGGAGAAAAAAGAAATTTAGATTGGATTGAACACTCAAAACTTAGAGTAGATTTTGATGAACCTAGAATCCATTTTGCTATTGTATGTGCCTCTATAGGTTGTCCTCATTTAATTTCTGAAGCTTATGTTCCCTCAAAGCTCAATTTACAACTTCAAACCTCTATGGAAAATTTTTTACAAGATAAAACAAAAAATTATTATGATCCTCACAAAAAGACTCTCTATCTCTCTGCTATCTTTCAGTGGTTTGAGAAAGATTTCACAAAAAAAGGTAGCCTAGTTCAATTTGTCAAGCCAGCTATAAAGCAAGATATTCCGCAAGATGTCAAAATAGAATTTACTGAATACAATTGGAATCTAAACGAACAGAAATAAAAGTTATTGACAATAATTTTCAGCAAAGGAGATTAAGTAAACGAGGAGAGTTTTACATGAAAAATTTATTTTATAGCTTTTTACTTTTTTTAATTTTAGGACAAGTTT
>Ga0308414_1003107_pt1 | contig 10685 bp, 9 predicted proteins | sample HotsprSampleOS50_FD_205667 | JGI IMG/M metagenome (GOLD analysis project Ga0308414, IMG submission 205667) | Hot spring phototrophic mat microbial communities from Octopus Spring, Yellowstone National Park, Wyoming, United States - 20090730_OS50 ...
TTTAAAACAAACGACGAAGTAAAAAAACGAATTCTCAACCAAATGGCAAGAGAAGTGCTTTTACTACAAAGTTCAGATTGGCCATTTATTATAAAAACAGGAACGACTGTGAGTTATGCTCAAAAGCGAATTAAAGTTCACACTAACTTGTTTTTAGAGCTTAAGAAAATGCTAGAGACAAATGAAATTAATTTAAATCGACTAGCACAAATTGAAGCAGAGCATCCCATTTTTCCTGAAATTAGCTATGAAATTTTTGCATAAGAGGAAAATCCAATGGCTGAATTTTTTTACTCTGAGCCTTATCCACTAGGTAAAGATACTACTCCTTATAAACTTTTAACTCAAGAATTTATTGAAGTAATAAAGTTAGGAGAGTATGAATTTTTAAAAGTTAAGCCTGAAGGACTTGTATTTTTAGCAGAAGAAGCTATGAAAGATGTGTCTTTTTATTTACGTCCTGGACACTTAGAAAAAGTTCGTAAAATTCTAGATGATCCAGAGGCTTCAGAAAATGACCGCTTTGTAGCTTTGACTCTTTTAAAAAATTCAGTTATTGCAGCAGAAATGGAATTACCTACTTGTCAAGATACAGGTACTGCTACTGTTATTGCTAAGAAAGGTCAGTTTGTACTTACAGAAGGTAACGATGCTAAACATCTTTCCAGAGGCATTTATAATACTTATTTAGAAAGAAATTTACGATATTCACAAGTATTAGCTCTTGACATGTACAACGAAGTCAACTCTGGAAACAATCTTCCAGCTCAAATAGATATTTACTCTACAGATGGAAATGAATATAAATTTTTATTTTTAGCTAAAGGAGGTGGCTCAGCAAATAAAACTTTTCTTTTTCAAGAGACTAAAGCTTTACTCAATCCTACCTCGCTTGAAAAATTTTTAACTGAAAAAATTAAAAGCTTAGGTACAGCAGCTTGTCCACCTTATCATATTGCTATTGTAATTGGCGGGACTTCTGCAGAAATGAACTTAAAGACTGTGAAGTTAGCTTCTGCAGGGTATTTAGATTCTTTACCTACCAAAGGAGACAAAACTGGCTCTGCGTTTAGAGATCTAGAGTGGGAAGAAAAGTTATATCAAATTGCAAGAAAGACTGGAATAGGTGCTCAGTTTGGTGGAAAGTATCTTGCACATGACGTTAGAGTTATACGCCTTCCACGCCATGGTGCCTCTTGTCCTGTAGGTATGGGAGTTAGTTGTAGTGCAGATCGAAATATTAAAGCTAAGATTACAAAAGAAGGAATATTCTTAGAACAATTAGAATATAATCCTGCAAGATTTTTACCAAAAGAAGAGTTAACGTTACGCGAAAAAGACGTTATACACATTGATCTTAACCAACCAATGGATCAAATAAGAGCTATCTTAACTAAGTATCCTGTAAAAACTAGAGTTATGTTAAGTGGAAGGCTAGTCGTTGCAAGAGATATTGCTCATGCTAAGCTTAAAGAAAAATTAGACAGGGGTGAGGCTCTACCTGATTACTTTAAAAATCATCCTATATACTATGCAGGTCCAGCTAAGACACCAAAAGGTATGCCATCTGGTTCTTTTGGTCCTACTACAGCTGGAAGGATGGATAGTTATATTCCCATCTTTCAAGAAAAAGGTTATTCTTTAATTACTTTAGCTAAAGGAAATCGTTCTAAGATTGTGACAGAAAGTTGTAAAAAATATGGTGGGTTTTACTTAGGTTCAATTGGTGGACCTGCTGCTATATTAGCTAAAGAAAATATTAAAAAAGTAGAAGTTTTAGATTATCCAGAGTTAGGTATGGAAGCTATATGGGGAATCGAAGTAGAAAACTTTCCAGCCTTTATTGTCGTTGACGATAAAGGAAATGATTTTTTTGAGATGCTGTATTGAAATTGTATTTTTTTCCTTATTATCTTCGTCAAGAGAACTAGGAGACGAGGGTATGAAAAAAGTTATTCTACATTTTATGCTTTTTTTAGTTTTTCTTATAGTTTGGAACTGTCAACATGCAAGGGTTCAATTTCCTGTTTCACAGCCTGTAGTTACAGAGCCAAAGGAATGTAAACCACCTGTAAAAAACAAAAAAGCTTGTGAAGATGCTAAAGCTAAGCAAGAAAAAGAGTTAGTAGAAAAAGCAAGTCTACCACCTAAAGAGCATATTTTACAACAAAAGTTTTTTTTATTTGGTTTTTATCCTAAAAAAGTTGTCGTTGACGCTAGATTGTATTGTCCAGGAGAGATTATGGAAATTTACCAATACAGTACTTTTGTAGATCTTATCTTAGAGCAAGCAACGTTTGGAATTTATATGCCAAGAACCATGAAAATTACTTGTGCACCTTAAGGGAGGAACTTTATGAAAAAAATTATTTTTTTGCTTTTACTTACTTTAGTAGTTTCTAATTGTCAAACTACAGTAATCCAAATTCAACCTGGGGTAGAAATAGCCAATGCTTCTCCAAATCAAAAGAAAAGATATGGGACAATTGGTTTTGGATATATTGAAGTAAACAAACAAAATCCAAGTAACTGTGGACAAAATGTAAGAAAAGTAGTGATTCAAAGAGACTGGTTAGATTGTATTATTCATACTTTAATTGGTGGAATTTATACTACTAGAAGTGTAGATGTATATTGTGGAGAGTAAATGACAAAACTTATTTTGTTGATTACCCTAGTTTGGCTTTTTAGCTGTGTACAAGAAAACCAAAATCAAAACCAACCCATTACCCCGCAACCTGAATATACTTCAGAAGATGCGGGGGAGTGGGAAGCAATCAAACAAGACCATCTTCCGTTTACAGATGTCAATCTCAAAGAAAAATCTATCTTTGTGAAAATTGAGAGTAAAACTTTTAATGAAACTCATTATATAGAAAAAATTGGAATTATGAATCAAGATAAGGTAGACTTAGCAGTAAAGTCTTTTAATAGGACTGATAAAACAGAGGTTGCCTTTCAATTTAAAACTTTTCCTGAAGATTGGAAACATACAAAAATTTATGTAAAATGCAATTTACACGACCTTTGGACTACTACCTTAGAAGAAGAAATAGCTAAAACCCGAGCTAGAGAAAGAGAAAAAAGATAGTTATAAAAAAAAGTAAATACCTTCCTACAAAAATGTATTATCCATTTTGTGGTAGTTAAATATGTTCAACAAAATATTTCTAATTTTTGAAATAGTATCCAAGGTTTTTGAAAGATTACTCTTATAATCTGTAAAAATTTATCGTGCTTGTCTTTAAAACCATCCTTTGTGTTTTACTCTTAATCCCACTTTGGATATTTTGATTTTAATTTTTTCATAAGTGCTCGTTTTTATTAGAGTACGCATTTTACATAACGTATTATAAGTCTCGGTTTTCAATAATTTATTTCTTTCATCTAACCACTTACGTTTAATGCGATAACTTAGTTGAGATTATTTTATATGATTTATGGTGAACATTAAAAACCCAATAAAAAAGTTTAAAAGATAAAAAAAATGTATATAGAAATAAGATATTTAAGCAGGGATTTACAGCAAAAAGAAATCTTTTTAGTAAAATGAATTAAGCTAGCTAAACATTCAAAGTATAATAGTAGTTTACAAGAGTTTAATAATTGAATGATTAGCAAATCGTTCGTTGTAAATTGGAAGCTATGTATAAATACATACAGGGAAAGTTAGATAAAATTTTATTTGATGAAGTTATTGAGAAAAAAATCAGATTTCAAATTTTTTCTAAAAATTTAGTAAAGAATTTTATATTCAATAAAAAAGCAGGTTTGTCCATCACCTTTTATGATGTACCTTCTTTCAAAATGTGTTTTAGTAAGAAGAAAATCCCTTTTTTCCTGTAAAATTTCTCTCTGGAGGCAAGTTTTTGCAGAAGAGATTAATTATTTTCTTCACATTAGTTTTGTATCTCGCTTTTTTTATGTAAATAAGCTAAGATTTTTTTTGTAAAAGTATCCAAAATTACAACTTTTTCTTTGAGTTTTTGAATTATATAAAATGGAGAGTTATTCTATGATAAGTTATTTTCAGCGTAGACATGATAAGAAAATAGATCTAAAAGAGTTTGAAAGATCCACTGCTTCGACCTTACTCATCCCCAAACACTTGGTAAAGAAGCTAGACTTAGTTATTCCTTTTGTAGAAAATTCTAAAACTAAAAAAAAGTCGTATAAGTTAAAAGAAGGCCTTAAAAAGCTTTTGGAAAAGTATAGAGGTTTACTTGCTCGAGGATATTTGCCGTTTCAAGGGAAGCCAAAACTCACGTATCAGGAGGAAGGTTTAGAGCTACAGAAGTTTTGTTTTAGGCCGGAGGATGATGATTGGTATGAGCTTGGGATTTTAGCGTATGGGTGTGGAGTCTCCCGTTGTTGGTTATTTAGCTTTTTAGTAGAACTAGATTTGTCGTTAATGGGAGACTTTATAGACCAAGCAAGAGAAATATTTGGAGTTACTTCAGCCGACCTCTCAAGGCCTAAGCTAATTCAGCAAATTTTTGGGAAACGGCGGTTTATACAGAGGATTTTACACTTTCGACTGTAGAAAAAAATCCCAAAACTACAAAAAAGCCACAAGCTTTTTGAAAAAACCAACACCACCTACAAAATCCATTACTAGACTATTGGTTTATTACGATTCACCATGATTAGTAAAGACTACTTAGAAGATTACAGGATTTTTAGGATTTCCCTCTTGTAAGTAACTTCTCCCTATTTCGTTGGCACTCTCCTAATAAGCAACATAAAACATGACAAAAAAATCAACTATTTATTGACATTTTATATTAAAGTTATAAATTATTTTTGAACTATATTAACTTTCACTTCATAAATTTTCCACTCCCAAGGATAAAGCTCAGATGTAAATCTTCTTAACCACTGAGGACGATAAAGAGATTCATTTTCTCGAAAATTTCTAATGTGAAAGGAAGAAATTTTTCGGGTGGATATAATTAAATAAAAAATTTCCTCACCAACATCTTCTTCTACTTGAAACTCATACTCTGATTGAAGATCTGGAATACGATAAATCCCTTTAGTAAAAAAATTTTCACTATCTTCAGAATTAGGAAAAAGTAAATGTAAGCTCCCACTAGACTGTTGATTTAAAATATAAATGTAACTATCTTTTTGTAAAACAACCCTAAAAAAAACTAAATCCCCAAATGTATAAGACTTCCGATTGACAGAAAATATTTCTTGCGGGAAATCCATTGATAAAAAGCAAAAAAGGAAAAAAAAAATTATATACAAATTTTTCATTTTAAAAAAAGTAATTGATAAGATTTCTTAGTAAATAAAAGTAAAAATGTAATGGTCAGTTTCCTACTAAAGATTAGTATTTTTTTAGCTTTACTTAGTTCTAATATATATTCTAACATGAGACTTCCTCGACAAGTTCTTCAATTTCCTTCTTCTACAATTTTTAAAGTTGTTCCTTTAGTAGTAAACAAAGAAATTTTACAATTTGACTGTCCTAAAATTTATAAAGCTGAACTTCTGCCTGTTCAGTTAGATTGTAAAGTAAAGGCTATCTATGAAATTCTCTCTAGTTCTATTTCTAACTCTAGCTACAGTTTTGAGTTTATTTCTCCTTCAAACAAAGCTTATAAAATACTTGTAAACAAAAATCCAGTTAAATATACTACAACATTAGTAGATACCAATTCTCCTATTTTTAAGGAGCACAAAATTTATAGCTTTTGTACTTCTTGTCAGAAAGAAGAGAGAGAAAAATTAAGCAAACTATACAATATAAATTTTTCAAGTAAACTTATAAAAGGAACAAACCTTATTCAAATAGAATACTTACAACCCTTGAGTTCTGAAGAATATAATAACTATTCCAAATATGTAAAATGGAAACATTTTTTTTACTATGAACTTTGGCCCTTAAAGGAATGGAATTTATCTGATAATTTTTATATTTCTGTTCAAATTACCTCACCCATTGAAATTACTCCAACCAAATTCCAAAGGAAAAAAATTATTAGTTGTGATAGTGGTTTAGATACTCAATTTTCTGAGGATTTTACAAACTCTACAATTGAGTATTCATACCAATAAGTAACTTACAAACTCCAACTTGGAAAAAATTTTCTAAATAGGTTACAGTGTATGTATAGTCAATAAAAGTTATGAAATTACATTAAATAAGTAGCTAGAAATTATAGTACATATTTTCACTACTCCTAAGAAGCTAAAAACTAACTTTACAGAAAAAAGTAAATAAATTATTAAATAAGTTGACCTACAAGACATTACGCAAAAAATATGCCCCGATATAAGCAATTATGGAAAAATAAATTTTAGAGGGTTAGTGAGATTAAAACAAAGAATAGTTTTAAACAACCACAAAAAATTTTTACAGATTGCAAGAGTAATCTTTTGAAAAACTTTTGATAGTACTTTAAAAACTAGAAATTTCTCATTGAATATTTTCAGACAACAATATACTTCATTTTCAAGAGGGTCAATTATAAACTTTTTTTACAAGTCAAAAAAAAGTTTTCAAAATTTTAGTTAATTGTAAAATTGGATTAATTTCTCAACGTTAGGGGAATTTATGCTACAAGTTGTAATTGAAAAAATACTTACTCAGGCTAATTATGGAATAGTAAATTTTTTTAGAATACTCTTAAGTCTTTTATTTCTTTATATAGTATTTCCCCTTGAAATTCGAGTTTATAATTACATCACAGTCTTCCATCTTCTATTTTCCACAATTTGGTTTTTACTTAATCAACTAAACTTGATTAAAATTTCTTGGAGTATATTAGGATTTATTCCTCAGGTTTTAGATATTCTCATGGTAACTATTTTTGTAATTTTAACGGGGCATGTAAATTCTTTTGTAAGTGTAGGATATGTAGTAATTGTAGTCTTTTCATCCATTGATCTTAGTCCTATCTATGGAAAAACCTCCGTCATACTTTCTATACTTTTTTTCTTTGGTTCAGGCGTTCTTATTATCAAAAATTTAATTCCTGTTTCAAATATTTTTGGATATGTAACCATCATTCAATGGAAAGGACTCATTATAGCTACTATTTTAATTGGTTTTGCTTTAAGTATAGTAAATCAAGTGATAAGTATAAGCATGCTAAAGAAATCATTATAAAAGGAGAAGAATATGAAAACTAAAATTTACCTAACTTTCTTAATCTTGGTCTTAGGGCTTTCTAGTTGTAAGAAAGGTAAGTCTGGAATGTTATTTTTCCTGCCGCCAGGAGAGGGAGAGCCAGCTTATCTGCCTCCTACTAGCTCTAGTTCAGGAAATAATAACTCGTCGGTAGAAGGCACGGAGGTTCCAGCTAATCCGGGACAAAACGAAGAGTTTCCTAATCCTACTTATGTGATAGCTACTGGGGGTAATCAACAAATTACCATACAGTGGGTGAATCATCCCGATGCTCTCGAGACAGAAATCTGCTATGGAACAGGGGCGTTGGGGTTTCCCTGTGATGGAGTAGGTCAAAACTTTACTTCTACCACAGCAAATAATTTTTTACTAGCTGGTTTAAATGACAACGAAACTCGCTATTTTTTGCTTCGTCATAAATACAGTGGGGGATATAGCTCGGGTGTTACTGTAAATGCAACAACTCTGAGTTTTCCAGATCCTATCTCTGTTCAAGTGCAGTCTTTAAGTGTATTTGGTTCTCCTAAAGTAATTGTTAGTTGGGTAAATTTCAGTGGAAGTAATTCTCCAGATGGTCACATTCTTCTTCGTGGAACTGATGGGGTTACTTTTCCTACTATTGTCTCTCAAGGAGATACTACAATTACAAGTTTTACAGACACCAGTGTAAGCTATGGAAATACCTACTACTACAAAGTAAAGCATAACTATAGTATACATACTAGAGAAAGCACTGGAGTAGTAGTTAGTATTACTCCACAACCTGTCACAGTAAACCCCATTACAGGACTTACTGCTACTGCTTCCAATGGACAAATTTTATTAGGATGGAATCCACCTGGAGCTGGTTTCACTGTCAAAGTATTCCGCTGTGCTCAACCAAGTTGTAACTCTACCAATCCTACGAATGCTACAGCAGGAGTAGTAGAAGTCTGTACTACACTACCTACTAATCCTTCTAGTTGTTTAGATTCAGGGCTTACTAATGGTCAGTCGCATTCGTATGCTGTATATGCAGTAGATCCACAAGGCAATACTTCTACTCCTACTCATATTACATCTATACCGTTTCAGGCTCTTCCTGTATCTGCAAGCATTGCACCTAGATTACGTAAAAACCAAATTGCTTTTACGAGTGTGCCAAGTCTAACTAACAGAATAGAGGTTTACTATTCTATAAATGGAGTAGCAGACTCTAAAAGACCAGGGGACGGAGGCAACGGATTAGAACTTCGTCCTTCACCTAGCAATTGGTGGGCTCCTTCTCCTACAGTTTTCCATCACAATTCTTTGACAGAAGGCGTCACTTATTACTATTCTATTTATGCAGTTTACTCTAATGGAACAGGTTGGACTTATTCTACACCTACTCATGTTCAAGCCCAGCCTTATTACTCGGGAGTGATTATTACACAGAGTTCTTCTATAGCTCCAGCAAATACACAAATTCCTAACACTTATAATTGGGATCAAACTATTCAATTCCAAGCTGCCTCTAGTATTCCAGCTGATGCAAAAATTCGCTGTGAGATTACAAATAGCACAGCTACCCCCCCTGATCCTACTTCTAGTTCTCCTGAGTGTGTAACCTTGTATCTTACAAATGGTCAGACTCGAAATATCAAAGCAGCTGTAGTAGATCCAGAGGGAAATGTAGCAGATATTTCTAGTGCCTTGTATATAATCAACTACAATGCTTATGTAAACAATTGGAAACTAGAAGCTTACTCTAAAACTACTCTCACTTTGATGACTCATGAAGCTGGAAATACTTCTTACTCTGGGTTTAGTTCTGATTTAGTAGCTAAACTTACTTATCAGCCAGGCTCAGGTGAAACTTACTCCATTGAAAAAGGAACAGATACAAATATCAATGCTTCTGCGAAAACAGCTAATACAGATGCAGATTTGCCTGCTCCAGCTAGTGTCAATTCATCAACACTCACTCCAACTGCTTACAACACAGAAGAAGATCGTATAGGACCTACTGCTTCTACTACTACAGCTTTAAACCTCTCTAGTGATCTCAACACTTCTACTTTAAATGGAAAAAGCTATAGTGGGGGAAGGTCTAAAAAGTTTAAAGTCTTGCTAAAAATTGTAAACGGTGGTCAATTTCTTATTGATAAAAACTTTTATGTTGTTTACCCAAAACTCAACTTAGCAAGTATGGATATGTGGAATAGACCTAAGATTACTCCCTACCTTTGGACTAAATACGAACCTGTAGTACAAGTAGATGTAACTAAAACTAGTTATTTTACAGGAACAACAACTCCCGCTAACGGGGCAAAAGTATATTTTAGAGTTCAATATGCTCAAAAAGACAATCCTTATGGAAATACAGATCGTAACATTACTTGGTCTACTACCTATCCAAGTTCTGGAACTTTAAAATGTGGAGGTTCTCATCCAGCTTGGGCAGATCCAGACTATTCAGAGTGCGCAGCGTTCCAGTCTACTACAGGCGAGCCTCTGACTATCATAGACACCGAGCCTTATACTAGTGCCAATCGATTTACTGGAAACTCTGGTTCCCCTTTCACAAAGACTATTCCAGCTGTCAATGGTCGAGCTTATTATCAAATAGATAACCCTTATGATACCTTCAAGATAGGAGAAGCAGGACACTACTCATATGTAGGAACTGTAACAATCAATGGAAAGACTGTATATGATGGAATTGATGAGACAAACAAAAGAGGACAGCTACATAGTAAAGCTTTTCGAACTTTAGTGCGTTTTAGAGTTCGTGCAAGAGGTGAGACTTATCGAGACGCAAACAACATCTTGAGAAGTTTTGAGTCCGATGAAGTTGCTAGTTTTAATGCTACTAAGACTACAAAAATTTGGAATATAAATAATGAATCCTACACCAGTGATATGCCTGTAGGATTTAGAGGTTTTCCAATAGAAGTAGCTGAAAGATATGAAGGTTATGGGACACGTAATCACTTGTATGGGTTACCCTGGTATCAAAAGCATGGATTTACCTGGCTAGGCTCTAATCAAAGTGGAAGTGAGAATTTTGCCTCTGACTCTATTCATAAACACTTTGATACTTCAAAAACGAAAATTGTCATTTACTCTCATGGTTGGCAGAAGAATGGGTTTTATGAACTTTTTATTCACCGTGCAGGTTCTTTTAAGACAGATGGCACAGGTGGAGTCAATCACTATACAAATGCTACGGACTTAAGTAGTTGGCAGACTACTCATGGTGTGGATGTCAATGCAAGAGAATGGATGGCAAATAACTGGTTAACTCAAGGTTATAATGTAGGAATTTTCCATTGGAACAAATGGGCTCAAGAGGATTCCATGCATCCTTATAATGCAGAGCGAAAGATCTGGGCTCCTACAGGAAACAAAAAAATGGCTTTTTATCATGAACAAGTAGGAGATGATAGAAATTATGCTGATCGTCTAGCAGATCCTATTCGTTCAGCAAGTGTAGGCATGATGCTTGCTCAAGAATTTCTTGACTCCTTACCTGATGGTTATACTCCTACAGAAATTATTTTTGGAGGACACTCACTTGGAA
>Ga0308414_1003109_pt1 | contig 10685 bp, 5 predicted proteins | sample HotsprSampleOS50_FD_205667 | JGI IMG/M metagenome (GOLD analysis project Ga0308414, IMG submission 205667) | Hot spring phototrophic mat microbial communities from Octopus Spring, Yellowstone National Park, Wyoming, United States - 20090730_OS50 ...
TCCAGTCCGGCCTCAAAGAGGCCCGACCTTTGTGCCCTTCATCCATTCGACAAAAAGAAATCAACCATCTTTTTCCGCCACATCTCGACTTCAAAATCCTTCAATATCTCGATGTACTCCTCCTCAAATGTGCGGCTTTTGTGGTGCTCTTCCTTGGTGAAATCGTTTGCCGCATTTTTAATCTCGCGAACCAGATCTGAAAGCGCTTCGACGGGTTTCAAGATCAGAATATGGACATGTTCGGGCATGCCTCCGATAACCAACATGTTATGTCCCCGAGATTGGACAACGCTGGTAATACATCGGTGCAGGCGTTCTTCCCATTCCAGGCAGATGAGTGCACGCCGATTTTTTACGGCAAAAACCATTTGGACGTAGATTTGCGAAAAAACGTCGGCCATGATTTGGGTGGGCAATTGGGGTTGGGCCAGGGAAAGCTAATATTATACGAGATACAAAGGTTGGGCCTTTCCAAGGGCGGAGGTGGTAGGGCCGATAGATGTCTAATTTTTCAAGATCTTCCCACCTACAGACTTTCCCTGTGCCGACAAGCGGAAGAAGTATATTCCCGGCGGCGCTTGCTGCAGGGCCGGCTGCAGTTCGATGGTTTGCAGGCCGGCGGCAAAATGGCTCTTTTGAGAAAAGCGAGTTTTCCCGGTAAGGTCGATGATATCCAGCAGGATATCGGTGGGCCGGGAGACGAAAAAGCGCAGGAGTGCCTGTTCGCCACAAGGGTTGGGCTCTACGCCGTACACCTTTAGCGCTGATTCTTCGGCGGCGGAAGGAGTAGTGCCTACATGTAGACGCAGCCTCAGCGGGTCGGGAGCATCGGCAAAGGCCATTGCGGGCGTGACGGCAGAAGAGAGGTAGAGGTGCTGTTCCGCGAGGTCGGCTCCTGTTGCCTTAAACCTCACTCGCCAGGCGGGTCTGCCAGAGCCTTCCCAGGCCACGGTGAAGAGGTGTTGTTGGGGAAACAGGGCAAAGTGCTCTGCCGACATGTTGGCTGCCGGCTCGATGGCCGTCAGCTCCCAGCCGAGGTGATGGAAAGTGCCTTGCAAGGCGCACAGCGGTTTTTCCGCCTCAAAAAGCAATTCCATCTCTCGCCCTTCCGGGCTTGGGTCGGTCAAGGCCTGTGGATACACCGGATACACGTGGAGGCCGACGGTATCCGATGCGCGCTCCTGAACGGCATGGAGCGAACCGGTGATGGCATTTCCGTTGAGGTCACCGACTTTAATGGCTGCGAAATGCTCGGACAAGGCGTCGGCAGATAGATCCTTCAAAAAGCGCTCTTCGGGAAAAATTTCCTGGAAGGGATTGTTGGGGTTCGGGAAAACGTAGTCGGCAGCGACAAACCGCCACGAAGGGGCCGCCGGCAGCTGGGTGTACAGGCCCAAGATGAGTTTACGCAGTTCTATGATGTCGGCCGTAGTCACCGAGCGGCTGTTGTTGGCATCGGCTGCGATGATTTTATACGGATGGTCTAAGGGTTTATGTCCGATGATGTGTTGATTCAGCAGCATTAGGTCATAGGTAGAGACACCGTTAAGCGGGTCGTCGTTTTTCGAGGGTAATATTCGGTAGTCGGCTCCCGTAGGTATGGCATTAAAGGAAAACCTTCCCTCCTCGTCTGTGATAGCGTTGAGCGCGGTGTTGGTGCTGCCGGAGCCGCCCAATATAGACACCGTAGCGCCCTGGAGGTTTTGTTGGTAATGGGTAAACAGCCGCCCGGCTACTTTGGCGTGGGTTGCCGAGCAGGCGTTCATGGGGTCTTGTACGCGTATCTCAGCCTTGCAAAAGGCCGCGTTTTCGGCGGCATCTCGCGCCCAAACTTCTACCTGTTGGACGCCCAGGTCGGCGCATTCAAAGCGCACCGTCTGCTGAGGTGAACCATCGGGTAAGAGGGGAAAGCCCTGTCCCGTTCCGGCGCGCCGGACGGCGGTTTGGACAAAAGCAGCCGGAGTACAGTTATCGGTCGCCGACAGCAGGAAATCTGGTACCTGCAGCGTTTGAGGGTGGCCGTTGGGCAAATTGATGCTCAACCCCTGTAGGCAGAGAAGGTCGGGCGGGCGGCAGTCGCGTATTTCTATGGTATAGGCGCAAACGGAGCGGTTACCACAGCCGTCGTCTGCCGTCCACTCGATGCGGTGTGTGCCGTGCGGCAGCTGCGGCAAGACATATTGAAGCGGTTCCTTTTGCGTGTTCCAGCGCAAAAAGCCCGAAACGACGGAGAAACCTCCGCTCAAAAGGGCAAATCGGTACTTTTCCTCCGGCGGAACAGGACGCAGGTCGAACGGCCGGAGCACTCCGCCGGCAAAGTCGGGGGTGAAGGCATTCCCGTAGCGCACCATGCCGGCGGGAGGTGGGTTAGAACTATCTATAACGGTCTCTTGCACCCCGTCGCCGTCCAGGTCCAGAAAGAGGCGGTAGCGGATGTTCAGGTTTCCCTTGGAGCATTTGTCTTGGGCGGAAACGGCCAAATCGACGCTCGCCTCGCAGAGATCTGTGTAGTCGGGGATATCCGGGTGTTTCCAGGCGGGTGCGCTCCAGAGATTAGGGTCGTTGCCTGTATGGTCGCATACCTGCACCGGGCCGGCAGGGCAGCCGCGGTAGTTGGGCGGCACCGAGTCCCGGATGAGGATGATTTGGCGGTACAGGTATCCGTTGGCATCGGGCGACCAGAAGACGCTGAAATCGGTAGGTTGGGCATCGCCGGGTCGAACGATATGCCAGGTAGCCGGCGGCGAAAAGTTCGGCGGAGCGACGATGGGGCCGGGGAGATTTTCAGGAGAGAGCAAATACTCAGACGGAGTGGGATTAGGGACTTCCACAAGCGGCAGGTGGGGGCTGTAGCGGCATCCGTCTATCACGCGCCACTCGCGCTCTATCCAGTAGCAGGCCAACTTTCCCGCCTCGTGCACGCGGTCTCGATAGGAAATGCCCACGTGAGCACAGGAGGCTCCTAACACCTGCGGCGCAGGCGGGTATAAGCCCGACGAGTCGCAGTCGCCCACCAGCAGGTCGTCCGGAAACCGGATGGCGTATCGAGGCTCGTATGTGACCACAATCCTCTGCGTGCAGGAGGTGCTGTTGCCGTAGCAGTCCACTGCCCGAAAGGTGCGCACAATGGTGCCCCGCGAGCAAAGGGTGTCAAAATCCGCATAGTCGGCCGGTAGCTCTGCCACCTCGCCAATACAACAGTTGTCGGTAAAGATAGGGCGCGGATAAGCCTCCAATGTAGGGTCGAAAAGCGCACAAGAGACCTGAAGCTGAGGGACGATGGAGCAAACGGGTTTTAATTTATCGACCACCCGCACCACCACTTCACAGTCGTTTGCCTGTTGCTCATAAGTCTCCAACCCAACGGCCCCGCTGCCCACCGGCACGTCGTATGCGCGCAAGACGACTTGCACGTCCTTACCTACGTCTGAGCAGCAAAAGCGCACTCGGTCGAAAAAGCTGTTGCCGTCTTGGCAGTCGCTCGGATTCGCTCGGCGCACCTTGAAGCGCACCGGTGCGCAATAGTCCGTAGAGCCGGCGTCAAAGGTAGCAGCGGACACCCAGGCCTCACCTCCACTGTCCAAGGCTACTTGGGTAATCTGTTTGCATTGCACCGAAGGCGGCGAGCCGTCGGCCACCAGCACCTCAAAAGAGCATGAAGCAGTGTTGCCGCAGCGATCGGTGGCCACGTAGACGAAGCCGATTTTTTCGCCCACCGGCAAGGTAACGGCGTCGGTCCAGAAGCCTACCGTGTCGGGGGCGTTGGGCAACGGCGCCAACACACCTGCCCGGCTTTGCACTCCTTTGCTCGTGCTCCAGCAGGCCAAAATGCCCTTCACACCGGAGCAAGCGTCCGACAATCCCACCTCAGGCAAAACCCACGAGCGACTGCAGGCAAACGGGTCGGAATAGAGCAGGGTGTCGGCAGGACAGCGCAGCTCCGGGCCGGTATCGTCCCGTACGACGATGCGCTGCGTATGCTGGCGCATGTCGGCGCCCGACGGCGGGCAGGCATCGTGAACCGACCAGGTGCGCAACAAAACGTAAGTACCCGGGCAAATAGGCGCCTCCACATCTTCGTAAAAAACGCTCGGCGCACAAGCAGAGGCCGCCGGTGGAAGAGCCCACACCTTCTGCCCAAACCAAACGGCCGGGCTGCCCGTGCGCGCCGGTAAAGGCAGCTCTATTCCGCAGTCCAAACTCGTATCGGCGGGGAAAAACACGCTATCCAAGGCTACCCGCTCGATGACTATCGGCTGAATACAGTCGGCGACGTTGCCGGCAGCATCTTTAGCCGTCCACTTTCGCCAAATCCGCCCATATAGGGCTGAAGACGAGGTACAATTAAACGTCTCTGTGCTGTCTAAGTAGGCCAACGTAAACGTTCCGCAGGCTTCCACTACTTTGGGAAAAGCATCCGAAAGCCCTACCTGAGCCGACAAAAAATGCGGAGAGTGGTCGGGCAATGCACAAGGCACAGACAGTGAAACGCAATGCAAAGCGGGCGCAAGAGCATCTACAGCGACGATTCGACTCGTACAACTACTGCCGCTGGGTGCATGGGTAACCACGGCGCGTATCGTGTCGCCCAGGTGCGCGGCGGTCAGCCGATGGCCTATGAAGGTGCCCTTACTATCGAACAATTGTACGAAGAAGTTGGAGTCGCCCGGCGGGCCCTCCAATACCATGTCCGGCGTGACGATGACCGTGCAAGAGTCTGCTAAAGACACCTGTACCCAATCGTTACACACTTGGGCCTTGGACAAAGATAACAGGCCAAAGGCGAGCGAACTCGCAATAATGATGCGAAATACCGGCAATGAGACACGTCGCATCCGACCGAAGGAGGTGACAAAGTGAACGAACAGGAGGGATTAACGCGCAATGGTGCGTCGTTTCTCACGGTGAGCGAGGTCTTGTCGTCTCTAAAGGCTGCCCAAAGGTATGAAGTGCGCCTCTAAAGTGTGGCTCACCCATAGGGGATTAACGATTAGCAGCAATAAAACAAAAATGACCCGCAACCCCGTGGCGGTCGGAATGTTCTAATGCGGAGCTATGCGTCCGGCGGTAAACATCGTCTGGTTTAAGCGCGACCTTCGGCTTAGCGACCACGAGCCGGTGTGTTCTGCCATCTCAGAAGGGTTGCCGGTACTGTTACTGTACTGTTTTGAGCCCTCTTGGATGCGTGCGCCGGACAGCGACGAGCGCCACTGGCGCTTTGTGCGCGAGAGTTTGGACGACATGAAGCACCGCCTGGCGCCCATGGGCATTCCGCTGTATGTTTTTCACGCCGAGGTGCTCGATGTGCTGGACGCACTTCGCTCGGTGGTCACCGTGAAGGCGATTTTTTCCCACGAAGAGACCGGCAATCGCCTTACGTTCGACCGCGACCGCGCGGTAGCGGCCTTTTGCCGAAAGCACGGCATTGCCTGGCACGAGACGCCCACAGGTGGAGTGGTGCGCCGCCTTTATCACCGCGAAGGATGGGAAAAAAACTGGCTCGAGCGCATGAGCCGCCCACCGTGCACTCCCGACTGGCGCGCGCTGAAGCCCGTACACCTGCCGCTGGAAAGCCTCTTGTTTGGGCAAAAGGAGGTCCCTTCAGGCATCCTTACGCCCTGCGCTTCGTTTCAGCCCGGAGGAGAGACGGCGGCTTGGCGCTATTTGAACAGCTTTCTGTACGAGCGGAAGGACAACTATTCCAGACACCTGTCGAAGCCTCAGGCCGCGCGGCGCAGCTGTAGCCGTATTTCGCCTTACCTGACCTGGGGCAACCTCAGTATGCGCCAAGTATGGCAGGCGACGCGCTCGGCCGTAGAAAGTACCGGCGACCGTTTCAACCTGGGTGCCTTCTCCAGTCGCCTATTCTGGCATTGTCATTTCATCCAAAAGTTCGAAGCCGAGTGCCGGATGGAGTTTGAAAACCTCAACCGCGGTTTCGACACGTTGCGCACCGAAATAAACGCCGAGTGGGTGGCCGCCTGGAATGAGGGCCGCACCGGTATACCTTTGGTGGACGCCTGCATGCGCTGCGTGAAAGCTACCGGATACTTGAACTTCCGCATGCGCTCCATGCTGGTGTCTTTTCTAACCCATCACCTCTGGCAGCCCTGGCAAGCGGGGGTACACCACTTGGCCCGCCAGTTCCTGGACTACGAGCCCGGCATTCACTACGCCCAATTTCAAATGCAAGCCGGCACTACCGGAGTAAACACCGTGCGCGTCTACAACCCCGTCAAACAGGCCGCCGAGCACGACCCTGAGGGCGAATTCATTCGGCAATGGGTACCCGAACTGGCCCACCTGCCCGTGCCCTTCGCCCGCGAGCCTTGGAAGATGACACCGCTCGATGCGGCCTTCTATCGCTTTCGTCCGGGCGTGGACTACCCACACCCTGTGGTGGACGTGGAAAAGGCCGCTGCCGCCGCCCGACAGCGGTTGTGGACACACCGACGTACCCCGGCGGTGAAGGCCGAAAACCAACGCATCCTCCGCATACACACCAAACGACGCCGGGCCGATGAAACAACCGTCATGGGCGATACAAAGACCGTGGAAGCCTTGCTGAAAACGCTTTGGCGACCCGAGTCGCAACAGCATGCAACGCCTCTTAAGGAGGCCAAAGGGTAATTTCAGCCGAAGTATTCGTCTAACTGCCTCTGCGAATTACTTTCGCCTTGTGGAACGTGAAGTAGTGATGTCGATACTCACTTCAGCAGGCCTGCTCTACGGCGGCCTATGCGCCCTTTTCTACTTCGGACAACACCTCTTCTTCTTCCGCCCCGAGCGCTTGCCCAAAGGATTTGCCTATCAGTACCCCTTCCCGTTTTCGGAAATCAACTTCGACATGGAAGACGGCGGCGTGGTCAATGCGCTGCACTTCCAAATACCGAACAGCCGCGGCGTAGTCTTCTACATTAAGGGGAACTCGCGCAGCATCAAAGGCTGGGGAAAGTTCGCCCGCGATTTCATAGGCAAAGGGTATGATTTCTTCATCATGGACTTCAGAGGCTTCGGAAAAAGCCGCGGCCGGCGTACAGAAAGCATTTTATACAGCGACTTGCAGCAGGTGTACAAGTGGCTGGCCGCCCGCTACGGAGAAGAGCGCATCGTGCTTTACGGGCGCTCCCTGGGCAGCGGCTTAGCCGCCCGGCTAGCCTCCTGGAATAACCCGCACCTCCTCATTTTAGATTGCCCTTACTACTCCTTTTACTACCACATTCACCGCTACGGTTTCTGGCTGCCGCTGCGCTGGCTATTGCGCTACCACATCCGGACAGACCTATTTGTCCGGAAAATTCAATGCCCCATCTTCATCTTGCACGGAAAAGAAGACCGCCTCATCCCTTATGCCCAAAGCGAACGACTACGGGCCCTTGCTCCGAACAATATCCACCTCTTTGCCATCGAAGGAGCAGGGCATAATAACTTGCCCGACTTTCCGGCTTATCACGACCTCTTGTACGGCATCTTGCACGCCGACCTTTCGGTTATTCAGCGCGCTTGAGAGGCCACCGTAGTGTTTATGAACCTCGACATCCTGTTGACCTTACTTATCCTCGTAGGCGCCGTGATTTTGTTCGCCACGGAGCTGGTGGCCATCGATGTGACGGCTATGATGGTCATCGGCGCCTTGGTTTTGACGGGCATCCTCTCGCCTCAGGAGGGCCTGTCGGGCTTTAGCAATACGGCCGTGGCTACCGTAGCGGCTATGTTTGTGCTGAGTGCAGCAGTGGAGAAGAGCGGAGCTCTACATCCGGCGACGGCCTTTTTGGAGAGACTCTTCCGGCGCAACTATTGGCTAGGAGCAGGCGTCATGCTGGTCGCGGTATCGCTCTTTTCGGCTTTTATTAACAACACACCGGTGGTTGCCCTTTTTATTCCGGTGGTGCTGTCGTGTTGCCGAAATGTGCAGGCCAGCCCGGAGAAGTTGCTCATACCGCTGTCGTATGCCTCGATGTTTGGAGGAGTATGTACCCTGGTGGGTACTTCTACGAACATCTTGGCGAGCGAGATGGCGGCAAAGAACGGCCTGAAGCCCTTCGGAATGTTTGAAATGACACCCATAGGCCTCATCTTCCTGGCCGGTGGATTCCTCTATCTGGTGTTCTTAGGGTGGCCTCTGTTGCCTGGGAAGACGCGCATATTCTCCTTAGAGGAAAAGTTTCACCTAGGCGAATACGTGACCAACGTAGTGCTGCAAGCCGGGGCTCCTTCCATCGGAACGACGGTCAAGACCTCTCCCTTGGTGACGGAACTGGGGGTGGAGATTATTCAAGTAAAACGCGGCAACCAGCGCTTTTTTGCCCCGCCGCCGGATTTCGTGCTGGAGGAGAACGACATCTTGAAAGTGAAGGGAGACGTGGAAAAAATCCGCAAACTGCAAAAGCGCAATCGCATATTGGTGCAGCCCTTGCCCAACCAAGGAACCCTCCCGAAATCGGGCATAGGATTGGTGTTGCACGAGGTAGTTATTCTGCCCGACTCCGACCTGGCGGGCAAACGCCTTTCGGAAATCGACCTGGAGGAGCGCTTTAGCGGTGCCGTTTTTTTGGGTGTAAGAGGGCGAAAGGGCCTGGAGCATCGCGTCATCGGCGAGTGGAAATTGTCTGCCGGAGATTGCCTCTTATTCGGCTCGCCTAAAGACCAGTCGGAGTTGTTGCACCGCAAGTACCCGGACCTGTTCGTGGTCAACCACACCGACCACGGCGATTTTTTTCGGCGCGAGGCGCTCTTATCGGCTTTGGTTATCTCGGGCGTGATCGCAGTAGCCACGTTGGAGGTCATCCCTATCGTTACTGCGGCACTGTTGGGTTGCATGGTGCTCATCTTGACGCGCGTCATCACGCCCGAGGAGGCTTACCGAAGCGTCAGCTGGAAGGTCGTCTTGTTGCTGGCCGGCTCGCTCAGCCTGGGTCTGGCATTGGAGAAAACCGGCGCCGCCCGCCTGTTGGCCGCACAGATACATGCCCTATCCGGCTCATTTGGCCCGGCAATCGTGCTCAGCTTAGTATACCTTTTTGCCAGTCTGATGACCGAGGTAATGTCGAATAACGCCACGGTAGTGCTGTTAGCACCCATTGTCATCGCAGTGGCCGAGTCCATGGGCGTGTCGGCTCGGCCGTTCCTCATGGCCATCACCTTCGCTGCCTCTGCCAGTTTCATGACGCCTATCGGCTACCAGACGAACACCATGGTTTATGCTGCGGGTAATTACACCTTTCGCGATTTTTTCCGCGTTGGGGCGCCGCTAAACTTGCTCTTTTGGCTGTTGGCGAGCTTGCTCATCCCGGTGTTTTTTCCTTTTTAAAATAAGCACCCTGCGCCCAACCTCTCCGAGGTTGGGTAGTGTCAAACTTTGGGTGATGCAAATGTTTATAAAATGCTGAAAATGAGATTTTTTAACTAAAAACTTATCACTCAAAACTAAACACTACCCGAGGTTTTACTGCAAAACGAGATGAGGGCTTCCGCCCATCTGCCCTGCCCGCTCAGAAGGGAAGCAGGCGCAGGGAAGAGGGGTGTTGTTGCAGGTAGCTGCGGATGATGCGCGCGGCGTCGGGGTCGGGGAAGGGGATTTGTGCAGCTTGCAAGGCCTCTTCAACGGAGAGCACGTAATCCGTAGAGCAGTAGGTGTAGCCGGCGAAGTTACCTTCGCGCACCAGTACGACGGCTTGCTCTTCGGGCGTGCGGCCGGTCTCGATGAGGGCGAAGTTGCCCGAAAGTTTGCGGGAAAGGGTTTCGATGGCTTGCTGCGCGCGTTCGTTGTAGCGCTCCGGCGGTTCGGCGCCGATACAGGCACCCTGGCAGCGCCGCAAGCCGTAGTGGAAACAGGCACCTTCCACCTGTTCCAGATGGCAGAGTTTGAGGCACAGCTCGAACCGCCGCGCTACGCTCTCCAGCCAGCTGCGGGCGTTCGCCAGGCGCGGCATCTCGGCTATGCACTCTAGTGCCGAGTCCGGTTGGCGGCGCAGGCGCCCCAGCACCAGGCGCCTATAGCCCTGTCCATCGGTGTAGGCGTAGATGGCGGCGCTAAAGCGGCGTAGGCGCAAGGCCCGATTGATGCGCGGCTGAAGGCGCTTGATCTCGGCACTTTCCAACAACAAGGCCACCAGCTCGCTGCCCGTCACTTCATAGCTGAAGTCTGCCACACCAGCCCGCAGTTGCTCGCCCTTGGACGAAGTATCGGCGAAGTGTTCCAGCAGCCGCTTGCGGATGTTGATGCTCTTGCCCACGTAGATTACCCTGCCCTGCCCGTCGTGTAAGTAGTACACTCCGCACTCTTCCGGCACCTCCTGTAGGCGCTCCATTGTGATGTTCTCCGGCAGCAGCGCGGCCTGCACCCCGTGGTTTACCAGTGCCCGTAGGGTCTCCTCGCCGTTTTGGGCCGATAGGATGTGCTCCAAAAGCCGAGCCGTAGCCAAAGCGTCGTCTAAGGCCCGGTGGGCCCGCTCGGAAGCGATGCCGAAATGGGCGCGCAGATAGTCCAAACTATAGCCGGGCAGACCTGGGAAGACCTTGCGCGTCAACCGCACGGTGCACAACCGCTGTCGGCAGGTGTACGCGTAGCCCAGCCGGGCGAACTCCTGGCGCAGAAAGCCGTAGTCAAAGGCCGCGTTATGGGCCACAAAAACCGCTCCCTGCGTCATTTCGACAATGCGCCTGGCTATCTCAAAAAAGCGCGG
>Ga0308414_1003111_pt1 | contig 10683 bp, 10 predicted proteins | sample HotsprSampleOS50_FD_205667 | JGI IMG/M metagenome (GOLD analysis project Ga0308414, IMG submission 205667) | Hot spring phototrophic mat microbial communities from Octopus Spring, Yellowstone National Park, Wyoming, United States - 20090730_OS50 ...
GATAGACTAATGATATTAATTAAAGGATACTACAATATAAATAATAAACTTTTATTTGGAATTCAATTTAATCTATTTTTCTACCCAGGTTTCCCTACTGCAAGTCAGTTAGGTTATCATGATTTTACTCAGACTAATTCTACAATTGTTTTAGCTGAAGATCAATATCATTTAGATTTGGATAAATTACCCTCTTTTCAAATTAACTTTATTATCCAAGTTCTTTTTTAGTTATTTTTTAATAAAACTTTAAGATTTTTTCTTTTATAAATTCTTTTGGAATTATTCCTGTAACAACATTATTAAATTTATATAGTCTGCAGGTATAATTAACACCTTCTGTTTTTTTTTTCTGTATAAATATCTATACCATTTACAATTATTGAAGGTGAACCTTGAAAATTATACCTTTTTGCTGATTCAAGATCTTTAATATTTATAATTTCAAGATCATTTTTGTCTATATTAAGTTCACTAATAACTTCTAAAAGATTTTCTAATGACTTACTATAATTTGGACATTCCTCAAAATAAAAAAATTGAATCAATTTTTATCTCCTTAAAATTAATTTTATTGAAAATTTAAAATCATAAAAAGCTTTATCCCACCATTTTTTACTTTTTGGAAAAAAAACATTTTCATAAAAAGAAATAATTTTTTTTCCTATTTTGCAAATTTTATTTTTACTTTCTAGAACCCCATTTAAATTATTAAAAAAGTATTGATTTTCAAGAATAACTGCAATAATAGATTTAATGTTAGCAAAAATAGAATTACCTAAAGTTCCAAATTCAAAAGCTGTTGCAAAGTTTATATCTGGATAAGTTTTACAAATAAAATCTATAAGATCTCCTTTTATTTCATAAAAATCATCTGTATTTGAAGAAACTACAAGTGGATATTTATTTTGTAAGTAATCTATAAAACTTTTATTTTTCATATAAATTGAATTTACAATGCTCATTTGATTTGAAGGGCCATAACCAGTATGAATGTCTAAAAAAATTGTATTTTCAGCCTTTTTTTCATTAAAAAGCTCTTTATATATTCCTTTTAATAATATTGTTTCTTTTTGAAAACAATTCCCCATATAATATATACCATGAGAATTATAATTTTGACCTGATAATAAAAGATTTTTAAAATTAGATTGTCCAATTTTTAAAATTATTCTTAAAATATTAAAAAAAGTTTTTATATATGAAAAATATAAATTTTTTATCTTTTTCTTGGGATTCACAAATTCATCAATAATTTTATATTTTTCATCTATATCTTTAAATTTATTTTCTTCCAACAAAAAATTTCTATTTAAATCAACATTGTTTCCATTTACTCTTCTTTTATTTTTCACCCCAAATGGGTTTGCATTAATTATAAAAGAGAGATCAAAAAGTTTAGTAAAAATAAAATTATCATTTAATTTATAAATTTCAGGAATAACCTCATCAACAAAAAAATAAATCATAGCAAATCCCACATAACCTTCAATACCATGTAACCCGCTTTGCAAAACAAGATGTTTTTGTGTATCAGGATTTCTTGCTTTGATTAAAAAAGTTTCCTCATAATTATCTATATCTACAATTTTATAAAAATTTTGTAATATACCTTTAATTTGTGGTATAGATTGAATAATCTCTTCAAAATTTTTAAAAATTTTCATTTTATTTCCTTTTTAAGATTATTATAATTTAAGATAATTTTTTTATTTTACTTTTATATTTTTATTATTTATTAAACTTTTAATTTTTTCTTTAATTTTTATTTTTACACTATTTTTAATTTTTATTTTTAAGATTTTATCTTAATTTTAAGACTCTTATTTATAACCAAAAGAAACAGCCAAAACTAACAATAAAGAAGTTATAATTAAAATTATTAATTGTAAAATAAAAGTAAACTTAAACCACTTTGGATAACTTATCCCGCTTATTGCAAGACCAATTAACAAAACAGGATTTGTTGGATATATAACATTTGAAAATCCATCACCAAATTGAAATGCAAGAATAGCAATTTGTCTGCTAATTCCAGTTATATCAGAAAGTGGTGCAAGTATAGGAATTAATAAAAAAGCTTTAGCAGATGCTGAGCCAATAAAAAAATTTAAAAATAATGTTATAAAATAAATCCACAATGATGTTCCATATTTACCAGCTTTTTTCATGTTTATTGATGCATAATAAAGGATGGTATCAATTATATTTCCCTTTTTTATGATATAATTAACTCCCATGGCAAGTAAGATGAGTAAAATAGCGGGTGCTATACCAATAAAACCTTTAAATGCAACATTTATAGCTTTTTTGAAAGGGATTCTTTCTATTATACTTGTCCCTATTGAAATAATAATGAATACAATTGCAATAAATGGTAAAGATAACCCTGAAATTGATTCTATAAAAATAGTAGAGAATATAAAACAGAACATTATTATTATCATAATTATAAAAAAAACTACAGATGGTTTTAAAATTTTTTTACTTTTATTTAAACTATTATTAAACATTTCATAATCTAATTTTTCCATTGTTAATAAAGGCTTTTTTCTAATTTTTATAAACAAAAATAAAATAAGGATTAAATAAACAATAAAAAAAATAAGAAGTCTATAAGGAAATCCTGAAAATACAGGAAGCCCTGCAAGTTTCTGCGCAACCCCAAGAGTAAAAGGATTTGAAATTGCTGCTGAAAAACCAAATCCTGTTGCAAGTAAACTCATAGAAAGCCCTATAAGTTCATCCCATCCAAGGTTTTTTGATAAAAGAATAATAAGAGGAACAAGAGGAAGCATCTCTTCAAATATTCCAAACATTGATCCTATTAACATAAAAAAGAAAGAGATCATAGCAACAAGGAGCAATTTATTATTTAAAAATCTTATAGTTAAAATTTCTATTATTTCTTGCAAAACTTTAGTTTCATATATTATTGCAAAAGAAATCCCAATTATAATTATAAAAATAATAATTGAAATAATAAGAATATTTCCAGGGGCAAATAAAACGAGTAACCAGCTTATAAACCAATAATATAAAGGTAAAGGTTTTTCATTAGAAAAGGTAAATGAATCAGGAACTATAATTTCTTCAGAGTTAGTTTTTATTCTTTGATAATGGCCTCTTGGTATAATTTGTGTTAGTATACCAGCAAAAATTGTTAAAATAAGCAGGATCAATACAGAAGTAAAAAAAGCTTTTTTACTGATAATAATAGTAGCTGAACCTTGATTTTTAGACATAATATTTCCTTTAATTGAAATTTATTAACTTAAATAATTTTAATTATATTTTGAAATTATTCAAATTAATCTTATTAAATACATATTTTTTTATAAAATATATTATAGAAAATTAAATTTTTTAAATTACACTAAAATAAACAATAAAGATCTTAAGGAGTAATATATGAACTTTGATTATTTAAATATTTTTTTACAAAAATTTGAATCCCCTATGCTAAACTCAATTTTTAACTATATTACATTGATAGGTTATGAACTTGGCGTAACAATAATTCTATGCATATATTTATTTGGTTTTTCTTTTCATAAAGGATTTTTTGTTATTCAAACATCATTTTTAACTTTTACTTTAACAGATATTTTAAAAAATATTATTATGATAAATAGACCATTTATCAATAATCCAAAAATAAAAAACCTCGATACCACTATGATAAAAGAAATACAAAAAGGAAATGTTTCTTACTCTTTCCCATCAGGTCATTCAAGTGGTATAACAACAACATTAGGTTCTATTGCAATACTAATAAAAAATAAAACATTTTACTTATTTTCAGTTATTGTAATACTTCTTGTTTTATTTTCCAGAATATATCTTGGAGTACATTCTTTACTTGATGTTATAGGAGGTTTTTTTCTTGCAATAGCAATTATTTTAATATATTATATTCCATTAAATAAATATATTGAAGAAAATAAAAATTTCCCTTTTAATTTTTTCATAGCAAAAAAAGAAATTATTTTTTATTTTCTTTTTTTTATATTTTTACCAATTTGCATTATTTTAATTCCTGTTAATTATGATAAAAGCAATATTAGTTTTTTAGCAGGAATAAATTGTGGTTATCTATTACTTTTTTTTATACTTAATAATATTTATAAAAATAAAAAAAATGATAAGCATAATTACAAGAACTCATTTTTTTCTATTAATTACGATATGAGTATTTTTAAAATAATTTTAAGAATAATAATTGGTTTTACAATTTATCTAACTATTAAAACATTACTTTCTTTATTATTCAAAGAAATATTTCAAGAAAATTTAGTGAATTTTAATTTTTTAAGAATATTAAGATATATTATTTTAGGTATTCTAACTGTTACAATATCAATTTTTATTTTTTTAAAAACTAAAATTGCTCAAATTATTATTATTGAAAATAATAATAAAATAAAAAAATAAAAAAACATTAAAAATAATAAAAATAAATTATAATAATAAAAATAATTATATGATAATATAAAAAATCAAAAATAAAAAAAAGTAAAAACCAACATAAAAAAATAACCATAAATAAATAAAATAGCCCTGTAGAAACTACAGGGCTAAAAATTTATCTAATTAATTTATTTGTTTTTTTTCATTTCTATAAAATCAATTGCTTCTTTTGATAAAAACCAATCATTACCATTAAACACAGTAACCCCTTTAAATATTTTTACTATTTTTCCATCTTTATCAATACAATAATTTTTATTTTCAGGAAAAATTAAACTAACACCATCTGATTGTATTATTATTAATTTTGGGTTATTTGAATCTGATTTATCACTATAAACAAGGGCTACATTTTTACTATATTTTTTATTAAATTTAACTGTTGCCTCTTCTTGAACTTTTGTTTCAATTTTATTAAACAATAAATCAGTTGTTCTTTTTAAATTTAAACCAAGAACTTTCTCTATATAGAAAGCTATATCTGTATTATCTATAACTCCAGTTGGCTTATCCTTATATGGTGAATAAATATATAAAACAACTTCTTCACCTGTATGTCCATTAGTGGTAAAACCAATATAAGCTCTATTTGCCATCATAGGGCCTAACACATATGCTAAACTATAAGGTTTTTTTGGATCTTTTGCTTTTTTCATTTCAAAATATTTTACAATTTCTTCTGTTTCTTTATCTGTTAAATCAGATATACCATAATACTCTGCTATAATAGCTTTTATTTGATCTATACCCATATCATCATTGATCATCTTTTCAACACCTTCAGCTGTTAATTTTGCTTTTTTTAGAGGAGCTATAAATTCTTCAAGCTTTCTCTTATCATAATCATTTGAAGTTGCTCTATTTCCTATAGTTATACCACTATTTCCATGATCTGATACAACTATAACTATTGTATTTTTATCTTTTTTTGCAAAATCAAGAGCTACTTTAACAGCTTTATCAAAAGCAAGTATATCACCTATAAGAGCAACAGGATCATTTGCATGAGCTGCCCAGTCAATCTCAGATCCCTCAACCATTAAGAAAAATCCATTTTTATTTTTGCTTAAAATTTCAATAGCCTTTGCTGTCATTTCAGCAAGAGATGGTTCATTTGTTCCAACTCTATCAAAATCATAAGCCATAGGTCCATCTGCAAAAAGACCTAAAATTTTTGGAGAATTAATTTTCAATAGATCATCTCTTGTAGTTACTAATGAATATTTTTGTTCTTTAAAAAAATTGATAAGATCTTCTTTATCAGATCTTTTATCAGCTTTAAAATAATTTGCTCCACCACCCATTATAAGATCAATAAAATTATATGCTTGTTGCTCAGCAATTTTATTCATTTCTTTTCTTGAAATTGCATGTGATGAAAAAGTAGCTGGAGTTGCATGTGAAGTTTCAGAAGTACTTACTATGCCAACAGCTTTACCAGCTAATCTTGCTGCTTCAAGAACTGTTGCAACTGGTGAAAGTTCTTTATCCTTATCTACAGGTGTAACATTAGGCATACCAAATTTATCAGGCAACATAGCTATAAAACCTGTACTTGATTTAAATCCTGTTGCAAATGCAGTACCTGCTGGTGCTGAATCAGCTATAGGAGCATCAGAGCTATAAGTTCTTACAAGTCCACAAGCCATCTCATCCATAGCAAGTGGTTGTCCACCATTATACCACCTTGCAAGAGTTGTTCCACCAATACTCATTCCATCTGGAATTAACAAAATAACATTTTTGACAGCAGTATAATTACCTATTCCACCTGTTGTTATTAGAATAAAAATTAACATTAGAGCAAATAAAAACCCTAGAATTTTAGAACTTTTTCTAATCATATATCCTCCTTTTAATATCTAAATAATGTTTAAGATGTAAATATTAATTTTTTAAAATTTTATTATTAAGATTTTATAAATTAATGTTAATTTTTTATTAATATTTTCTAGTAATTTTACATATATAACCTTTTAATATAAATCATAATATCTTAAATTATATTTTTTCATGTTTTTAATTTTTTATTTTTTATTTTTTATAAAAAATTTTGTTGACAAAAAAAAAATATATTATAATTTGTGCATATGCACATAATTTTTTATTTATTAATGTATATTAATTTTATTCAAATTATTTCTGCTTTTTATTAGTAAAACTTAATATAATTAAATAATAAAAATATGAGCTGTCATAAGAAAAAAAGATGTTGCAGAATACTTGATTCAGACAAAATTTATAAGCCAATAGGAACAAATTGTTTTAGTAATAATAGTGTTGAAATTTTTTTAGATGAGTTTGAAGCAATGAGACTATGTGACCATGAAAAATTAAGTCAGATAGAAGCTTCAGAGAAGATGAATATTTCAAGAGGAACAGTTCAAAGACTATTAGAAACAGGCAGATATAAATTAATCGATGCATTACTTAATGATAAATTAATTATAATTAAAAACAAAGTATAAATGTTTATAATTTGATTATTATGCAATAAAAACTTTTATATACAAAAATAAAAAAAGGAGGTTATATGAAAATTTGTATGCCAGTTGAAGGTTTAAATGGATTAAATGAAAGGATTTTTGGACATTTTGGAAGTAGTCCATATTTTTTAATCTATGATACTGAAACAAAAGAGATTAAAACAGTTAAAAACACAAATGAAAATCATATTCATGGTGCATGTCAGCCTACAGATTTACTTAAATCCGAAAATATCTCTGCTGTTATTATTAGTGGAATTGGAATAAATGCTTTATTAAAATTAAAAAATGCTAATATAAAAATTTATATTTTAAAACCTGAAGATTTAAATTCTTTGACTGTAGAAAAGGTAATTAATCTATTTAATGAAAACAAATTAATTGAATTAACAGAAGTAATCGATTGTTGCGATAACACTGATCATAATCAACATTATCATATGCACCATCATAATCAAAAAAAAGATTGTCATGGACATAGCACATTTAATTGTTGGAATAATCATCACCAAAACTGTTAGATCTACATTAATTGTATAAAGTTATATTTTTATATATTAATCCTCTCTATTTAAAAAACCTGCTCTGATTAAAAAATATAAAAAAGTCATAATAGAAGAGGCTGCAGCAGCAACATAAGTCATTGCTGCTGCTGATAAAACTTTTTTTATACCCTTAAGCTCCCCTAAATCAACAATATTATTTTCATATAATATTTGTTGTGCTCTTTTTGAAGCATTAAATTCAACTGGAAGTGTTATAAGTTGAAATAAAACTACAATACTAAAAAGAATTATACCAAATTTAACAAGACCCATCCATCCAATAATAAATCCTAATACAATTATTATCCATGAAAGATTTGAACCTATTGATGCTGTTGGAGCAATTAAATTTCTTAAAATAAGAGGTTTATAATTTTCTGCATGTTGAATAGCATGACCAGTTTCATGTGCTGCTATTCCAATAGCTGCAATTGAAGTACTATTGTATACATCAGGAGAAAGTCTAACAACTTTTTTATAAGGGTCATAATGGTCTGATAAAAAGCCTTTTGAAACTTCTACATTAACATCTGACAAACCATTTTGGTCTAAAATCATTCTTGCAATTTCATAAGCTTTATAACCTGTTTTGGATTTTATTTTTGAATACCTATCAATAGCTGATTTTACATTTAAAGAAGCTATCATAGATAAAAATAAAACAGGCAACATCAATATCCAATATAAAGGGTCAATTCCATAATACATTTCCCCCTCCTTATAACCCTATTAATAAAAATTTTCAATTATTGAATTTTTTTTCAAGCTTTAATTAAAAATAATATTTATTTTTTAACAAGCAATTATTTTTTTAAAAAATGTATTTTTTTTAATTATTTTTTGTAAGATTATACTAAAATTAAAAATAAGTTTTTAATATAATTTTTTATAAAATTAATTAACAACAATTATGGAATTTGAAAAAAATCTATCCACGGTTTTGAAAAAGAAAAATAAGTGTAGAAAAATATCGAGAGAAAAAGAAAGATAAATATAGAGATTTTAGATAAAATATTATAATTTATCCTTGATATATCTTTTTCAATACTTAAAGAGAAAATTCCTGCTAAAATAAGAACAAAAAATGCCCATATAATCTCGTATAAATCTTTATGAACTTTACCATATAATGCTGGAACAATATACCAGATAATAACTATAAACCATAGCAAAATTGAATTTATAAGCAAAGATGAATAAATAGAAAAATCCAATTTTTTATTCTTGCAATATAAGAAATCTATCAACGAAGTTACAAAATATGCCCAAAAAGCTATCTTTAAGTGAGAAAACACAGATTCATCTGTTCCAGAAAATATTTTTAATATATTTCCACCTAAAAAATCATATGCGAAATGTAAAATGGAAAATGATAAAAGAAAAATAATTAATTTAAAAACTTTTTTCATAATAAATTCTCCTCAAAAATTTCTTATAATATTTTTGACATAAGCTCAATTTATTAAGTCAATTAATTTTGTTTATTTAGTTTATTCTAAATAATAAACTTAAAAAATACAAAATTTTATATGATTTGCTTTTTTATATCTTCTTTATTAAACATTTTTAATTAAACATTTATTAAATATTTACCATGCATTAAAAACATCTTCAGCAAAACCCAAAAGGTTATTAAATTTTAAAGTTTTATTTTCTTCCAATTTAATAATACCACTAAAATATCCAAAAACCTGATGCTGAATAGATTTTATTATTAAAAATTCAGATTTTGAATTCCTATCTATTATTGGAACAAAATCAACATTAAGTCTTCCTTCATTATCAAAAATCTTCCAGTTTTTTAAGTAATTTTTTGGATCATACTTAAATTCAACATTATCAAGTTTATAAAGTTTTCCATCATAAAATATTGCATTCTCACTAGCTAAACTTCTATCTGAAAATCCATAGCCAAGATTCCAGCCAAATCTTTTGCCATCAAGATATGAAGATAATGAACTCCAGTACCATCTATTTTTATAGGTCCAGACACCTCTTCCCCAATCTAAAACTGCAAGATCTGTTTGTTCATCAAAACTATATATTTTATTACCGATTTTAATCTGCCCCTTTACAACCATACAATTTATCTTTTGGTTGTAATAAAATGCAGTTCTTTTTTCTTTCCATGATGTTGCTATGCATATTGTATCGTCATTATCGGGTGTTATAAGGGTAATTTCTCCTTCTATTCCTTTGTTTTTATAAAAATCTTCTAATAAAGAAGAATTAAAACTTATCCTTCTTTCAACAGTATTATTTGAAAATTTAATTGTTTCAACAGTTATTTTTATTTTTTTATCTTCATACTTTACTAAACCTTCATCGCTTTTTGGTGAAAGATTTAATCTTCCCATTGGAAATAAAAAAAGAGAATCTACAGGGTTATAATACTTGTTATTAAAATCAAAGAATGTAATTGAAGAAAAACCAAGATAACCCATATCACTTATTGTTAAAGCGATACCAAAGCCATTTTTATGAGAAATAGCGGCATAATAATCCCATTCTTTTATTTTTATTTTGCATGCTTTTATTCTGCTTCTATCATACTGCCAGTAAGGTTTTCTCGCCCAACCCTCTTTTGTAATAAATCCTTTTTCATCATGTAAAGGTATTTCTTCTAGTATTTCAATTTGCATATAATATCCCTAAAAATTATAATATTCTATTTAATTTTTCTACTAAACTATAATTCACAATTTTCTTTTTTCAAACATAAAAAAATCAATTTAAACTAATTTTTTTGGTCTTTTTATAAGAATAAGTAAATTAACATAAGCAATAAAAGTAAAAAATATAAATTTAAAACCCGATAATAATCTTGTTTAATTTTATGAAATTAATAAGTTTTTGTAATCTTATTTTTAATTCTAATTATTTTGATTATTCTTATTTTTCAAACATCTTCAATACAATTTTATCTTTAATAATAGTCTTTAGCTGTTTTTTAGGTTTTTTTAGAATTAATTATTTTTTTACCTCAAAAAATATAAATATCATTTCAAAAAATAAAAATATTTCTAATAATTTGCAAATGAATTTTTCTATTTCTGTTATAATACCAGTTAGAAATGAAGAAAAAAGATTACCATTACTACTTGAAAATTTAATTAACCAAACCTATAAACCTTTAGAAATAATAGTTGTTGATGATGGTTCCCAAGATAGAACAAAAGAAG
>Ga0308414_1003113_pt1 | contig 10683 bp, 11 predicted proteins | sample HotsprSampleOS50_FD_205667 | JGI IMG/M metagenome (GOLD analysis project Ga0308414, IMG submission 205667) | Hot spring phototrophic mat microbial communities from Octopus Spring, Yellowstone National Park, Wyoming, United States - 20090730_OS50 ...
GAGCTATCTCATAAAAAGATCAGAATCCGTGTAGCTGGATTGGTTGTTGAAGAAAATAAAATTTTAATGATAGCTCATAAAAAAGGGAGCGAAATTTACTGGTTGCTGCCTGGGGGAGGAGTTGAATATCATGAGCCGCTTGATGAGGCACTTAAAAGGGAATTTCTGGAAGAATTGGGGCTTAGTGTTAATGTTGGTGATATTGCATTGATAGCTGATTCAATAGAACCTAATGGGAAGCGTCATATTGTTAATATTGTATTCTGGTGCAATCTGGTAAACCAGTCAATACGTCTGGGGAATGAAAAAATTTTATATGATTTTAGTTTTAAGCACATTGATGAATTGGCTGATATTATAATGTACCCGCCACTTAATGAATATATCATTCAATTGTTACAAAATAAGAATGAAAGGATTTATAAAGGTTCGCTGTGGATTCCTTAACCAATACTACTGCTTTTGTTTTACAGTTTGATTCAAAAAAATCAACTATAACTCTTGGCCAGGGAATACTGGCTTCCATATCTTCATTAATCCCATATAAACAATGGGATGTCATTGTTGCAATTGTTAGTGATACGGTATATACATTGCATAAAGAGGCAGTTGACCACAGCCTGGCGTTAATTGATGCAATTCCAATTAATTATAATGACACTGAGCAAAACAAGTCGTATGCACATGCTGAAAAGTATTTTAACCAGTTACTTGAAAAACACTGTACACGAAATTCACTGGTAATGGGAATAGGTGGTGGCGTTACTACTGATTTTGCAGGATATATTGCATCAGCATATATGCGCGGGATAGATGTGGTGTATGTTCCAACGACACTTTTGGCAATGGTGGATGCTAGTATTGGCGGCAAGGTGGCTGTTAATATAAAGGCAGGGAAAAACATAGTGGGCCACTTCCATCAGCCTGATTATATTATCATTGATATTAATTTTTTACACACGCTGCCTCAATCTGAATGGCGCTGCGGGATGGCAGAGGTTGTAAAGCATGCATTAGTGGGCGATAGTTCATCATTAGAAATACTGCAACATAAAGAAATTCAGTATGGCCATATTGACAATTCATTATACAACTGTATTAATAGTTCAGTACGATTTAAGGCTTCTATTGTTGAGAAAGATGAATATGAAAAAAACATTAGAGCCATTTTAAACTATGGGCATACTGTTGGCCATGCTATTGAATCTTTGTTTGAATATACAATGAGTCATGGAGAGGCCGTTGCTGCCGGTATGTTAATAGAATCATATATATCTTTGAAAGAGGGCATGCCCAAAGCTGATTTTGATTGCATCAGGGATATTCTATCAGCATATAACCTGTTGCCAAAAATTTCCTTTGACCCTCGCTTAATCATTAATCACATGATATACGACAAAAAAAATATAAAAGGCAAAATACGCTTTGTTCTTCTTGAGTCAATTGGAAAACCACGAATTGGGTGTGAAGTAAATGATTTATTGTTAATGGAAGCATTAAACTTTTATTTAGCAATGGTTGAGAAATAATGGCAGCTGAAATAAACTATTCAATAGAAGAACGTGAAGGTGCAAAGATTGTTAACCTGGCTGGTGTTCTGTGTTCAGCTACCGAAAGGGAATTTATCAGTTTGATAGAAAGTTTGGTTGCTACTAATAATGTTATTATTAATGTATCTGGTGTATCGATGGTAACCTCTTCAGGCATAAAGGCATTAAGTGATCTGTCACATCTTGCAAGGCAAAGAAAACGCAGGATTATGATTTTGGGGGCATCAGAAAATTTGCAAAATTTAATTAATGCAACAGAATCATATGATTTGATATTAATTAACAGTGTAGAGGAAGGAATAAGGAAATTAGAATATTACCTTTGAGATAATATTTAATACCACTCATACATCCTGCCGCCTTGGGCGGCAGGAGTGTATATGATTTTATTTTTAATATTCAAAATACAAGTGAACATTGGGTTTGCCATTATAGATATTTCGTGTGATAAATACATCCACTCCAAGAAATTTTTTTATCAATTCTTCAGTCAAATCAGAAGGCACGCAAAAATCAACTATTGAACCGTTGTCCATAATATATAATTTATCTACTGTTTGAGCAAGAAAATTAATATCATGTGAAGCTATAATACAGCAGTTTTTCCCGGTTGAGCAATAGCGTATAATTGCATCATGAAGTTGATTATGTGAAGATAAGGAAAGGTTTTGCGTAGGGTTATCCAGCAATACTACCTGTGCCTGTCGTATAAAATGAAATGCTAAAAGAGCGCGTGTTTGAATATCAGATGAAAGCAACATCAAAGATTTAGATTTATATTGCTGTAATTCAAACTGGTCTATATAAGTATTAACAACATCATAATCATACGATTGGAATGGCGATAAAAACACTTTGTAAGGAATTCTGCTTGATAGAAGGTAATCAAAAAGTGTGATATAGTGATTATAAAAACCTCCTGGTGGTTGAAAAGAAATCATTTGAGCAAAATCCCTTCTTTTGATAAACTGTATTGGTTTTGCATTAAATAAAATTTCACCAATGTAGTGTTTATAGTATTGTGCTATTGTTTGCAGCAGTACAGATTTCCCACTTGCCGGTTTTCCAATTATGCCAACTATTTCACCTTCAAAAAATTCAACAGTAATGTTGTTAAGGATTTGATTGTCAGCAATTGTTAATGAAAGATTGTTCAACTTGAGCATGGTAGCCTCTTGCCAAGAAAAAAAACATATACAAAGTCAATAAATACAACAGGAATGATTATGTAAAAAGGGTGTATGAAGCTTTTTGCATATAACAGCAATGATATAATTAGTGTGAATATAATAACAGACAAAGTTTGATTTGATCTGCGCATGAGTGGCATGGTGGTTAGCAGTGATCCAAACCAGCCAATAAGCATAAAGATCATAGTTGCCATCAAAGCCTTTGTAATGCTAGAAATAACATGAATAATATGTTCATCAAATCCCAATAAATTAATATAGTTGTTCCCTAAACCAATTATGTTTAATTCGTATGTTAATTTTGACAAATACATATATGTTACACACATAAGTATAGAAATGGTAACTATCGATGATGTGTTGCTGTGAATACCAGTGAAGATCTTGGTAGTATAATCATTAAAAATTCCCATGGTGTTAAGATATATACTGATAAAAAGCAGGATAATAGAAAACAGTAAAGCAGTAAAGTATATATCATGGTATAATTCATATGATGAAAAAAAATAGTGATAGATAAATAGAACGAAAAAAGTAACAATAATGGATAATGTCATGGAATGTGAAATTACCATAATAATCAGTAATGATAATGAGGCAAGGGGTGCTTCTGCACTGGTAATATAATCAGCATAACATGGATTGAGTAGTCGCCATGATTGTAATCCAATCGAAGCAACGAAGGCAATAATAATTATATGCAGAAAACTAAATACACGTAATAGCACAATCACACTGGCAGCAATAACAATTGCCTGCATTACAGTAATGATATTATTGCGGATGTACGGGTTCTGTAGTACTTTCATGGGTTGTGGGCACATCCTTTTGTTCTCCCAGTGGTTGTGGTTGAACAGTTACGGGGGTTTCACGTTGCTTTTGAACTTCTTTATAGAGGGGTTTAAGCAATTTGTCTTCCTTAACCTTATTAATGAAATTCGTATTGTAGTAATTGTTGGAAAGTATCTCTTTGGCTTTGGTGGTATCGTTAATGAAAGCGTAGCATCGGCAAAGCATAAGCAAATCGTCATCTTGCAGCCTGAATTTAGTAAAATGAGCTATCGCCTCATTATATTGTGCAAGCATGTATAATGAGCGGGCATAATTTAGCGAAAGAGATTCATCACGCAGGTTTTCGGGAACAATGGTAGTAAGTTCTACCACCTTTGAATATTGTTTTGTTGTGTAATAATACTGAGCTGTTATAATAAATGCCTTAATATATTTGAGTGGGATTTCCTTTTGCTTTTGCCTGTATTGCATATATACTTTTTCAAAATATTGATACGCTGTGGCATCATTTTTATTATAATAGACCAATCCCAGTTGATATAATATTTCAGGATTATTGGAATCAATTTTGTATGCGGCCTGTAATGTGTGCAGGGCTCCGTCATAATCATTCTTTTGCATCTGAATAGCTGATAGCAATAAGTACGGTGAAAGGTTGCCTTTTTTTGTAGATATTGCCTGTTCTAAAAAGGTTTCGGCTTTGGTGTATTGGCCAATATTATAATACGATGTTGCAGTTTTTAACAGCACGCTATACTTCATATCCCTATCAACAAATGCATATTCCAATGCTGCTTCAAATGCTGTTGTGGCTTCACTATATCGCTTTTCCTGAAAATATATGTCACCTACAAGCATTTGAAGTTCCCCATAAAATGGTATGCGATACAAAATCTGGTTAAAATATGACAGTGCATCACGATATTGGTTTTGCGTGTAGTAGTACATACCTATTTCAAATACCGGGGAAAGGAATAAGCTATCAAGTGCAATTGCCTGTCTGAAGTGCTGCAGTGCAGCTGTATAATCCTTTGATTTAAGACCAAGCCCTTCCTCATATTCTTTTTTTGCATCTTCGTTTTCAGTCCACATGAGTTTATTAATAAGATTTTCCGCCTTAGTTTTTGCTGAGGCTTCACCTAACACCTCATAAAAATATTTACAGGTTTTGATTGTTTTTGGAAAATCTGCTTTTGATTCATAGATTACAATAAGGTTCCAGTATGCTAAATTACGGTATTTTGGGGTCATTTTCCTTTCAACTGCTTTTTCAAAATATTCTGCTGCAGTATCAAGGTTTCCATTGTTTTTCTCAATTTCACCAACAAAGTAATAGGAATCGCCACGGTCTGTTGTTTCTATGTCCTTTAAAAAATTTTCTTTTGCTTTTTGCCAATTTTTATGGACATAATAGCGGCATCCAGCTTCATAGTAATTGTCAGCGCGTGCGGATGGAGCAAACGCAAAAAGAAATGAAAGTACAATACTGGAATATATGGCATACACAAAAGATTGTTTCATATCAAGTATCCTTCAAAGTGCTGGTATTATTGCAATTGTTGAAAATACTTTGTACGTAATACCCGCTAACTTTTGCTTTTTGGGTATAAAGGCTTCTTGTCATTTGTTAACGTCGTATAGTAATAATTACTGCTGATATTTATAAAATATGTCAATACATTAATTATATGAACTCTGTCAGGTCAACTACGTATATTGCTATAGCAACCGCATTGAGCAGGATACTGGGCTTTGTGCGTGATATGGTTATTGCCTGGATGTTTGGCGCATCATGGCAAATTGATGCATTCTTTGTTGCATTCAGGATTCCTAATCTTGTACGAAGGTTGGTTGCTGAGGGTACGCTGTCTTTGCCGCTGGTGTCTGTTATTATGAGCTATCGCCAAAAAGAAGAACAAAAAGAAATAGCGCAGAGGCTTTTTTCCTTATATATTGTGGCAGGGCTTTCCTTGACGCTATTTGGTATTGTTGCAGCACCTGCCATTGCTGGCGTTTTGGGCTTTGGATTTAGTGCACACGTCTATAGTCTGTCGGTAGTGTTATTGCGCATCATGTTTATCTATTGCCTGTGTGCAAGCTTTGTTGCATATGCTATGGGTGTGTTAAACACCCAAGGGGTTTTCTTTATGCCGGCGTTATCGCCGGTGCTACTGAATGTGGGCATTATTCTTTTTTGCTATATTGCATATGTGTATTCCAATGTCATGTGGCTGGCAGCAGGTGTTGTGGCAGGTGGCATTTTGCAATGTATTGTTCTTATTCCATTGTATAAAACGGGTGTGCGCTTAAACATTGGGCGGGTTGATGCGCGTGTTGATATGCTGCACATGATTGTGGCATCGGTGATGGGCGTTGCTGTGTATCATATTAATGTGCTTGTAAATACTATGATGGCATCAACATTGGCGCAGGGTAGTGTGAGCTATTTATATTATGCTGACAGATTCATTGAGATAGTAAGTGGTGTCTTTATTATTTCAATGAGCAATGCGTTTCATCCACAGGTTTCAGAGTTGTGGGCAAAGAAGGACTACAAGCGTTTGCAAAAAACCATAACTAAAATGCTACAGGCTTCCCTGTTCATTGCGTTTCCTGCGTGCATTGGGCTTATGGTAACGGGCAAAGTTATTTTAGCTACTTTCTTTGAGCATGGAAATTTTTTTAGCCATGAAACATCAATGACATATAAGGCTCTTGCGTTTGCGGCAGCGGGTATACCTGCGTTTGCAGTGGTTCGCATTTGTATGCCATTATTTATCAGTATGAGGGCTTCTGCATTTGTAAATAGGATCTCAATGGCTGCAATTGTCCTTAATGCAGTGCTTGGATTTGTACTTATGCACACGCATCTTTTGCATGGTGGATTGGCACTTGCCAACAGTATTTCATTATATTGTGTGGCGATAGCTCTTGTTATAAAACTTTTGCATACAATAAAGGTAACAGTGGATAAAAGTGTTATTGTTACACTGCTGCAATATTGTGTTGCTTCTGTTATAATGGGGCTGATACTTTTTGTACTGCAATTGTTTTTCCCTTATCAGAAAGGCGTTGGCTATACGTTTGTGCTGATTACATTGGGGATTGTGCTGTATGCCTTTATGTGTAAAATGATGAACCCGGATTTGAAATTGCGTACACTGATAGATGCTATTCGGAAAGATACGTAACTTTTAGATTCTGAATGCTTGCCATGGTCTCTAAAAATTCAAGGGGCATTTCCGTTTCAAGCGAATGATATGCTAAAGCTATATAGATGTTGGATTTCTTTTTCCCCGGGCGTGTAGCATCAACCAGTACCCATCTATTATTATAAAATGCTTCAGCCCACATGTGAAATACAAAGACATTTTTTTTGCCTGCATATTCTTTTGCTGCTATCATGCCAACCACCGCCCGTGCAGGGATGTGTAATGCCCTGAGTAATGCAATCGTTGCTATTGCATGTTCAGTGCAGTCGCCTTTTTTTGCTTCAAAGACTGCAGGTGCAGGGATTATGGGGATGCCTTCGGTCTTAGTTTCTATTGCCTGAAATACTAGCTGTTCAGCTTCCTGGATAGGATTTTCCAATGTGGCAATTTTTTTTGCATGCTGCATAATTACCGGATTGCCTATTTGCAATAATCGCGTATCTTTGGTGTCCTTTTCAGAAGGCTTTTGCTGGTAATCTTTGTTTTTCCCTGTGGCTATGATGTATGCATATGTGGTGTTAGTATTTTTTGAAGAAAGAATTTTTTGATATGGTGTAATGGCTATAGTGAATGCTTCATCTGATGATACCATGAAAAGTGATATTTCTTCTTCCCATAGATTGCTGGTTATATTGGTAATAGGAACTGTTGAAAGGCTTGCAGGCAACGGTTGCGAATACAGGTACAGTAAACATCCACAAAAAATAGTGGCTATAACAATGGCATATATTTTTTTCATGGTTAGTCCTTACGGATTATATCAAGCTGAAGATTTAACATTTTTATTGAACTTTTCAACACAACGCCATTTTGGTCACAATACACAATAATATTTTTTATTTTGCCAATGCTCTGTTCAATTTTCCACGCTTTATACAGGACACTGTTAACAGAAATTGTTTCAGTGCCAGCAAGTGTGATAGTTACTGGAATTGCTGCTTCTCGTTCTATTGATGGGTCATAGACATTGTGCTTGACCTGTAATCCTTGTTTAAATTTATTTTGTATTAGCATATACAGAAAGTAATTCCCATCAAGCACGTAGTCCTGATCCAAAGTAATAGTGCTTTGTATATTGTTTTCCAGTAATGTTATGGTACGACCGTTACACTGAGCTATAATATCCAACTTTTGTTCAGAGCTTGCTTGCTTAATATAGGTATGCTTTTCAAGGCGCACTGGCTTACAGTCTAATGTTTCAATAATGGTATCCTGCGATTGTGTGATGCCGTTTCCCATTGTTAAATCAAAACGATAGACATAGTGATTGTCCTCAATGCTGTTTGAGATAGTAGCTTTACCCATCTCAACACCATTGACAAGAAGATCATACTGCCATGTGCCTACTGGGATTGTACCAGGTGCATGCGCAGAACACGCACATACTGAAAAAAACATGATAATGATTATTGCTAGTTTACATTGTTTCATAAATTGCATATGCTCCTAAGAAAGATATTGAGATCACAATACATATTCTTTTTATTTATTTAACAAAATGGTTATAACAATATTCAATGCGTTTTGTAAAGCGCTCATAGCCCAGTAAAGGCAGTATTTTATCAAGCTCAGGGCCGTGTAACCTTCCGGTTACCATGGCTCTAAATGGCATAAAAAGCATCTTGCCCTTTAATCCGGTTTTCTGCTTTATGCTGTTGAGTGTTTCAATGGTATAATTTTGCTCATTAATGGTTGAGTGAATAAGATCATACGCAGTTTTTATAACTTCCTTTGCTTCAGGTGTTGATAACATAGCCTCTGCATCCTCTTCAAATGCCACTGTATCGCCAAAGAACAATGATATTTCTTTTACAATATCTGAAGCTATTTCACAATTACCCCGTACTGTTTCAATTACTCTTGTAAGCCATTGGGTATCGCTTACTGTAAGATGAGCCTTTTCAATATAAGGATAAAATAGGTCAAATGCTTTCTCAAAAGGAAGATTCCGCAAATACACTGAATTCATCCATTTTAATTTCTGGAAATCAAAAATGGCTGAACTTTTTCCAATTTTTGATAATTCAAACTCGCCTACAAGCTTTTCAACAGGAACTATCTCCTCCCCTGATTCTAATGTCCAGCCCAGTAATGCTAAATAATTAAATAAGGCTTCCGGCAAATAACCTTGCTGGCGGTACACTGAAACAGAGGTAATCCCATGGCGTTTTGAAAGTTTGGTGCGGTCAGGGCCAAGAAGCAGTGGCATGTGCGCATAGTGAGGCACCGGAAGCCCTAACGCCATTGCAATAAGCATCTGCTTGGGTGTATTGGGTAAATGGTCTTCCCCGCGAATAACATGTGTAACATTCATTAATGTGTCGTCAATGATGACGATATAATTGTACACAGGAACACCATCAGAACGCACGATGATAAAATCACCGCCAATATTTTCACTATTAAAAACAACGTTGCCTTTAATCTGATCATCTATTGAAAGAGTAATCCCCTCTTTAACCCTGAAGCGTACCGTGGGCTTTCTTCCCTGGTTTTCAAAGGCCTTTTTTTGTTCAAGGGTAAGGTTGCGGCATGTTCCAGGATATACAAAAGGTTTATTTTCCTGAGCTGCTTTTTGACGCTGTGCATCCAGCTCCTCCTGGGTACAGTAACAATGATATGCATTGCCACCTGAAAGCAGTTTTTCCGTATATTCGCGGTAAATGTCAAAACGTTCGGATTGCCTGTAGGGTCCAAAGCTGCCTCCGCAATCGGGGCCTTCATCCCATTGTATGCCAAGCCACCTTAAGTCATTGAGAATGGACTCTTCTGATTCTTTGGTGCTTCGTTCCATATCAGTGTCTTCAATTCGTAAGATATACGTGGCATTATATTTTTTCTTGAACAAATAGTTGAGTACTGCAGTTCGGGCATTGCCTACATGCAAAAAACCTGTTGGGCTTGGTGCAAATCGTACGCGCATAGGTTTGCTCTCCTCAGTGTTTTTAAAGAATTAATAGTCGTATGTATGTACTGATGGGGTACCGGTAACAATTTCTTTTGTGTCACGTTCAACCCGTTTCAGTAACGCCTTTATTTTATCCACAACATCATCTTCAAACAATATTTTGCCGCATCGGTTACATTTATAAGCAGGGATATCTTCTATGACCAGATAAAAATGCTGCCCGCTGACACTATACGAGCTTTTACCTTCTGTTAATATGCCTCCACACGAACATTCCATACATGCCTCACTGTGATATACATTAATGTAACACGGTATTTGTCAAGATACTAATGGAAATTACAAAAAAGCAAAGAAAATATTGTGTGGGCGATAGTTACTGTTAAATAGCCCTGTTGGTAAATACTATAGCGGAATGTTTATAATAATTTTTTATAAAATACCAGCTTATCATCACCGTCAGCATAAAAATCCTTAAATACTGCAGCGATACTGTATCCTGCTTTGAGATAAAATGCGTGAGTGGGTTCATACAGTTTTCTGCCGGATGTTTCTATATAGAAATGTTTCCCATCAAGTGTTTTGATTTTTTCTTCTGCCTTTGAGAGAAGTGCATATCCAATCCCTTTGCCCTGAAAATCGGGATGCACTACAATCCAGTACACATCATATGAGGCTTTGGTCAATGGTATCTTGCCAAAGCATATATATCCAATAACGGTGGATTGGTATTCAGCAAATAGAAATTCGTATGTGGAAGTGTCAGGATAGTTTATTTTTTCGTTGATAAGTTCCAGGGCAATATCTATCTCTTCAGGATAAAAAAAACCGGTAGCTTCAAGCATTAATTCTATTGCATTGCAATCAGTGTGGATAGGCAAATCCCTAAGCTGAATATGGTTTTTAATTGTATGCTTCATCTGCTTTGTATATATTTTTTTAGCCTCTTTCCGGAATTTTGGGATTTTTAAACATGTACATTATTTGCCTTTTGTCAATTTATGTGTTAGCAATATTTATTAAATATTTCA
>Ga0308414_1003114_pt1 | contig 10682 bp, 9 predicted proteins | sample HotsprSampleOS50_FD_205667 | JGI IMG/M metagenome (GOLD analysis project Ga0308414, IMG submission 205667) | Hot spring phototrophic mat microbial communities from Octopus Spring, Yellowstone National Park, Wyoming, United States - 20090730_OS50 ...
TAAACCCCCCGCCGATTTCCGCCGATAGAGGGGTGAGGAGGGAGATGCTGTTTACTGGATGGGTGTGGCTACCCGTGTGGCTGCTGGTCTGCTGGTTTGGCGCCGCCCAGGCGCTCGCCGCCGACGCACCGTTGCGCCTCTCCGAGCGCGAGGTGCTCCGCCAGGTGACCCAACGGGTGGAACCGGAATACCCGGCGATGGCCCGCCAGGTGCGCCTTACCGGCGCGGTGGATGTGGAGATCGTCATCACCGAAGAGGGCGCCGTAGAAGAAACCAAAGTTCTCAGCGGCAACCTGCTGCTGTCCAGTTCCGCGGTCCGAGCCGTGCGCAAATGGCGGTTCGCCCCCTTCGAAGCCAACGGCAAGGCGGCGCGGGTGGTCACCGTCCTCCGGTTCCACTTCAAGATGTAGGGACCCGGCAGGGTCCACCCCGGGCCATGCACATCCCTTCCCTCAGCCGATGGGCCGGGAGTAAACTAAAAACATGAGGACGCTCCTTCCCTCCCAACAGCGTCCAGGCCTTTTCGGCAGCGACTAAGCGCCCCCCTCCTTTTGTCTTTCTTTCCCTAGAAAACAACTGTTCTTTTACAACAAGGAGGATGCCATGAGCACAATTATGGGCGCGGTGCGTCCGGATCTGCCCGCGGTCACGGGTCCGCTGCCGGGACCGAAAGCGCGGGCGGTCATCGAGCGGGATCGCACGTTTGTGTCGCCGTCCTACACCCGGGACTATCCGCTGGTGGCGAGCCGGGGCGAAGGGGCGATCGTCATCGACGTGGACGGGAACCGCTTTCTCGATTTCAACGCGGGCATCGCCGTGGTGGCGGCGGGACACTGCCATCCGCGCGTGGTGGAGGCGATTCAGCGGCAAGCCGCGGAATTGATCCACATGTCCGGCACGGATTTCTACTATGAATCGCTGGCGGAACTCGCCGCCCGGCTGGTGGCGCTGGCGCCCGGCGGCGGGGGGCGCAAGGTGGCCTTCGGCAACTCGGGCGCCGAAGCCATCGAGTGCGCGCTCAAGCTGGCGCGGTATCACACCCGCCGGGAACACTTCCTGGCGTTCTTTGGGGCGTTTCACGGGCGGACGATGGGAGCGCTCTCGCTCACCGGCAGCAAGCAGGTGCAGCGGGCGGGCTTCGGGCCGCTGGTGCCTGGCGTGCACCACATTCCGTATGCTTACTGTTACCGGTGCGCCTACGGCAAACAGCCGGAGACGTGCGCCGTCGAGTGCGTCAAGGTCATTGAAGAACAACTGGTGCGGACGATTCTGCCCGCTTCCGAGCTGGCCGCCATCGTCGTCGAGCCGGTGCAGGGCGAAGGGGGCTACGTGGTGCCGCCGGCGAAATTCTTCGACGAATTGCAGCAAGTGGCGCGGCGGCTCGGCTGCGTGCTGATCGCCGACGAAGTGCAAAGCGGGATGGGACGCACCGGCCGCATGTGGGCGTCCGAGCACTTCGGGCTGGAGCCGGACATCCTGGCGGTGGCCAAGGGAATCGCCAGTGGGATGCCGCTCGGGGCGACCATTGCGCGGGCGGACCTGATGGCGTGGCCTCCGGGCGCGCATGCCTCCACCTTCGGCGGCAACCCGGTATCGTGCGCCGCGGCGCTGGCGACCATCGAACTGCTCGAAACGGAGTTGGTAGACAATGCACGCCGCATGGGTGAATACCTGATGGAGCGCATGGCCGGGTGGCCGCGCCGTTTCCCGCACGTGGGCCAAGTGCGCGGCCTCGGGCTCATGATCGGGATCGAATTGGTAAAAAGCCAGGACACCCGCGAACCTTTTCCCGAACTGCGCGACCGCGTGGTGCGCGGGGCCTTCGAACGCGGGTTGCTGATTCTGGGCGCGGGTCCGAACAGCATCCGGCTCTCGCCGCCGCTTACCATCTCGCGCGGCCAGGCGGATTTTGCGCTGGCCGTGCTGGAAGAACTGCTGGCGTAAGCCGCGCGCGTTTCCCGCGGCGGGGGGAGCGGGTATACTGGAGCGGTTCGGATGCCGCTTTCCCTCGCCGTTTTCTTCTTCGCCGGCGGCGCCGCGCTCCTGGCCCAGCCCCGCGCGCCCTTCAATGAGTCGATCCGGCGCGGCGACCTGGAGGCGGATTTATCCTTCCTAGCCTCCGACTCGCTGCGTGGCCGCCTGACCGGAACGCCCGAGTATCTGACCGCGGCGCGCTTCCTCGAGGCGCGCTTCCGCCGCCTCGGGTTGCAACCGCTCGGCGAATCGTTCTTCCACACCTTCAGCCTGACCTACTCCCGGCTGCAACCCGGCAACCGCCTCCAGGTGAAGCAAGGCGACGCGTTGCGGACCGAGGCGGGGCTTTACGAAGACTTTTATCCGCTGTTCTTCAGTCCGTCGGCCGAGGCGCGCGGCCCGGTGGTTTTCGTTGGGTATGGCATCCACGCGCCGCAGCTTGAATGGGACGACTTGGGCGCGGATGGCCTGAGTCAACGCATCGTTCTGACCCTGGCCGGCGAGCCAGGCGCCGAAGATCCCCGCAGCCGTTTCGACGGACTGGTGACCTCGATTCATGCCGATCCGCTGCGGAAAGCGCTCGCGCTCCAGGAAAAGGGGGCCGCCGGCGTGCTGATCGTGAATCCCGGCGACAGCGCCGGCGGCGTGCGCCGCTTCTCGAGCAGCGCGCGCGGCTACTGGCCGGAGAAGCCCCCCCACCTGGAGCGCTACGCGCTGAGCGCGTGGGCGGAGAACTTGCGGATTCCCGTGGCGCAGGTCTCCCCGGCGCTGGCGCAGTCCCTGCTGGGTGGCCGGCGCCTGGCGGACGCCGTCAAGCAAGCGGAGAAGGCCCCCTGGACGCCGTCCCTGCTACCGGGCGCCGAAGTCGATCTGCGCGTCCGCCTGAGCCGCCACGTCATCGAGGACCGCAACGTGGTAGCCAAGATCGACGGCGCCGACCCGGAGCGGAAGCAAGAGAGCATTCTGGTGACGGCGCACTACGATCACAACGGCGCCGAAGGCGGTCAGATCTACCCCGGCGCCGACGACAACGGTTCGGGCACGGTGGGCTTGCTGGAGATCGCGGAGGCGTATGCGCTCGCCGCCCAGCAGGGACAACGGCCCCTGCGGACGGTGTTGTTCGTCGCGTGGGGATCGGAGGAGCGCTGCTGCGGCCCGCTGCTGGGCGCGTGGGCGTGGACCGCGAACCCCCCTTGACCGCTCGAGCAGACGGTGGCGGTGCTCAATATGGACATGATCGGGCGCGATGAACAAGCCCCGGAAAAAGGAGGACCACGCTTCAACGGCCTCCCGCTTCAGAGCGCGGCTTCCAACTCGAACGCCGTCAATGTGCTGGGATTCAGCTTCAACGCGGCTTTGGCCGAAGCGGCGCGGCAGGCCAATCGCGCCTCTGACCTGCTGCTGCGCTTCCGCTATGACAACAACAAGTCCAACCTGCTACGCCGCAGCGACCACTGGGTATTCCTGCAAGCCGGCGTGCCCGCTCTCTGGTTTCACACCGGGCTCCACCCGGATTACCACACGCCCAACGACCGCCCGGAACGGATCCGGTATGACAAGGCCGAAAAAGTGGCGCGCCTGGTGCACCAGCTCAGTTGGGACTTGGCTAACCGCAAAGAGCCATTGGGGCGGGCCCGGCGGAGCGCGATGCCGCCGGTGGATTAGAAACGCCTATCGCACGGAGTTGTTAATCCCGGAAAATGCCTCGCCCGCAGGGCGCGCCCGAAAGCCTGGAGGTGGACGGAGACCGTGGTAGCGCTAACGGGATTCGAACCCGTATTTGAGCCTTGAGAGGGCTCCGTCCTAACCCTTAGACGATAGCGCCGCAGCTTCTCTTCACTATAGCAGACTCATGCCGTCAGCGAAGCCGCGCCCAAGCGGCCCATGTGCTTCTCCATGCGGGCGCGCAGTTCCGTACGCGCGCGCAGCAGGCGCGATTTGGCGGCGGCGACCGAGATGCCCAACCGCGCGGCCACTTCGGGCATGGGTAACTCCTCGAGGTCGCGCAGGACAAAGGCGTGGCGCAGCATCGGCGGAATGCGGCGAATCTCCTGCCGCAGCACCTGGTGCAATTCCTCCCGGCTCAACGCCTCCTCCGGATTGCGCCGCTCATCCCTCACCTCGAATGTCCGGCGTTCCTCAGGGGACTGCATGTCCTCGATGTACACCAGGTTCGCCCGTTTCCGTTGCCGCAGTTTCATCAGGCACTGGTTGACGACAATGCGCGTCATCCAGGTCGAAAACTTCGAATCCTGATGGAACTGGCCCAGGTGTTTGTAAGCCTTCCAGTAGGCGTTCTGCACCTCATCTTCCGCTTCCTGGCGGTCGCGGAGAATCGACATGGCGAGCTTTAACGAGGACGAATAGTTGCGCTCGGTGAGCTCGGAGAATGCAGCCTCGGATCCCTGCTGGGCCATCGTTACCAGCGTTTCGTCGGTCACGGGTGTCTTCTTCATCGGTTCAGTCCTTGGCGGAAACGGTTCCAATTGTGATTTCGTTCACTTTCGATGGTACGGTGAAGGGCGAGGGACTACAAGAACCAGAGTGAACATCATTTCTCTGAAACTAAAGCAAGGCGATTGTTTTTTACTAAAACTGATGTTAGTTTCATTAAAACTGCCATGCCGGCCAAGCAACTGGGGTGCCTGTGTCGTTATCATGTTGATAAAAATAATCTTATGGAACCCGTGCCGTTCTCAAGCCGCAAGTAGCTGACCGGATTGGCTAATGGAGCGTTTAGGCAGATTGGAAACGTGTGATACCCTAGGGAGCGCAGAATGACCGAAACGTCCGCCCAAACTATCGAGCGCGTGTTGTCCTCCTATGAGATCGGCCCCAAGTTACGCCGGTTGCGGCTGCGCAAGAAAGTCGCCCTGGTCGACCTGGGAAAGCACACCGGCCTGTCCGCTTCGCTGCTCTCTCAGTTGGAAAACGGGAAGATGATTCCGACCTTGCAGACTCTGGCCCGGATCGCGATGGTGTTCGATGTGGGGCTGGAGCATTTCTTCGGGGACCGCCGCAGCCAAAAGCTGTTCTCCGTGGTTCGCAAGGACGACCGGATCCGGTTCCCGGAGCGCCCGGATGTGCCCAACCCCGCGTTCTTCTTCGAATGCCTGGCCTTTTCCGCGCAGGAGAAGGCACTCCAGGCGTATCTGGCGGACTTTGTCGTGCGGAACGAACGGGAAGTCACGCCACACTTCCATGAGGGTTCGGAGTTCATCTACGTCGCCGAAGGGGCGCTGGCCATCCTGTTTCAGGGCGAGGAACACGTGTTGCGCGAAGGGGACAGCGTCTATTTTGACGCGTCCGAGCCGCACGGGTACCGCGGTCTGCCGCGCGATGGCGCCCGCGCCATCGTCATCACCTCTCCGCCGCGGCTGTAGCGCCGCCGCCGGGCTCCCCTCCCCGGCGCGATACACTAAAGGCGCACCGTGGACGCGCCACGGGACAGCATGCGGAGAATGGTTGGATGAACACAGCTCACCTGGACTCTCTGGAACTGTTGCGCTCGACACGCCTGACGACGCTCTCGCTCACGCGCGAGCTGACGCAGGCGCAGGCCGATTTTCGGCCGGCGGCGGACGCCTGGTCGGTAGGCCAGGTTTTGGATCACTTGCTGATCGCCGAGAAACTCTACCGGGACTCGATCGCCGAACTGATTCAAATGAGCAAGGAGGGCCGGCGGCCCGTCATCCGGAAAGGGTTCAAAGACATCGATACATCGATCGCCTACATTCCTAAACCCCTGCTGCCTTTCCTCGACGTACCGTTCACCATCCTCAACATGTTCGTCCCGCCCTTCGTCCGGGAGGCCATGGCGGAGTTTCGTCTGCTGCCGGCGCAGAATCCCAAGATCGCCGAACCGGCCGCGGGCCGCCCCGTCGGCGAATTGCGCGACGCGTTGCGGGATTCGTTTGACGACACCGCGGCGCTGTTGAAGGCGAATCCCAACCTCGACTACCGGGCTATGCGCTATCACCATCCGCTGCTGGGCGAGAACAACGTGGCGCAGTTGCTGCGCATTGTGGCGTTCCACGAGCGCCGGCACCAGGCGCAGATCCGCGGCATTGTCCAGTCGCGGGCGTTTCCCAAGGCGGCCTGAACATGCGCGGGTGGGTGGCTGCGGCGCTTATGGCCGCCGCGCATCCGGGGTGGGCCGCGGCCGGCTGGGTCCGCCTGGAATCGGAGCGCTTCGAACTACTCGCCGATGCGCGGGAGGGAGAGGCGCGGCAATTTCTCAATGCGCTCGAGCAGTTCCGGCACGCCGTCGCGGTCACGGTGGGCCAGCCGGAGCTGGCGTTCCGCCCGCCAGCGCGCGTGATCGTCTTCAAGACCCCCGCGCAGGCGGCCGCCTATGAGACACCCGGCTCCGAGGTGGTGGCGGGCGGGCGGACGGTGTTTATCCTGGCCGGCAGCCCCGTGCTGTCGCGCGAGTGGCAGAAACGCCTGGCGCGCCGGCTGATCGAGACCAACCTCGCCCGGATGCCGGCGGAAATCGAAGAGGGACTGGTGGTGTACCTCAGCACGGTCCGCATCGAGCGGACACGCATTTTCGCCGGCGACCCCCCGCCGGAGGCCGAGCGCACCCCTGCCTGGGCGCGGGTGCACTTGCTGGCCACGCATCCGGATTTCTCGGGGAAACTGCCCATCCTGTTGCGCAATCTCAGCCGCGGCATGGAACCGGCGGTGGCGTACCGCAACTCGCTGGGCGTGGGCGAGGCCGAGGTCGAAAAACGGACCGCGGCGCACCTGGCGGCGGGACGCTTTTCCGTGGCGCCAATCAACGGCTTGCCTCTCAACCCCGAACGGGACTTCATCGCCCGCTCCACCGATTCTTCCCTGATCGATCCGATGCTGGCCGCGCTGGCGGAGGCCAAGCGCCGCGCCGCCGAGTACGAACAACTGCTGGCCGACGCCGCGGGGTCGCCGGAGTCTTCCCTGGCCATGGCGGCGCTGCGCCGAGCGATCGATCTGCAACCGGAGAACGCAAAAGCATACGTGCTGCTGGCCGGGCGCACGGCCAGCACCGAGGAAAAGATCCGCGTGCTCACCCGCGCCACCGAGTTGGACCGGCGCAACGCGGCGACCTGGAACCTGCTGGCGGAAGCCTACCGCGAGGCGCGCCAATATGCGGAAGCCGCCCGGGCATGGCTGGCGGCCGAGCAGGCCGAGACGGACCCCGTCCGGCGGGACGCGCTCCGCGGGCAGCGCCTCGACCTCGAGCGCCAGCGGCTTGAACAGAAAGAAGCTGACCGCCGCCGCGCCGCCGAGGAAGAACAGCGCGAACTCGAGAAGCTGAAGGCCAAGGCGGTGGCGGAACTGCGGGCGGCGGAGGCGAAGGCCAACCGCAGCCAGCGGCCGCGCGACCCCAACGAGCAGGTCGTCGAGTGGTGGGACGGGCCCGCCGCGGAAGGCAAAGCGCGCGGCGTCCTCACGCGCGTAGACTGCCTTGCCGGGCAGGCTCGCTTGCACGTGCAAACGGATGCGGGCCAGACGGTGCGGTTGCTGATCCGCGACCCCGGCCAGGTCACCATTCGCGGTAAGGGCGAGTTGACCTTGGGCTGTGGTCCGCAGAAAAAGCGCCGCATCGCCGTCGAGTATTTCCCCAGGCCCGACCAAGCCGCGGGTACGGCGGGCGAGGTGGCGTCGATTGAGTTCCCCGAGTAACTACCCCGCGCACCGTTGGACGCTGCTCGGCGTGTTTTTGCTCTCCACCACCATCAACTATCTCGACCGGCAAACCCTGGCGAATGTCGCGCCGCAGATCATGGCTGAGTTTCGGCTGACGACGGCCGAATACGGGTGGATTCTGGCGGCGTTCTCGCTGACCTACGCCGCTGCCGCGCCGTTTGCGGGGCTGCTGATCGATGGATTGGGGCTGACCCGCGGGATTTGTCTGGCGATCGGGGTCTGGTCGCTGGCGGGGATTGCCACGGGACTGGGAACGGGGCTTGCCAGCCTGATTGTGTTTCGCGCCATCCTGGGTTTGGCCGAAGCGGGCGGAATTCCCGCCACTGGCAAAGCCATCCGGTTGTTTCTCCCGCCAGCGGAGCGCGCCCTGGGGACCAGCCTGAACCAGGCGGCGTTGAGTCTGGGGCTGATTCTCGCCCCGCCGCTGACGGTATGGATCGCCCGGCAGGCGGGGTGGCGCGCCGCGTTCCTCGTGACCGGCGCGCTGGGTTTGTTATGGATCCCGCTGTGGCTGCGCATGGCGCCCCGGGCCGGCGGCGCCGGGCGCAGCGCGCCGCTCGACTTCACGTTGGCTCGCGACCCGCGGGTGTGGGGATTCGGCCTGGCCAGCGCGCTGAGCCTGGTGTTGCAGTCTTTTTGGGCCAATTTCACATTCCTGTACCTGACGCGGGAAGCCGGCGCGGAGCCCGCGCGGGCCGCCTGGCTGGCGACGTTGCCGCCGCTCGTCGCCACCGTAGGCGGTTTCGCGGGCGGCGCGCGCACCTGGCGGCTGATTCGCGGCGGAAGCCCGCCGTTTCCCGCGCGGTTGCGCGTTTGCGGGCAAGCCGCGGTGGCGGCGCTCGTCACCGCCGCCATTCCCTGGATGCCGAACGCGCTGCTGGCGACGCTGGCGATTTCCGCCGGCCTGTTCGCCGTTTCCGCGTTCAGCGTCAACATGTACGCGATCCCGCTCGATGCGTATCCGGCCGAGCGCGCCGGCTTCGCCATTTCCGTGCTGACCTTCTGCTACGGCGTTATGCAGGCCGTGATTTCGCCGTGGTTCGGCGCGGTGATCGACCGGTTCGGCTACGCGCCCATTTGCGTGGGCGCGTCGTTGACGCCGCTGGCCGGCTGGTGGCTGCTGCGCCGCCTGGAGCGGGCCGCATGAGGCTGGTTCGCCGGGTGCTGCGCGCCCTCGGCAAGGGGGACCGCAAGCTGATCGCGGTGTTCGCCGGCACGGCAGAGGAGGCCGCGGCGGCGGTGGCGCACGTGCGCCGCGGCGCGCCGGGCTACCCGGTTTGGGTCTTCTGCCGGGAGCCCGCGCCTGCGGCTCTGGCCGACCGCCTCCTGCCATACGGATCGCTCGGCCGGGCCATCCGGGCATTGTGGCCGTATTGGGTGGCCTTGGGCGTCACGGCGTGGACGGGAAAGCCGGGCGGTTGGGGTTACAAGTTTGCCCCATTCTTTCTGCATCCGCTCCGCGTGCTGGTGATGAATGAGCGGCGCGATTTCTTCGCAGGCACGCCGCCCGCCATCGGGCGTCACGCGGCGCGCCGGTTCCGCGACCGGATCCACTCGGCGGCGGTCCGCGCCGGGGAAATTCACCGCGGCGGGTGGCTATGGCTGTTCGCTTTGGTGGCGCAGCGCTTCGCACCACTGTCGCGCTGGCTGTTCCGGCGCGCCTGTTTACAAGCGGGCGCGGCCTCGCCGGCGGAAGCCGCCCTGCCGGCACCCACCGCCCACAGCGGCGTCTGCATTGTCCGCCATGCGCGCCGGCACTGGTCCAAAGACGAAGTCCGCCGCGCCCTTGGACGCGCCGATATCCGCTGGGTGCTCTTCCTCGAAGAGTGCGCCGCACCCGACGTTTCCTCCTGGCTTGGCCTGTTTGAGGACCCGCGCACGTTTGCGGTCAGCCTTCAGGTGGACTGTCAGGATTGGAAGCCCGGCCTGTTCGCGTCCGCGCCGTTCCGTACTTTGCAGCCGGGCGAGGTTAGCCGCACGCTGGCGCCGGTGTCGTCCGCTATCCTGGCGGACCGGGCCAAACTCCAGGCGCTCGGCCTGCCGGATACCATCGTGCCCGGGACGGCATGGCTGTTGTGGTTTTGGCAGGCGGCCGCGGCGGGCTGGCCGGCATACTCGATCGGCATGCGCCCGGGACCGTTGCCGGATGCCCCGGACTGGCCGTACGAGGAAGCCGAGTTTGTCACCCGGGTGCTTTCGCATGCCGGATGGCGGGCCCTGCGGCCGCGCGAACCCGCGCTGGCGAGGGGCTCGATCGCCTTCCATCCGGCCTACGCGCTCCCGTTTCGCGGTTTGCCGCGCGTGCTGGTGGTATCGCCCTATTTGCCGTTCCCGCTCTCGCACGGCGGCGCGGTGCGGATCTACAACCTGTGCCGCAGCCTCCACGACCGCGTGGACTTTGTCCTGGCGTGTTTCCGCGAGAAGGCCGATTGGGTGGATTACCCCAAGCTCCACGAGGTGTTCCGCCGCGTGTTTGTGGTGGACCGGGACGAAAAGCCGTCGGGCGCGCGCGAGTGGCCGCGGCAGGTGCGCGAGCATCCTTCCCAACCTCTGCGGGCGCTGATCGCGGAGCTGTGCCGCAGCCAGGCGATCAGCATCGTGCAGATTGAGTACACGCACCTGGCCGGTTTCCGCTCCGCCGCGCCGGATACGCCGGCGCTGCTGGTGGAGCACGACGTCACCTTCACGTTGTACCGCCAATACGCGCAGCAGACCGGCGCCGCCGAGGCGCGCACGGAGGCCGGGCGCTGGTTCGCCTTTGAGGCGGCCGCGCTGCGCTCGTTCGACGCTGTCTGGACCATGAGCGAGGAAGACCGCGCCCGCGCGATCGAGGCTGGCAGCCGCCCGGAGTCGACCGCCGTGGTCGCCAACGGCGTCGATCTCGACAGGTTTGCTCCCCTGCCGGACGCGCCGGAACCGGAGATCTTCTACATCGGCTCGTTCCGCCATCTGCCGAACATCATTGGCTTTGAGACGCTGCGGGACGAGGTGATGCCGCGCGTGTGGCGCCGGATGCC
>Ga0308414_1003118_pt1 | contig 10680 bp, 8 predicted proteins | sample HotsprSampleOS50_FD_205667 | JGI IMG/M metagenome (GOLD analysis project Ga0308414, IMG submission 205667) | Hot spring phototrophic mat microbial communities from Octopus Spring, Yellowstone National Park, Wyoming, United States - 20090730_OS50 ...
ACGTATGAAACAGTAGTCCAAGCGCAGCAGCCGGGACAGTAATGACATTCGGAATTCGGCGCTGCCGAAGGTCACTGATCGCGGCTAATCCCGCAATGATTCCAACAGCAATGGCAAGCAGCGGAAAGGCCTTGATGACCACGAACATATTCGGGAATCCTCGTTTGCAAGTAGAATTGAGAGAAGCTCAAACCAATCAGCGATAAGTGATGTCCTGCAAAATGGCGTCGTTATTTGGCCATGATTATTTCGTCCCGGTTCAGATGGGCGAGGATTCTTTAAGCAACGTAACGCTCGATGTTCTTACAAGTTCCGTCCGCGCTCCAATTGATCTGCCGCATTGTCGTCTTGCCAGCTCCCCCAGCTTCCTGCGCACGGGAGACCGGCGGGCGGCTCGGTGTGGAACGACTGATCCACAGAAAGGACGGCAGCCGCCGTATCTCCAAGTTCATCCACAAGTCCGTCCCGCACGGCCGTATAGGCCCCGACAACACCAATGACTAGAAGAGTGATCAGGATGATCCACTCGAAAGTCATGAGGCCTCGTCGGTTGTGATGGTGATTAGGTTTTCGTCTCTTACCCATACTGTCGCTCCGCCACGGGGCATTTCCGGTCTGTTTCGGTTGGTTCAATTCCACCTTGAGAATGTTTCTGAAAGACAACCGACAACGTGTGCGTATTTCCGAATTTCAACACCGTCAGTGAATCACGGATTGGAACAATCACCAACAGGGCCTTGATCTGGTCGCCCAGTCGTAGGTCGATTCTGTTCGCCGGCACACTCCGGTAGCGAGTCCCTGTACGAGAATTCGTTTCCCCAACCGGTCGCGTCGGACGAGACCGTGTAAGATTGGTCGATGTGGACGACGGCCCCGACGATATCGCCCAATTCGCTGATGATGGCGTCGCGGGCCGCGGAGAGGCCGCCCACTATTCCAATCACAATGAGCGTGATCAACAGGATCCACTCGAAGGACAGGACCCCGCATTCATTTTTCAGTGAGCTTAGCAATTTCTGGAAACGAAGTTTCATAAATGGCCCTCACCTTTTCGGTTCAAAGCGTTATGGCAACCATTGGCAACGTTTGGATTCTTGTCTGGAGATGAGTCAAGGTGCAGATTTCGTGCCAGTCTAAATTGGTTCATCGTGAATTCTCGCATTTCCCTTGGTGGAGCGAGGCAGATGATGTTGGGTCATCCCCTTTTTTGCGCTGTCCTGACATCAAAAAAGGCTCCGCGGAACGGGTGTCCCACGGAGCCTTGCACGCAACGAAAGGCCGACGCTAAAGCGTTCTCAGGCCACTTCAAACGACCGGATCACAGGGCCGGATCTTCGACGTCATCGCCGCAATCGCCGATAGCGCCCTGATCGTTCAGGTTATCGTTTGCGCTCAAACGACCCTGATCGATACCAGCCGAATCGGTGTAGGACGAGTCGGAGGCACCATCGACGACGCAGTCGGGCACCTGGACGTCCCACGGATGAGCGATGTAATAGGACTGATCAAGCGAGATCACCGCTTCCACAACATCGCCCAACTCGGTGATAAGGGCGTCACGGACGGCACTCAATCCGCCTACAATACCGATCACCAACACGGTGATGAGGAGGATCCACTCGAAGGTCAACACACCTTCATCCTCACGCCAGATACGAGAAAACACGCGCTTCACTCTGTCGCTCCTTATGCTAAGACTTGAGGAACCGACACAAGACACTCCTTGGCGAACCCACCGCAGGCCCGCCTGACAAGCATGCTCGATCCCATCGATGGGAAGACGTCTAGGCTTATCTTGCTTTGCACGTATCATGCCAAAACCCCAGACGCCTTGGAAAAAATTGGGAGGATTGCTCTTATTTCCGCAAAAATTCAGAACTTGCGCTGAATTTGGAAGACGGTTCTCCTTCCCGAAACAATTGCTCCTCCACCGGCCATGTTAGCAATTCCAAACCACTCGTCGTCTTTTGGCCCTGGCCATGTTTCAAAAACTTAACGGGCAGGTAAAAATAGAAGCTCCCCTTGAGGTGTACCCCCGATTAGCCAGCAAGACTTATGTGGAGGTGCCCATGCGGTTGGCATTTGCAGTTGTCGGTTTCGTCACAGCCCTGGTTTGTGCAAGTAATCTTGCGGGACAACAGTCAGGTCTGTTTCCCAGAATCGTGACCCCGAAACAAACCACATCGCTTGACTTTCGCGAAGATTCCCAGGGGTTTCAGGCCGTCAGCCAATGTCGCGTTTCGGTGCAAGATGGGCGACTGCTCGTCGAGAGCACCGGCCATGATCCATACATCGTCCGTCCCATGAATCTGCCAGGCGACGAATTCGAGGTTGCCATCCGTCTGCGAACAACCGTGGCCGGCAATGGTTCGATCTATTGGACCACGGAAAAGTCACCTACATGGGGCGAAGACAAGGCTCGGCATTTTTCCCTTAATAGTGATGGCCAGTGGCACACCTACGTTTACCGGATCCAAACTCCTGGCGGGCTGCGCGGTTTGCGAATCGATCCGGGGACATCGCCCGGCATTTGCGAGATCGAAAGTGTTCACCTCACTGAACTGGAAACCTGTCCGGTCACAATTGCGTCCCTCGACACGACAAGTGAGGTCGTCCGTGTTCATTTGCAAAACGAAAAAGATGAGGCTGTCGAAGTCCAGGTTGGAGAGGAATCGGTTGTGGTGCCCGCCAAAAGAACGGCTGACGTCGTCAGACGACTCGCGAAAAAACATCTGCTAGAAGTCCTGACACTCGATTTGCGGTTTCCAAAGTTCGCTGCCGCGTTGCGACACCCGGTTGTGGTCTATCATGACGATGCGCCGGCAGAATGGGCAACGCTTGCGGATACCGGAAATCAGGACCTCGTTGTCGAATTGGCTGCTCGGGAAAACGTGCTACGGATTCGTCGCGGGGAGAGAACCCTCGTTGTTCTTGCCCCGATCGTTGCCCTGGGTGATCCTAACACTCCGGGTTTAATTGCGAAAGTTCCCGAGTTGCAGGCGGTCACGCTGCCTCATGGCGTTCATGTCAAAGGAGACGGCGTTCAGGGTGACATTTTCTGGGAAAATGGCGAGCTTTTCATGATCCTGGAGGGAACGGAAGAAGGATCAGAGATTGAAGGGCCAGTTGTGCGGGCATTCGGTTCACTCGAACAAGGTGTATTCGCCGGATTGGAGTATCTTGGCAAGGGAGAGAAAAGCTCTTCAACCCTGGATATCGAAACCGAGGAACACATTCGCTATGCCCCTGACCGATTGAAGGTCACGATGCCGCTGATGGCCTTTGTCACCGACCGTGGATCTTTTGGCTTGACATGGAACGACATGGGATTGCAGCCCATTTACGCTACGCCAAATGTGTTTGATGGCACAGAGGAACACCGGATGTCACTCCGTGGACGGAAGATCGAGGCCCGTCTCCGCGTGGCAAGTGGCCCAATCGAAGATATGATTCTCTGGGCCACAAAACGCCATGGAGTACCACCGTTACCGGAACAGCCCAGAAGCGAATCGGAACAATTGGCATTGTGTTTGTGGGCTTTGACGGATGGCCCCATTCGTAATGAACAAGGCTGGGGACATTGCGTCGAACCGAATTGGGCACGGCGATTTCACGTGGACATGGTGTCAACCATCTGGCGGCTTTCGGGCAAGTTGGTGGAAACACCCACATTGGTTCCAGGGGGCGGGCATCTTTCTGATGACAGCGCCTGGTTCCTGACAGGCCGGGCTGCCGATTGGCTCCAGATGACTCGGAACCAAGTCAATGGCCTGATCGCCCAGCAGCAGCCCGATGGTTCGTTCCGGTACCGTGGGCAATATCAGAAAGGGCACTACGAGGACACGGCCAGCGGTTATTGTGCGCGTCCTGCCGCCGTGTTGCTCGAATATGCAAAACTCACGGGTGACAAACAGGCACTGAGCGCCGGGTTGAAGACACTGGACTACATGAAGCGCTTTCGTGTTCCGCGAGGTGCCCAAACATGGGAACTATCCCTGCACACGCCGGATATTCTGGCCTCTGCTCATCTGGTTTCTGCCTATGTTCGGGGATATGAACTGACGGGACGGCAGGACTATCTCGACGAAGCTCGCCGGTGGGCCTTAAGCGGGATTCCTTTCGTCTATTTGTGGGCAGAACAACCCGTGATGCTTTATGCGACTATCGCCGTTTATGGTGCGACGAACTGGCGGGCACCAAACTGGATGGGACTCCCGGTGCAATGGTGCGGCCTGGTCTATGCTCACGCACTGACGGAGCTTGCGCCTTATGACAACACCCTGGATTGGCGACATCTGGCAGAGGGGATTTTGATCGCCGGTGAACAGATGCAGGTCCCGCGCGAGGAAGGCGACTACGCCGGTTTGCTGCCCGATTCCTTCCACCTGCGTTACCAAAGACGGCAAGGCCCCTTCATTAACCCGTGTGCGCTGGCCCTCCTTCGCCTGGCCATCAAGGGTCAACCGCACCGGTTGTGTGTCGCCATCGGTGATCGCCATCGGGTTGTCGCACCTTTCCCGGTGAAAATTGAAGGGGATCACGCAGTCGTGCAGGGCCAGGCCGGGCTTGCCTATCAGATGGTCGTTGACGGCGAACGGATCGTGACGGTCAATTCCCAGGGCGAAGATCACATCTCCCTTGAATGAATTTATCGGACTTCCAAATTGGTCGAGGAAATGCATCCAGGGGTCATGCCTTAGCTTTGTGCGTCCACTTGTCAGAGCGGAATTTATCCCACAGGGAGGCAAACTCGGCTGTTCCGTCGAGGGGCGGCGTCCACGGGATGAATCGCCAATCGAAGGCGTCGGCGACCATTTGTGGCCAACGAGAGACGAAATTGTGTAGCAATCCTTGACACGTCATCGTCATATCGGCATCGCTAAGCAGTTCCAACACACCCGGTAGCTCCGGGGCGAACGGTGAACGGGCAAGCAACACGCTTCCATGCTGAAGCATTGCGTTCCTGTAACGCCGTTGCGCGCTCCCAACGACTTTGATGTTGGCGGCGCTGCTGTCGTGGCAACTCACATCGAATTCCGCAGCCAGAGGGACGACCACATCGCCGACTGTGCGCCGTTGAAAGCACAAGAATGGACAGGATCGTTCACTTGTCTCACAGGGTGGTGGACTCTTCTCGATAATCATCGCGTTGAGTCCGAGTGACTTAAGCCACGCGACGAGCGTTTCATGCACGGCGCGATACAGCGAAACGCGATTTTCTGCCCGCGGATGACCGGCGGGAAGGCTCAGGCTGTAAGTCCATTCGTAATGATGAAGGATGGCCCCTCCCCCGCTCGGGCGTCGAACCACAGGACAAGCAAGGCTTGCCGGATGTCGTTGCCGGTCCTGGTCGTACTGAAAATAACCCAGAGAGAGAGTTGGGGTATTCCAACGATAGAGCCGGAGAATGGGAACATTCTCTTTTTCCGCGCATAGGGCGCAGAACTCATCGACTGCCATATTCCATGCCCCGGCCTGTGGTTCATCAATTAAGAGGAAGCAATCAGTCACGGTTCCCTCGGGGCTACTGACAACGAACCGGATACAACCCCAGGGGGTGTCCATTTAAGGATCGGCTTCCGCGCCGCCTGCACTTCGTCTGGTCGGGAAATGAGTGTTGTATGGGGGGCCTCATGAACCAGCTCCGATGGCTCCTGAATGATGAGTCTCAGGGTCTCGACAAAGGCATCAAGGGTTGCCTTGCTTTCCGTTTCCGTTGGCTCGATCATAAGGGCCTCCTTCACCACCAGCGGAAAATACACCGTAGGGGCGTGGAATCCATAATCCAGCAGCCGCTTGGCAATGTCCATCGCAGAGATCCCGCGAGTTGTTTTGAGCTTCAAAGCCGACGCGACAAACTCATGCATGCAATGCGATCCATGGGGGACCGGAATGAAATTGCGAACCTGGCTGAGCAGGTAATTTGCGTTGAGGACCGCCCGCTCGCTGACGCGACGCAGCCCATCCGCCCCTTGTGTGCGAATATACGCGTAGGCCCGCAGTAGCACGCCGATATTCCCATAGAAACTCCGCACTTTACCGATGGAAAGCGGGCGGTTGTCATCCAAGGCGAATTGTCCCCGGTCTTTTTTCACAATAACGGGGATGGGCAGAAAATCGGCCAGGTGTTTCTTGACGGCGACCGGTCCTGCCCCTGGGCCACCTCCCCCGTGCGGTCCGCTGAAGGTCTTGTGTGGGTTGAAATGCATCATGTCGGCTCCACAATCGCCGGGGCGGACAATCCCAAGCGTGGCATTCATATTGGCCCCATCCATGTACACCAGGCCGCCAACTTCGTGCACCATATCCGCGATTCGGCGAATTTGGGTCTCAAAGAGACCGAGCGTGTTGGGATTCGTAATCATGAACACGGCCGTCTGGTGATTGAGCTTCTTCTGTAGATCCTCCAGATCGACCAGGCCATGCGGGTTGCTTTTGACTTCCAGCGTCCGAAACCCAGCCATCGCCGCACTGGCAGGGTTTGTGCCGTGAGCCACGTCGGGAATGAGCACCGTATTACGATGCTCCCCACGGTGCCGGAAATAGGCAGCCGCTATCAGCAGCGCCGTAAGTTCACCCTGGGCGCCGGCTGCCGGCTGAAGCGTAACAGCGTCCATGCCGGCGATCTCCGCAAGCATTTCCTGAAGACTGTGCAAGGCCCCCAGGAGTCCCTGAACGGTTCCTTCCGGCTGATAAGGGTGAAGATTCTGAAAACCCGGCAGTTGCGCCAGGCGATCATTCCGCTTGGGATTGTACTTCATCGTGCACGAGCCCAACGGATAGAAATGCGTGTCAACCGACATATTCTGCTGGGATAGATTGATGAAATGTCGAATGAGAACAGGTTCGCTGACCTCCGGCAAAGGCGGTGACTGAAGAGCCAGCTCTTCTGCCGGTAACAGAGATGCCAGCTCCTTTTCGCTCAGGTCGGTTGCCGGTATGTATTCTTCCGCAGATCCAGGCTGGGAAAGCTCAAACAGCAATTGTGTCGCTTGTCGATTCCGCATGGCTTACTCACCAGTTTGAACGTATCGAGGTCACCTAGGACGGGCCGATTGGGCGTGTCGCAAATTCCCGAGGATGCGAACAAGCTGCTCCATCTCCTCTTCTGTTCGCTTCTCGGTCACCGCCACAAGGAAGGCATCTCCATGCTGAGGATACCACCGACCGAGCGGCAAGCCAGCGAAGAATCCCTCGTGTCCCGCTCCTTCAAGTAGGTCGGCAACCTCGTCAGCTGATTCGGCCCGCAGGGCAAACTCCTTGAAAAACGGTTTTGAAAACAACGGTCTGAACCTGGCATCGGTGCAGAGTCGTTGCTGCAACTGATGGGCTTTCTTGAGGCACGACTCAGCAACCCGCCGCAGTCCGCGGGAACCCATGGCAGCCAGATACACGGTTGCCCGCAAGGCCATCAGCCCCTGATTGGTGCAGATGTTGCTTGTGGCCTTTTCCCGGCGAATATGTTGTTCACGTGTTTGCAGGGTGAGGACCCAACAGCGATTCCCTCGGCGATCGGTCGTTTGGCCAACCAGTCGGCCGGGAAGCCTTCGCAAAAAAGCCTCGCGGCATGCCAAAATCCCCAGATAAGGACCGCCCCACATCATGGGCAAACCGAGTGGCTGACCCTCGGCCACAACGATGTCGGCCCCGTAATCTCCCGGGCGTCGAAGAATCCCCAAACTGATGGGATCCACCACAGTGATGAAGATCGCACCGGCCTGATGAACCATCTCGGCGATCTGGCTGGCAGATTCCACACAACCGAAGAAGTTCGGTTGCTGAAGCACCACGCATGCTGCCGGGGACTTTTCTAAGACATGCTGAAGGTCGCTCGGATCCACAACTCCGCCTGGTGTCGGCAAAAGGACAATTTCGGCAGTCGCATGTTGGAGATACGTGGCAACAACCGCGCGATATTCGGGGTGAACGTTCTCCGGCATCACGACACGCCGTCGTCCCGTTTGTGATCCCAGAGCCATGAGAACGGCTTCTGCCAAGGCACTGGCCCCATCGTACATGCTGGCGTTGGAGACATCCATGCCCGTCAATTGCGTGATAAGTGTTTGATATTCGAAGAAAGCCTGAAGATTCCCCTGACTGACCTCCGGTTGATAGGGCGTGTAGGACGTATAGAACTCACTTCGCGAAGCGACGAAGTCAACCACTGCGGGGATAAAGTGATCGTAGCACCCTCCGCCCAGAAAACACGTAAACTGGTGGCAGGCCTGATTCTCAGACGCCAGGTGTTCCAGATGCTGAGTTAGCTCCAACTCGGACAAAGCGGGCGGCAGGTCGAGGCGACGTTTGAGTTGCACATCAGACGGGATACCGGCAAACAGCGCGTTGACATCGGGAACGCCAATTGCCGCAAGCATCGCCCTGACTTCGTCTTCGGTTTGTGGTAAATACGCCATCTCGGATCAACCCCCAAAATACTGCCGGAAAAGATGCACAACTCCCTCTACCGCGGTGTGACCATCGGCACATACTAAGGGCTTATTTGTCAAAGAATTCAACCGATTATCCTATCAGACCAGCAGTCTGCAACCCATCCACTTGCCGAGCGCATTTTCGAGCATTTCTCGCACACGGTGACCAACCATCGGAAGAATCACCGGCCCCACGAATACACCATCCGAAGAATATTCGGTCAACAAGCGATCAATGTTCTTCGGCCTCGGCGGCACATTGGGCCTGATAGCTTGCCCGATCTAAAAGCTCTGCCAACTCAGTCGAGTCGCTGACTTCCAGCTTGGCAAGCCAGCCTTGCCCAAACGGATCGGATGTGAGGTCTTCCAGGTGTTCGACCACTCTTGCATTGACATCCACAACGCGACCGGTTACCGGACTGTAAATGTCACTGACGGCCTTGACCGACTCTACCTGACCGAGCGGTTCCCCCGCCTGGATTTCCTTTCCGATCGGCGGGAGTTCGAGAAACACCAAGTCTGCCAGAGATTGCACAGCAAAATCGGTAATCCCCACGATGGCGATCGTCCTTCCATCGGCCGTCTTTTCCACGGCAACCCATTCATGTGTCTTTGTGTACTTCAAATCGTCCAAATTCACGTGAAAACCCCCAAAATGAATCGGCCAATCTTGCCCTGACGAGAGGCCTTTCAAGTTGCATCTTTCCTAGAAATGGGCGAAGCCAAACCGAATGCGGCTACGAACTAGCCCGGGAACTCTATATTCTACAGCACCGCCCATTTAGGCAATAGTTCCCCTGCAACGCCGTTAGGCGCTTAAAACACTTATCGACTATGCTGAGTGACGACAGATGCCAACCCCCGCAAAACAAACATGGCCGCATTACGATTCGTTGTACTATCAAACCCCACAGGTCCTGTCGTCCGTTAGTTCCTTCTCGAAGCAAGGTCATCTATAATACGCGGGATTTGCGAAGGGGTTCTTCAGTATTCTCTAAGCATTCATTAGCACAGATGGTATGACAGGGAGATGGAAACATGCGGAATGGCAATCGCTGGAAGTTTCAGTTTTGTGTGTTGTCTCTTGTGTGCTTTTTCCTGGCAATTCCAGAGCAGGGAAGTGCCCAACTTGAACCATTGCCTCTGGCGGGAACCTGGCGCTTTCAGTTAGACCCCGATAACGTTGGAGCTTCTCAACAATGGTGGACCCGCGACCTGTCAGACCAAATCAATCTACCCGGGTTTTTGCAGGGTCAGGGCTACGGCGATCCGCCAGGCCCGAACAGTCAGTGGCTGGCAGGAATCGGATTGAAACGGGCAAACGATCCACTTTTTGCCCATTATTTCAAAGAGGGAGAGTTCCTTTCTCCTTTCTTTTTGACGCCACGTCGGCACTACGTCGGTGCAGCGTGGTATCAGCGGGAGGTGATTATCCCGAAACATTGGGAGGGCTGCCACATCACGTTAACGCTGGAGCGCGTTCACTGGGAGAGCCGCGTCTGGATCGACGATCGGGAAATCGGTAGCCAGAATAGCCTTGCGGCACCGCATGTTTACGATTTGTCCAGAGTTTTGTCTCCGGGCAAACACCGCATTACGATTCGTGTGGACAATAGTTACCTCATCCCTGTGGGAAAAAGTGCGCACAGCATCTCCGACGAAACTCAGGGGAACTGGAACGGCATTATCGGCAAAATTGCACTCGAAGCCACACCACCTGTGTGGATCGATGATGTTCAGGTCCTTCCACACGCCAAAGAGAAATTTGTGGATGTGGAGGTGACCATCGGGAACCTGACGGGGCAACCAGGAAAAGGACAGTTACAGGTTGCCGCAGCCCTTGTGAATCCAAGTGAGAATTCATCCTCTGAGAAAGGCCAACGTGTTCCACCGGCTCTTCAGCCTGTGACGTGGTCGGCGGACGGGGCAAAGATCACTTTTCGTTATGATCTGGGAGAGAATGCCCTTCTTTGGGACGAATTCAGCCCCAATCTTTACGCCCTGGATCTGACGCTTGAGGTGCAACCACCCGCAGGCCAGGGGAATCAATTCAGGCATCGTCGCACCGTGCTTTTCGGACTCCGTGATCTGGAAATTCGCGGGACACAATTTGTCCTCAACGGTCGTCCGATCTTTCTCCGTGGGACTTTGGAGTGCTGTATTTTTCCGCGGACCGGCCATCCGCCCATGGATCGGGAGTCTTGGCGAGAGGTTTTCACCGCCGCCCGCAGCTATGGGTTAAATCACCTTC
>Ga0308414_1003122_pt1 | contig 10663 bp, 13 predicted proteins | sample HotsprSampleOS50_FD_205667 | JGI IMG/M metagenome (GOLD analysis project Ga0308414, IMG submission 205667) | Hot spring phototrophic mat microbial communities from Octopus Spring, Yellowstone National Park, Wyoming, United States - 20090730_OS50 ...
GCACCAATCATCAGCGGTACTAGGTAATTGCCAAAGCCCCCAGTAACCGCAGGTACGATCCACAGGAAAATCATGATCGTGCCGTGCATGGTAAAGGAACCGTTGTACCACTCAGGAGGCAATAAATCTGAATCGGGTGTTGCCAGCTCAGCCCGCACGAGAGAGGCTAAAGCACCTCCCAAAAGATAAAAGAAAAAGGTAGTAACCAGATATTGAATGCCAATTACTTTGTGATCAGTGCTAAAGGTAAAGTATTCCCACCACGGGGTATGTTCCTTTTCGCTGGGAGCGATCGGGGTATTGATTTGATTGAGAGAGTTTTCCGCTAGAGTCATAGTTTTGATTGCAGTATAAGGAGAAATTAGTGATGATGCGAATGAACCATATTGTGGGAGACCTTGCCTGCTAGATAGTCTGATTCACTCATCTGAGCAGTCGCTACCTTAGGAGAACTATCCGCCTGTGCTACTTCTAATTGTTCATTAAGCCATTTCTGATAATCTTCGGCTGATTCCACAATCATAGTGGTGCGCATCCCGCCGTGATAGGAGCCGCATAACTCGGCACAAACAACGGGATATTCGCCGATCTTAGTGGGATAAAAATCTAAGTGAGTGGGGCTACCGGGGATAGTGTCTTGCTTCAGGCGCAGTTGCGGCACCCAAAAGGCATGGAGCACATCTACCGCACTCAAGTTCAAATGAATGTGCTTATTCACAGGGACATGCAGTTCGCCCGAAGTAATCCCATTGGGATAGTTAAAAATCCATGCAAACTGCATTCCTTGCACATCTATATTGACTGTGTCTGAGGGCATTTCTGGCAGTTTCCCCTCCGCTTGAGCTACCAAGACCGATTTGGGATGCTGGTGCATGTGGTGTGCCATCATCAGCGCATCTGTACCCCTCATGGTGCTATACACATCAAAGCTGTAGAGAGCGACCCACAATACAATCACGGTAGGGATTGCTGTCCAGATCATCTCGAGGCGGATATTGTCGTGCCAAGGTGCACCGTCCTCTTCATCATTTTTGCGCTTGCGAAAGCGAAACAGGGAGTAGATGAGCACCCCTTCCACAATCAAAAATAGACCAAAGGCGATCGCAATCACCGCACTAAACAGTTTGTCGTAAAGCACTGCTTCTTCGCTGGCGGCAAAGGGCAGAAGTCCATGATTTTGTCCGAACCAAATACTGGCGGCGACTACCAGACCGATCAAGATCAATACAGATAACAAGGTTTGGCGTTTCATAAGCTCTGGGTGGGTCAGACCAATTCCAACACCTATCATATTAAGAGGGGATTTTAAAGAAATGCCTGTTCAGTTAGATTTCTTTGGGATCACTTTAGATTTGTATGAGTTTCGTGAGTTTGGCGATCGCAGAGTCAGGCATCACGAAAAGTATCTTTTAATACAGTTCTTGCGGCTAACTGACTGCGGGTAGAAGTTAGAATTTCTGCCTCACGGCGCAGGCGGCTGGCTGTACTGCGCAGTTCCAGCAGGGATTGTTGTTCTAGGCTCGCCCCTTGAAAATTACTGGCAACCCAATAGGAAAGTTCAAGGGGACTGCGGGGAATTTGGGGTAACTCGATCTCTTGCTCGGTCAGTTTCTGGGACAAACGCACCACATCGTTGAGTAGCCCTCGCACTTCCACTGCCAAGGACTGGGCTTGTTCTGCATCATGGTGATCCTGATCCTCTAGCCACTCTACTAACCCTACACGAAAGGGAGTTTGACGGATGTAGCGCAAAACTTGAAATCTCTGCTGACCAATGGTGAGGAGCTTAAAGCGATCATCGGGCATGCGGTGGTATTGCACAACTTTGGCACTGCAACCGATCAAGGCGGGCTGACGGGAGACAGGATCGAGCATCAGAACCCCAAAACAGCGATCGCTCTCCAGAATTGTGTTGATCATCATGCGATAGCGATACTCAAAGATGTGCAGTGGCAAAGACTGATTAGGAAAGAGTACCACTTCAGGCAGGGGGAATAGGGGAAGCTCACGGACAGCAAGATTATCTGACATTGCCACAACTCACGACATAGCATCTAGTATAGTCCAAGCAAATAATTAGTCAGTGTAATAAGGATTTAGACTGAGTCAGGGCTGTTGTGCCATCGCTAGAACTCTGCAAAATGGGAATTTCAATGACAAACTCGGTACCCATGCCCTCGGTAGAGTTGCAAGTCAATTTTCCTTTGTGGTTTTCGGTAATGATCTGGTAACTGATGGACAAGCCCAAGCCAGTACCTTTACCCACAGGCTTAGTGGTAAAAAATGGATCAAAGATGCGCTGTTTGATGAAATCGGGCATTCCGCCCGCATTATCTTGAATGCGAATCACGGCGGTATTTTCTGGAGAGATTTCTGTAGTGATCCAAATGCAGGGTACCCAGTCATCGGGCTTTTGCCAAGTGCGCTCCCAAGCCAAATCGCTGGCTGTGGTTTCCTCTACAGGGCGCAGGGTATCGTCTAAAGCGTCGATAGCATTGGCAATAATGTTCATAAATACTTGATTCATCTGACTGGGGAAGCACTCCACATTGGGCAGTGGGCAGTAGTTCTTGATCACTTGAATTTCGCCGCGCTCGCTGTTGGCTTTGAGGCGATTGTGCAGAATAACCAAGGTGCTCTCAATGCCTGCATGTAGGTCGGCATAGCGGCACTGACTGCTGTCGGCACGGGCAAATTTATGTAATGACTGCACCAGTTTGTGAATGCGCTCTGCCCCAAGACGAATCGAGCTCATAATTTTTTGGAAGTCTTCCACAATGTAATCTAGGTCAATTTCCCGCAATTTGCTTTGGATCGCTGGCTCAGGCTGGGGATAGTAGTGCAAAAACAGGTTGAGTAGTTCAATAATCTGGTTGATGTGATCGTTGGCAGGGGCAAGGTTGCCGTAGATGTAGTTGATGGGGTTGTTGATTTCGTGAGAAATGCCCGCTATTAGCTGTCCCAAGCCTGATAATTTTTCGGTTTGGATTAGTTGGGCTTGGGTGCTTTTTAGTTGTTTCAAGGCTTTCTCTAACTGCTGTGCTTGCTGGCGAGATCGCTGTTCTGAGGAGCGCAGAGCCTCTTCCGCAATAATCCTAGAGCTGATGTCCCGATAGCTCCACACTCGACCCACACACTGCCCGTTGATGCGTTGCGGCTGAGAATAACGCTCAATGGTGCGCCCGTCTTTGAGCTTGACTAGATCAAAGCTGTCGGCTTCGGAGGTAAGGTGATTGATCAGGTTGGTGAAGGCTTGGGGGTCGGCTACTTGGCTGAGGATGTGTTGCTTAATCTCCAAGTTACGCAGAGATTGGATCAGGTTGGGTGGAATACGCCACAGATCGGCAAACTTCTGATTGCAGATCATAATGTTGCCGTTCAGGTCTTCCACCACCAAACCATCGGCGGTGGCTTCTAGGGTGGCGTTGAGCAAAGAAAAGCCCTGTTGGGTTTCCAGTTCAGCCGCTTTGCGATCGCTGATATTGGTATAAATGCTTACAGCCCCCGAGATTTTGCCATTGGGATCACGGATGGAGTTGGTACGCATGGCAACGGGAATGATTACCCCATTACTGGTGTACATATCTACTTCTCCCGTCCATGAGCCACCTTGCATCAGGGTATTGTGCACCCGTTCAGCGATCGCCTGTTGGACAAACAAAGAGTGTATCCCCCGCTTGCGCAGTTCGGCAAAGGAAAAGCCAAATAAATTAAGAAAGGCATTATTGACAAAAGTAGGGTAGCCCTTACTGTCAAAAATACCAATTGCATCGCTGGTACTTTCTAGGGCTGTACCTAACTGGGCATAGGACTCTTCGGCGGCAAGGCGATCTCTGATCTCTTGCGCCAGTTCAGCAGTTTGTTGTGATAATTGTTGCTCGAGGCGACTGCGCTGTTGCATACACGCCGCATACTTTTGCGCCAAACTGTCGCTGGCAATTTCATGAATCAAAATCAAGCCACTAATTTTTTGCGGCTCTGTGAAGTATGGCTTGGCTTGCCAGCGCACAATCCCTTGCGGCATAGTTAGTTCATCGCTGTAGGTGAGCAGATCACCCACGAGGCAACGGCGAAAGTTGTCTTTTTGATCTAAGCTAAGCTGAAAAAAATCGTAGTGGTTTCTGCCTAGAATATCTTGCAGATGCACGGGAGAGCCTAAATCTTCCAACCATTTTTGATTGACCCAGACATAGTTCATTGCTCGATCTACCACTGCGATCGCCACTGGGCAAAACTGACCCAAAGTTTGCAGATCAAAATCTGCAGTGTTCAAGGTACTAAATCCTTCCATCGAGCAATGCTATCCTAGCGGTATAAACTAGCTTTTTATACTATAAGCATACAAACTATCAATAGGGTATGGAACAATATCCCCTCTTCGGACCAGAAATTAAATGCCCCCATTGCCGCCAACGGATACCTGCCCTACTGTTGACTGATGCTTATTTATGTCCTATGCATGGTGCATTTGAGGTAGATAATGCCACTGGTGAGCTGGTGCATCTTAACTCTGATCATCGTCGCTGGCGACTTTGGGAGGGGGAATGGTATCGCCAGCACAGCCATCCCGACGGCATTCGCTTTGAAATTCATGAAAGCTTAGATCGGCTCTACACCAAGGGCTTTCGTGCTACCAAAGTAACCATTGCCCGCCGCTATGCCGCTATGGTCAATCCCTACCTAGATCGCTGTGCCCATGAGCTAGGACAAAGGTTATATGGCTTGCCCGTAGAATTCAGCCCACCAGAGACAGTCGATCCCAAATGGGCGGTGGTCAATTTTGAATTAGAAAAGGAGCTAGGCGTGCCCAAAGGCTATCCCTACTTTCGCTCTTTTTAGTATACTGCGGTGGAAATTTAACCGAAATGTACTGATGCTGGCGGAAGCGATCGCCTGCGGTGTGATAGCAAGCCTGACTTGGGCGGGGCTGGTGTGGCTGTCCCCTGAACCTGCGATTGGTGAGGGACGCACTTGGCTGTGGGGTATGATGCTTTTTGCCACTCTGAACGGTTTGGTGTGGGGCGTGTTGTCCCTGCTGAACTGGAAATTCCTGTGGCTCTGGATCATAGTCTTTGGGACAGTCAATGCGATCACTAGTGGCAGTCTGCCCACGCAAATTTCCCCTTGGTGGTCACGGCTGTGGCACCCCCTAGCCATTACCACTATGACCATTCTTTTAGCGGGATCATTGGGAGCAGTTTAGCTCTAAGATAGGCGTATGCGCAAAGTAGCTATTTTTACAGAAACTTTTTTACCGAAAATTGACGGCATTGTTACCCGCCTCAAATATACAGTGGAGTACCTCGTGCGCCTAGGCGATCGGGTACTGGTTTTTGCTCCTGAGGGTGGGATCAAGGAGTACAAGGGGGCAGAAATTTACGGTGTGTCGGGTTTTCCCCTGCCCCTCTATCCCGAATTGAAACTGGCACTGCCCCGCCCTGCCATCGGCTCAGCCCTAGAACGCTTCCAGCCCGATATTATCCATGCGGTCAACCCAGCGGTGTTGGGACTGGCGGGGATATTCTACGCCAAAGCTATGAAAATTCCCCTCATTGCCTCCTACCACACCCACCTACCCCAATATCTGCAACATTATGGCTTGGGTTTTTTAGAAAGCACCATGTGGGAACTGATCAAAACTGCCCACAATCAAGCCACTCTCAATCTCTGTACTTCCCATGCTATGGTGCAACAACTACGAGAACATGGGGTGCATCATGTCGACCTGTGGCAAAAGGGAGTGGATACGGAGCAGTTTCATCCTAGATTTTATGACCCTGACATGCGATCGCACCTATCTCAGGGACACCCCGACAGCCCCCTACTGCTTTATGTGGGTCGCCTGTCCCCTGAAAAGGAAATCCAGCACATTCTGCCAGTGCTCCAAGCTATCCCCCAGAGCCGTTTAGCCTTAGTAGGCGATGGTCCCTACCGCCCAGAACTAGAAAAAATTTTTGCAGGCACCAACACCCACTTTGTCGGCTATTTGCAGGGGAATGACCTCGCCAGTGCCTTTGCCTCCAGCGATGCCTTTCTGTTTCCCTCCCGCACCGAAACGCTGGGCTTAGTTTTGCTAGAAGCGATGGGAGCAGGTTGTCCCGTTATTGCCGCCAATGCAGGGGGCATTCCTGATATTGTTGAGCATGGGGTGAATGGTTATTTGTTTGAGCCAGAGCAGGTAGATGGTTTAATTGATGCGGTACGACAGCTTTTGGCAAATTCGCCCGCCAACCTAGAGCGTCTGCGCCAGCAAGCAAGGCAGGAAGCAGAAAAATGGAGTTGGCAATCAGCCACTCAGCAATTACAAAGTTTTTACGATCAAGTAATTCGTCTGGCAAAACCTGTCCTGTCTGCTTTTTAGTTCCAGAGTATGAACTGGCGCATTGCTTGCACCCTCACCACCGCCTACTATGCCTATATGCTGGAGTATCGAGCGGAATTACTGCTCTGGGCATTGTCCAACTCCCTGCCGCTGATTCTGCTGGGGGTGTGGAGTGAGACAGCGAGCGGCGGCGGCTTCGCCCTCTCGTCAGGGGAATTGGAGCGCTATTTCTTGGCTGTGTTCATCACCCGCCAGTTCAATGTGGTGTGGGTGATCTGGGAATTTGAAAAGGAAGTCATTTCGGGGCAGTTGTCCCATCGCCTCCTACAACCCATTGATCCCGCATGGCATCACTTTTTTAGCCACATTGCGGAACGCACCGCCCGCCTGCCTTTTGTCATTGCGCTAACTGTTCTATTTGTGCTGATCTATCCTCAAGCTCTGTGGCTACCGCATTGGCAAGATATTCTGTTTTTGTTATTAGTAGTGCCTTTGGCGTTTGCACTGCGTTTTTTGATGCAATACACCTCTGCTATGCTGGCTTTTTGGACGGAACGAGCTAGTGCGATCGAGCAGTTGTGGTTTCTCATTTACCTATCTCTATCGGGAACCCTAGCTCCCCTAGAGGTGATCCCTGAGCCAATCCGCACAGTTTTGGTATGGACTCCTTTCCCCTACTTGGTTTATTTCCCCTCCATGATTCTAGTGGGTAAAATGCCCCTGCAAGAAGTTGGAAGGGGGATGGCTGTGCTGGTATTTTGGACGGGTTTATTTTGGCTAGTGAATCGCTATCTCTGGCAGAGGGGCTTGAAGAGGTATTCGGGAATGGGAGCGTAAGGTTAAGAAATTTTGCTAAATTTAAGTATGGAAATCACCACCCTCAAGCGCCAATGGATACAGAAAATGTTGCCCCCGATCTAGCTCAGCATTTATTCGAGTGTGCTGTGTGCGGCTATGTCTATGACCCAAGGGAGGGCGATCCCAAGCGGGGTATTGTGCCTGAGACTAGCTTTGCGCTTTTGCCTGAGGTATGGCGCTGTCCTGTATGCAATTCCCGCAAGGATAAGTTTCAGGACATTGGTCTGCCTAATAAACCTTCGGGCTTTGCCGAGAATCTGGGCTACGGCTTGGGCGTAAATGTGCTGACCCCCACGCAAAAGAATTTGCTAATTTTTGGCGGTTTAGCTATCGGTTTCTTGTTTTTTATGAGTTTTTATGCAGTTGATTAACATGACCTATCGTTTGCGTTGTTTGCCAGCTTTCCTGTCATCCCTACTTTGCGCCTTTTGTTTGATATTTGCCAATTTGCTCCCTGCCCATGCCAATCAGGGCTATTGGGAGGTCGTACCTCTGCCCTCTCCTGACACGCCCATCGATATGACTTTTAGTGATGTCGATCCCAAGCATGGTTGGATTGTGGGTACTAATGCCAGCTTGCTGGAGACTACTGATGGTGGCAAAACATGGCGGGCGAGGGCGTTGAATGTGGGAGAAACTAATTACCGCTTTGTGTCGGTGAGCTTTTATGGCAATGAGGGCTGGATAGCGGGCAAACCTGCTTTGCTCTTGCACTCTGAAGATGGGGGCAAATCATGGTCAAGGATTGGTCTGAGTTCCAAACTACCTGGTGATCCTGCTTTGATCAAGGCTTTGGGTGAGGGAACCGCTGAGATGGCGACGGATATTGGGGCGATTTATCGCACTGAAGATCGGGCGCAAACTTGGCACGCTTTGGTAACGCAAGCGGTGGGTACGGTGCGCAACCTGTTCCGCAATCCTGATGGGCGTTATATTGCGGTGTCGGCTAAGGGGAATTTTTACTCCACTTGGTCGCCGGGGGATGCGGCATGGACGCAACATAACCGTAATAGCTCAAAGAGGGTAAATAATATGGGCTACACTCCTGACGGCAGAATCTGGATGTTGAATCGGGGTGGGCAGTTGCAATTTACTAATTCCAGTAGCACTGAGGATTGGGGGAAACCCATAGTTCCTAAAGTGGCTGAGGGTTATGGTTTGCTGGATTTGTCTTTTCAGGATCAAGACCATATCTGGGTGGCTGGGGGCAGTTCGCACTTAATTTATAGTGAGGATGGCGGCAAAACTTGGCAGAGGGATACTTCCACTGATTCGGCTGGGGCAAATTTCTATCGCATCTATTTCTTTGATCATGATCGCGGCTTTATTTTGGGTCAATCAGGCTTGTTGTTGCGCTATGTGCCTTCCGCCTGATGCTTGTTACTTTGTGCGATCTACAAGCCCAAATTAATCTGTTTCCAGAACGATGGCGACCTTTGGTGCTGACCAATGGCTGTTTTGATCTGCTCCATGTGGGTCATGTGCGCTATTTGCAGTCGGCACGGCAGATGGGACGCAGTTTGGTGGTGGGGCTGAATAGCGATCGCTCGGTGCGCCAGCTTAAAGGTAATACACGCCCCTTTGTTCCTGAGCAGGAGAGGGCAGAGGTGCTCTCGGCTTTGGCTGTGGTGTCAGCGGTGGTGATTTTCCCAGAAGCCACTGCCGATCGACTGATTAGTACCTTGCGCCCTGATATGTATGTGAAGGGGGGGGACTACCAGCCAGAGAACTTGCCAGAGTGGGCGACCCTCTGCCAGTATCACATACCATTTCAGACCATAGCCATAGAAGTCTCTACCTCCACTTCGGCGATCGCCAAGCGCATCTGTGAGGCTATGGCTGGTTCAGGACTTTAGGCAGGGGGACAATCGGACGCTCCATAGCAATCAGCAGTGGTTCAGGCTTTGGCACTACCGTATGCACTGCTGAACTGAACTGGGGCGATCGCTCAGCATTAACTACACTCAGCACCGCGCCGATAATAGTAACTGCCCCAGCACACAGCGCACCGATTCCCAGAATTTTGCGGCGTTGCGATCGGCGATCCACAGTCTGCAAAACTTGGTTAATAAATGCTTCGGGCGCAACTGGAGAGGGGGGAGTGGGCAGTTCCCGCAATTTGTGGCGTAGGGCGACCTGCTGGGCATAACAAGCACGAAAGCGGGCATCCTGTCTCAACCATGCCTCTACCTTTTGCCTTTCCTCAGGGCTAGCTTCGTCATCCAAGTAAAGGCTGAGTAGCAAAAATTGGTCTTCTTGGTTATTTTTCATGACATCATCACCTCAAATGCTCGTCAGATAAGGTTGCAGTTGCACTTGCAGTTTCAGCCTTGCCCGCGCAATGCGGGACTTAACTGTGCCCAAAGATACTCCAGTGATCTCGGCAATTTCTTCATACGATAAACCCTCAATTTCCCGCAAGACAATGGTCTGGCGGAACCCCTCTGGTAAATCTGAGATTGCCATTTGCAACTGCTCATAGAACTCTTGGGTTGACAGTTGTTCCACAGGACTGGGCGACATGCAGGGCACTTCCCAGCTCATGTCCTCACCATCGCCTGTGGCCACTGGGGCATCAAAGGAAATGGTTTTGCCGAGACGCTTTCTGCGGCGCAGTTCGTCATAAAAGAGATTAGTAGCGATCCTACACATCCAGCCTCTAAATTTAGCAGGGTCTTGCAGGCGATGGATATTGCAGTAAACCCTAATCCATACCTCTTGGGCAAGGTCAGCCCGATCTGTCCAGTCGGGAGCTAGTTTGTATAGTAGTTGATCTACATGGGATTGATGGCGGCGGATCAGTTCGGCAAAGGCACGGCGGTCTGGTTGTCCTCCTTGCTGGCAGTAACTGATCAAATCGGGAGTGGGCAGTTTGGCAACAGACACAGGCGATCGCTGAAAAGAATAATCCGCTGACGAGGGAGGAACAAGGGAAATGCTGTAACTCATAGACTACGCTGTGCCAACTCAGGGACTGTTCAAGCGTAGATGACTCACATTAAAACAGAAAGTTCCTGATATAGAGTAATACTATTACAGCTATTTGGCTAATTTATGCGTTCTATACCACTCGATGGTTTGCTTCAAGCCTTCCTTAAGTGGAGTGCGGGCAATGAACCCAAATGACCGTTTGGCTCTGCGAGTGTCCAGACAACGGCGCGGCTGTCCGTTGGGTTGATCGGTTTGCCAGACAATGCGCCCCGTAAAGCCCATCAACTGGCAAATCAAATCAATCAAGTCCTTAATACTGATCTCATAGCCCGTGCCAATGTTGACTGGTTCTGGGCGGTTGTAATGTATCGTCGCCATGGCGATCGCCTTTGCCGCATCGGTGCTGTAGATAAACTCCCTAGTCGGCGTGCCATCGCCCCACACCTCGATATAATCTCGCCCTTCAGCCTGCGCCTCAGCCACTTTACGGATCAGAGCGGGAATCACATGGGAGCTTTGGGGATCAAAGTTATCGTTAGGTCCATAGAGATT
>Ga0308414_1003123_pt1 | contig 10659 bp, 10 predicted proteins | sample HotsprSampleOS50_FD_205667 | JGI IMG/M metagenome (GOLD analysis project Ga0308414, IMG submission 205667) | Hot spring phototrophic mat microbial communities from Octopus Spring, Yellowstone National Park, Wyoming, United States - 20090730_OS50 ...
TGTGCCCAGACACAGGATCATCGGCCGACCTCATCGGCGGAGGGCACGGAGCCCAGTTCGATGAGCATCTGGACGGTGGCCGCCCGAAAGCCGCAGCTCCGGAAGAGGCGCTGGGCCGGCTCGTTGCCCACCAGCGTGTCCAACCGCACCTGACACACGCCGATCTGCGAGAAACGCTCCAGGGCGGCCATGACCATCCGCCGGCCGGTGCCCTCGTGGCGGTACTCCGGCTCCACCCAGACGTCGTGAATGAAGCCGTATTGCCGGATGCGGTAGATGCCGATCTCATCGTCGACGGTGCCGACGAGAAACCCCGTCAGCCGCGAAGGCTCGGCGGCGGCTACCCGCTCGGCCACCAGGAAGACGCTGTGCGGGTCGGCAGCGCGGCGGCGCAGCCAGTTCTCGTAATGTTGCGCGGGCGACGGGACAAACGCATAGCGCGCCGGGTCCATCGACTCGTGCCAGGCGCAGATGCGCTGGACCATCGGCAGCACCGCCGGCACGTCGTCAGGCTTGGCGGGTCGGATCAACATAGGGCTTGCAATGATACCGCCCGCGATGTTATCTTTCGCCATGGCCCTGCCGATGAAGATCGGCGGGCGGCAGCCGGAGTAGCTCAACGGTAGAGCACCGCTTTCGTAAAGCGGGGGTTGTGGGTTCGAATCCCACCTTCGGCTCTTGATGTCATCCTCGCCCCCGCCGAACGCCAGTCCCTTTGAGACCCGTGCCCCTCTGATCGCCGCGTCCATCCTGTCGGCCGACTTCGCCCGCCTCGGCGAGGAGATCAGGCAGGTCCTGAGCGGCGGCGCCGATTTCCTCCATCTGGACGTGATGGATGGGCACTTTGTCCCCAACATCTCCTTCGGACCCCCGATCATCCGCTCGATCCGCCCGCTCACCACCGCCTACTTCGACGCCCACCTCATGATCAGCGAACCCCTGCGTTACGCCCCAACCATGGTGGCGGCCGGCGCGCAACTGGTCACCTTCCACGTGGAGACGGTCCAGGACCCCGCCGCGGCCGCCAGGAAAATCCGCAAGCTCGGCTGCCACGTGGGGATCACGCTGAACCCGGCCACGCCTGTCGAGGCGCTGTATCCGGCGCTGGACGAGGTGGATATGGTGCTGGTGATGAGCGTGGTTCCGGGGTTTTCGGGGCAGAAGTTCATGCCCGAGGTGCTGGAGAAGGTGCGGGCCCTGCGCAAGCGCCTTTCGCCCCGCCAGCGCATCCAGATCGACGGCGGCATCAAGCCCGGCAACGTCCGCGAGGCGCGCGACGCGGGCGTGGACTGGTTCGTCGTCGCCAGCGCCATCTTCGACGCACCCGACCGCGCCGCGGCCATCCGTGAAATCCGCCGCGGGATCGGGGATTGACAGGAGAGCGACGCAGCGACGGAGGCACGAAGGCACGGAGGCACGGAGGAGGAGAGCGACGGAGCGACGAAGCGACGAAGCGCGACTGGTACTCGCTGCGCAGGGCGCGGGCCTCGAAGATCATCTCGTCCAGCCGCTTCTCCACGTTGTCGAGCTTGGTGTTGACCACGCCCCATTGGACGGTGATCGCCAGCAGTGCCGACAGCGCCGTCAGCAGCACGCCGGCCCAGCCGGCCCATTCGATTCGCTTTGGGGTGTTGCCGTCGGTCATGGCGTTGCCTCCACGCGTCAAGGCGAAGCCTCCAGGTCCACCTGCTTGGTGTGAATCCGCAGCGTCCGCCGGTAGGGATCGCTGTAGCGCCACGCCGGCTCCGAGCCGAAGCTGGCCACCTCGTACACCACGCCCTGATCCACGATCCGGTCTCCGGCCTGGGGAGTACCCTGGCTCAGGTCCGCCGCGAGGATCAGGTAATCCCGCGACTCCACGCGCAGGACCGCCCCGCCGCCATCGTCCAGGTCGAAGACGGTCTTCCCGACCGTGGCCGCGACCAGGCTGGAAGATGCGCCCCGGCGATACGTGACCGTCCGGGTCAGGTGTCGCGTGCGCTGGTCCTCCAGCCAGGCCGAGGCTTGTTCGAGAAGGTCCGCCATTACGACTTGCTCACCAGTTGCACATCCAGCACATCCAGCCGGGCGATGTTGCCGGCGTTGGCCACCGACCACTGGGCGGTGACCTTGAGGGTCTGGTTCACCGTGGTGTCGATGGCCGTGGCGCCCAGCACGAACGGCTTGGCGGCGACCGTCCCCGGCACGCCCAGGGCCTGGGCGAATTCCGCGTTGGACACCCCCGGCACGCCGCAAGGGATGCGGCCGTCCGTGGCGGTGAAATAGATGATTCCCGCCGCGCACCCCTCGGTCTTGCCCGCCAGTGGCTTGGGGCTTGCGCGCAGCATCCGCAGCACCGTGTTGGCCTTCTCCTGCAGAATCTCGTTGGGCCACTGGGCGAAGAACTGGTCCGGATGCTGCTTGCACTGCTGCTCACAGATGGAGACGGCGGTTTCCATCGGGCACTCTTGGCAGGTTGGGCTCTCCATCTTGCGCCATGCCCGTGCAATCGGTGTGCGATCCGCATGCGATGTGGGCCTGGATAGTCGCGGACGATTACGTGTGGGATGCCCCGAGTAGGTGTGGCCCTCACAACTGGCCCAGTAGATGGGAACGGCCCGGCCCTTGATCACGGCGGCGGCCATGAGCATCTGCAGGCCGCGGATGTCGGTCCGGTCGAAGCTGATCAGCGGCTTCTTCTTCCGTTTCCGGACCAGCTTGTTGACCACTCCGCGCATGGCGTCGATCGGCTTGATGCCGTCGTTGGCGCAGAAGCGGTACGCCTGCTTGATTTGATGTTTGGCGGTGCCGAGCATGGCCCGGCCGAGATTGGCCAGCGACACCCGCTGGACATGGAGCATGCCGCCGACCAGTGCGGCCAGGGTTTTGGCCTGTGACAGCCGCAGGCAGGATGCGCAGACACAGACCACCCACGCCATCGCGGCCGTGCGATGCATGATCAACTCCTTTTGATTATGCCTGGGTGGGCCTACCCGGGTCCGCGAACATGGGCTCGGCTCATGCTATGGAGCTGAAAGTGGGGATAGGTCAGGCACACTGCCCCTTGACTCGAAGGATCTCATTGATTGTGATCGGGTTGGTATGTGCCAATGATTGTCACACACAACTACGAATGACGGGTCCGTCGGCATGAAAGAGTTCATCGATCGGCTGCGAGCGAGCAGACTCCAGGCCTATGCGGCATCTCTGGGAGATATTCGGGAACACTTCGGCATTGAGCAGGTCGTCCTTGCAGGTGGGTACGGCTACCGGCAGGTTCTGGAGCTTGTTCAGAACGGGGCCGACGCCATCCTTGAGGCGCACGAGGCTGGCACCGATCAAGGCCATCCGCCTCGCGTTGAAGTTATGCTCGATGGTTCGTGCCTTTATGTCGCAAATACCGGCGCACCGTTCAGCGAGGAAGGCATCGATGCGCTGCTGCGTTCCCACTCGTCGCCCAAGCGCGGCAACCAGATTGGGCGATTCGGGCTTGGATTCAAATCGTTGCTCCGACTCGGAGGGAAGATTGACATCACCAGCGGACAGGCAGACTTTGGCCTGGACCCGGAAAGATGTCGAGCAGAACTGAGGAACCAATTCAACGTGAAGGATGCACCGGGGCTGCGGCTCGCATGGCCGTTGGATGAGATCCAGGCGGACTCGCTGCGCCGTCGCTTCCCGTGGGCAACAACGGTGGTCCGCGCAGAAGTCACCGCCGACAGTTTCCTCGACCACCTGCGAGCCGAGATCGAAGGGTTCCCCGCGGAGTTTCTGTTGTTCTTGCCGGTTGGCGTCACGCTCACACTCGATCGCGGCAACGAGGGCAAGCGCGAACTGCGTTGCGAGCGCCAGGGGCAGGACATGATTCTTTGCGAAGGAGACGAGAGGTCTCGCTGGCGTGTCATGGAGAAGCTGGTTTCGATCACGGACCGGCGCGCGAAGGACGACGCTACCCATGTCCACGCCCGCGATGCGGTGCCGTTGGCTTGGGCGATGCCCATCGACGGCAAACGAGAAGAGGCGGGGCGGTTCTGGGCCTTCTTCCCGACACGTACGCCGACCTACTTGCCCGGCATCCTCAACGCGCCGTGGAAACTGAACAGCGACCGCAACGCCATCATCTCGGGCGAATGGAACGAGGCCCTGATGAGGGAAGCAGCCCGGCTCGTTGCCGAGACGCTCCCGACACTGGCTTTGAGCAGCGACCCCGGTAGCGTGCTCGATGCCTTCCCGCGGCAGATGGAGCGTAGAGACGACAATGCAGCGGCATTGGTTGAGGCCCTGTGGGCCCGCCTTGAGGTCGATCCGGTGACCCCGGATGCCACGGGCAACCTTCGTCCTGCCCGCGAGCTCTGGAGGCATCCGAGGGACAATGCCGACCTCGCCCGGCAGTGGCAGGATATTGCGAGCCAAGAGCAACGGGCCCAGGTGGTTCACCCAAGTTGCCTGGCAAAGCAGCGCGGCAGCCGTCTGAAGGCGCTGGCGGAGCGACTTGCGAGAACCGGCTCAACGGTCCCATCGGATCCAGCCTTGCGCCAGCGTAGCGCCACGGAATGGTTCGACGGCGTCGCATCGACGAACCAGGGACAGGCTGTAATGGTCCTCAAGCTCGCCGAGGCGTACCAGAAGGACTGTAAGCCGGATGAGTGGGAGGCGATTCGATCGGATCTCGCCATCATCCCAACTGACGACGGCAGACTGGTGACCGCGAATCAGACCATCTTTGCGCCCGAGGGCACGCACGTTCCAGACGGCCGCCATCCGGTCGCAAAGTGGCTGTGCGACAATGCCGAGGCGAAGCGCATTCTCACGGAGGTACTAAAGGTCAAGCCGCTGGATGACAGCGTTTGGCTTGATGTGCTGCGTGGCGCAATGCCGCAGCACGCGGTCTGGGAGTCCCCTTCCGATGAGCGCTGGCGTGCTTTCTGGAAGCTTCTGCGTTCCGCGCCCGAGAGAGTGCGTGAGCAGTTCGCCTCACAAGACGCTTATCATCTCCGTGTCCGCCGACGCGACGGCAAGTGGGTGTTGGCTGATGAGGTTCTGTTCCCCGGCACCTTGGTGGACGCCGAAGACACCTCGGCGAATCGGAATGTGCTGGTTGACGCAGCGGTTCACAGCCAGGACACGGAACTGTTGAAGAAGCTGGGTGTTTGCGATGTCCCGACGGGTCAGGTCGATGTCAGCGATCTCAGCCAACTCGACGAGTGGCTGACCTACTGGCGGACGTACTACCTCCGCAGAGATGATCAACGAGAACGATACTGGAGGAGAGCTAGTCCGTCAGGTGTGTGCTTGCCCAAAGGCTGGCAGTTCCTGTCGCGTCTAACCGGCATTCCGAATACCAGACTCACCGGCCGGTTTTTGGCTGCGCTCGACAAAGGTGAGTTCCCCTCAACCGTGAGATTCGGCTATGAAACACGAAGAACCCACGATTCCATCGATATTCCCCATCCGTTGTCATGGCTACTACTCAGGCTCGGCTCAGTAGCGATTGGCGACCAAGCCACTGGTCTTGCGGTCATCGTCGCCCGCCTCAACGAACCAGCGATGGCTAAGCTGCCTGAGTGGCAGACGGTGCGACCATCGCTCGAAAGGTTGAAGGGGCAGATTCCGCAAGTCACGGCTTCGCCAGATCAGATTTGCGCCTTATGGCAGGCGCTCATCAAGACACTCGCGACGCCAGACGCGCTGAAGGACGACTCGCTGAGGGAACTGTGGTCAGGGGCGGCACGAGATGGGATTGTTCCGAAGTCGCTTCCCACGGCAGGAGGCGACGTGCCTTTGGCGCAGGTGTTCGTGACGGGGTCAGCGGACCTCGCCCGGCGTGCGCGGAAACAAGGCCACGTCGTGGTCACTCTCGGCGCGGATGCACTCAATCTGTGGCGTGCGAATGGTGCGCGCGATCTTGCGGAACTGATGAAACCGCAATGGACAGAAGCGACAGGCCCTGCGGGACTGCTCTTGGCAACCCTACCGGAGCTCACCGATGTCGTCCGGCCCGAGGTTCGAGACACCGCCCGTTGCCGACCGATAGCGGGCTTGCGGTTATTGGTGGCAGAAGATTCCAGTCCCGTGCCTTGCCTCATGTGGGAAGACACGCTGCTTATTGACACAGGGCAGCTCGCGTTGCTGTCGCGAGCCGAAAGGCTGCAGCATCTTCTCCCCGAACTCGAGGCAGCAGGGTGGCTTCAATATGATGCCAACGAGGCTTGGCGCATCCTCGGCGACGCGAAGGTTGACGAACTGCGCGCCAACGTCAAAGCCGGCGTGACACTCGGCGAACGCTTGCTCAGAGCCGTTGGGAATCGGGAGGAGCCACTGCTACAGGCGCTGGGCCAGACCGGTTCGCTGGAGTTCCTCAAGAACGTCGAGCCGCTGCGACTTGCGGAATTGGTGCTTGCACAACTGGGCCCGGCCACACTGACGACTCTCAAGGAAACGCTGGCGAAGGAGGGCTTGAAACCCCCGTCCCGTTGGAACACTAGCGAATCGCGAGCATTTGTTGCCAGCATCGGTTTTCCGGAGGAGTTCGCCGCGTCACCGGAATCCCATCGTGAGGCAGAGGAGTTCATCAGCGGCCCCATCGAACTGCCACCGCTTCATGATTTCCAGCAGGAAGTTCTGGAACGCATCCGGGAGTTGATTGCGCGCGGCCCGACGCGCAGGCGCGCGGTGGTCAGTTTGCCAACCGGGGCCGGCAAGACGCGCGTGACCGTGGAAGCGGCGGTGTTGCTGGTTCTCAAACCGGAATCCTGCTCGCGCAGTGTGGTATGGGTAGCGCAGACAGACGAGCTTTGCGAGCAAGCCGTGCAGGCGTTCCGGCAGGTCTGGCTGAACCTCGGCGCCCAGAACACCGAGTTGCGCATCGTTCGCCTGTGGGGCGGCAATCCCAACCCGGCGACGCCAGAACCGGATAAGCCTGTTGTGGTGGTCGCTTCGATTCAAACGCTCAATAGCCGTATGACTGCCGAGGAATTGGCGTGGCTTCGGAAGCCGGGGCTGGTGGTGGTTGACGAGTGCCACCACGCCATCACGCCAAGCTACACCAATCTCCTGCGGTGTCTCGACGCTGAAGCGCCAAGGCCAGGCGAGCCGCCGAAAGATGAACCGCCCATTCTTGGCCTTAGCGCGACACCTTTCCGTACCGATGATGAGGAGAGCCAGAGGCTGGCGCGGCGTTTCGACAACCGATGGCTTCCGGCCAACCAGGCAGATCTTCACTGCCACCTACGCCAGCAAGGAGTCCTCGCGGAAGTAGACTATGAGCCGCTGGATAGTGGCGTCGGGCTGAGCCCGGAGGAGATCGAAAGGCTTTCGAAGCTGCCGGAGCCTTGGGAGGGGATTGATTTTGAGAACCTGCTTGAGAGCATCAACCAGCGGCTGGCCAGAGACAGACAACGCAACGATCTCCTGATTGATCGCGTAAGGCGCGCCGAGCAACGTTCGATCCTCTTTTTTGCCAACTCAGTGCTCCATGCGGAGGAAATGGCGGCAAGGCTCAACTTGCAGGGAATCAGGGCAGCTGCCGTCAGCGGTGAAACGCCCACGACATCGCGTCGCTATTTCCTGACACGATTCCAGACTGGGGAGATCAGGGTTCTCTGCAACCATACAATTCTCAGCACCGGATTTGACGCGCCGAAGACCGACATGGTGCTCATCTCTCGCGCCGTATTCAGTCCCGTCCGCTATATGCAGATGGTTGGTCGCGGTCTACGCGGCGAGAAGAATGGCGGCAAGGCTCGCTGTCGCATTGTCACCGTCTTGGATAACCTCGGGCGCTTCAAGGACCGGCACCCGTACCACTATTGCAGCAGTCTGTTTGCACCGTAATTGGGCGGACAGTGTCCTTTCGGCAGGGCTGGACAATCTGAATTTTCGGCGTGGTGGCGTGGCCGCCTGCACAATGCAACCCGGCGCCGAACACGCCTGCTACGGTGCTTTCCTTTTCCGCGCCGATCTTATCCTCCCGCCGTGCTTCCCGATTACATGCTGATCACCAGCCGGCGCAGATCGTGCGAACGGGGCGACGGATTGTGTATCGCCTGATGTCGTGGAATCCCTGGACGGGATGTCTGCTGCGTCTGGCCGAGGCGCTCCGCCGGCCGCTGCGGTGCTGAGCGGCATGAAATGATGTCGGGGTGCGGACGCCCCGATTCGCCGCGGCCGGGACCGACAGGGAGCGGATGTCCAGTTCTTCGCTCAAGGCCGCAGCCTCCTCTTGGCGATGGTAAACATACGGTGTATACTATGTTGAACAACGCAAGGAGCACGGTCATGGTCAAGACGCTGATCAAACACGGCAACAGTTACGCACTGGTCATCGACAAGCCCATCCTGGAACTGCTTCGGGCCACGCCCGATACGCCGCTGGAACTGACGACCAACGGCGACACGCTGATGGTCTCGCCCGTCCGCGACGCCAGGCGGGAACGCCAGCTCCGGCAATCGCTGGAGAAGATGAACCGCCGGTACGGCGACGACCTCAAGCGGCTGGCCGAGTGAGCGCCCATGGATTTCCTTGACATCCCAGACCTCCTGAGGATTCACGCCGACCAGGTGGACCTGTACGGCGGCGAACATGGCGTCCGCGATCCGGGGCTGCTGGAGTCGGCCACGGCCCAGCCGCGGGCGACTTTCGGCGGCGAGTTCCTCCACGGCGACGTCTTCGACATGGCGGCGGCGTACCTGTTTCACATTGTCCAGAATCACCCGTTCATTGATGGCAACAAGCGGACCGGCTTGATGGCCGCCCTGGTCTTCCTGGACCTCAATGGCGTGGAGATCGATGCGCCCAAAGGAAGCCTCTACGACCTCACGATGTCTAACTAACCCGGCACTCAGCACTCAGCACTCAGGACTCAGCACTCGCGAAGGCACGGAGGGTAGAGCGACGGAGCGACGAAGGGGGAGAGGGAAATGACGAAGCCCGAAACCCGAAGTCCGAAAGAATGACGAATGTCGAAGCCCGAATGCTGACTGGCAAGTGGGAACTGGCAACTGGCAACTGACTCAGCACTCAGCACTCAGGACTCAGCACTCAGCACTCGCCTTGGTCCATGAACACCGCAACGCCCGTCATCCCGCCCGCCGTTCCCGCTGTTGTGCTGCTGATTCTGGCCGCCGCGTGCCTGATGTTCTGGCTGCTGGTGCGCCAATCGACGCGGGGACGGCGGCGGATCGAGCTGCGCGAGTGGGCGGCGGCCAACCGCTTCAGCATCCTCTGGGATCCGCCTCTGCCCAATTCGCTGCATCCTCTGGCCGCCATCGCCGCCCGTCCGCGATGCCTGCTGAGTCACGACCAGACGATGCTGGTGGAACTGGAGCTGTTCGGGCGCGCAGGGCCGCGGCGGGCGCATCTGCTGGTGCGCGCCATCGGGGCAAACTGGCCGATGACCGTGCTCCGCCCCGCCGCCCTGTCCTTCAGCGCGCTGGATCCGCTGGGGCTGGCGGAGCTGGCACCCATGGCCCAGGGCGATCGGTTTGTCATGTACGGCCGGGACCGCACCGCCGCGGCCGCCCTTCAGAAGTCGCAGATACGCGGCCTGCTGCCGGCGGACGTGGGCCTGGCGATGCTGGAAGGGTACATGGTGCTGGATTTCAGCGCCCGCCCCTTCGACCCGGTGTCGCTGTGGCGCATCGACGCCCTTGCCGAACAGCTCGCCGCCCATCTGCCGGCGCCAACGCTCACTTCATGAAGAACCGTTTGATCGCCGACACGGTGGCCTGGCGCTGCACCGCGGCGATGGACTCCAGCAGGGGTATGTCCTTGGGGCAGACCTCCACGCAGTTGCCCGCCTTGCTGCAGTCGGAGACGCCGCCCTCGTCCATCATGACGTCCAGCCGCTCTTCCTTGAGGGCGGCGCCGATCGGGTGGTCGTTGAAGAGCCTCACCTGGCTGATGACGGCCGCCCCCACAAAGCGGTTGACCGGCGTGTACTGCGGGCAGGCATCCAGACAGCAGCCGCAACTGATGCAGCGCGAGAGGGGATATCGCCGCGCCTGCACCTCCTGGGAGACGGGCGGACCGGGGCCCAGGTCGTAGGTGCCGTCGATAGGCACCCAGCACTTGGCGCGCTTCAGGTCTTCGAAGAGCCGCTGGCGGTCGACGAACAGGTCGCGGATCAGTGGGAACTTGTTCATCGGCTCCAGCGTGATGGGGCGCCGCGGCGCCCCCAGGCGCTCGACCAGCGCCGAGCAGGCCTGCCTGACGCGCCCGTTGATGAGCATGGTGCACGCACCGCAGACCTCCTCCAGACAGCCGCTGTCCCACACCGGCGGCGTCGTGTCCAGGCCGTCGGTGGTGCGCGGATGCGCCGCGATGTACTGCAGGCAGGAGATGACGTTCATGTTGGCCCGGTAGGGCACCGCAAACTCCTCCCAGCGCGCGGGCTTTTCTGGGCCGTCCTGACGACGGATGCGGATGATGACGGACTGCTCGGCGTTCGAGACGCTCATCAGGGCTCCGGGTTTATCCTCACGTGGCCAAAGCACCGGATGATAAGAATCCCCCCGCCCGCGGACAAGCGGCGGACCCCGCCGCGGAACGCGATAGGGCGCGTGACCGTTTCTGCGGCCGGCGGTCCGGGATCGCGCCGGCGCACGACGTGGCACAGCCGTTCTCGCCCGTGCTGGCCATCGGGGCAGAGTCTCCAAAATGCCAGACTCCAGGGCACGGGC
>Ga0308414_1003126_pt1 | contig 10656 bp, 9 predicted proteins | sample HotsprSampleOS50_FD_205667 | JGI IMG/M metagenome (GOLD analysis project Ga0308414, IMG submission 205667) | Hot spring phototrophic mat microbial communities from Octopus Spring, Yellowstone National Park, Wyoming, United States - 20090730_OS50 ...
GCACTGAAAAACTACCTAAATCTCGCCGCTTGAGCGGCTTGAAATCTGCGAAAGTTCAGGGACGGAAGGCGGTGTTTTCCGGACTGGCGGACCAGTCCGCCAGCCCCCTGAGGTTTATCGCTTTCGGCCGGAAGCAATCGGGGAATCGTCGGACGAGGCTTTCTTTAACGCGACGTGCTTCGCCAGCGGTTTGCGGAACCGCTCCGTGCGGTCGGCCGTCGGGGCGAGCGACTGGCCTTCGCCGCCCCAAGAAAGAGAAGCTACTCGACGAGCACGGCCACCAGTCGGGTCAGTTCGCGGAGCAGGTCGTAGCCGTCCCACCGCGGACTGAAGTTGAGGGCTTGTCCGATCGGCACGACGCGCGATAGCCCGCGGCCGGCGGTCGCCTGCACGAATTGGCGGATGTCGTCTTGCGAGAACCCGAAGCAGGTGAGGGTTTGATCGTTGCCGCGCACCAGTTCGGCCAGTTCGTCGAGCGAGGCGACAAAGGCCTCGATGAACATCCCGCCGCCGCACATTTCCGGACGATAGGTTGGGTCGCTCAGGCGGACATATTTGGGCCCGCCGGGCCGATTCGGGCCGCGAAACGCGAGTTGCCCTTCGGCCATCTGTTCGTAGAGGAAAACGAGGTGGTTCATTTCCTCGGCGGGCGAGGCCATGCGGCCTTTGGCCGCGACGACCGCCGACAGCTCGTCCCAGAAGAGCGGCGCGGCCGAACGGCAACGATCAACCGGTCCGACGAAATACACCACCTGAGGCGACGAACAAGCCTTTTGATCGAACCAGTAGGCGTCGTTGTAGAACTGCTCGGCGAGCGTGCGGCGGCGATCGGCGTCGGCGGCCAGATAGGCCTCGGCCTGAATCGCGCAATACGAAAAGCGATCGGGAAAGACCAGATCGTGGACATCGACTCGGGCGGGCAGCGCGCGGAACGCGCCGACCGTGGCGTCGCCGCCCCAAAGCACGCGCACATGGGCCCGCTCGGAGAGGTAGCGGTTGATCTCTTTGTTGTGCGCATAGGTGAGCACGCAGTTGCGGCAGGCGAGTTCTTCCCAGGCGGGCTGTTGCAGCAGCAACCGCAGCTCGTCGAGCAGCCGGGCCAGCGGCGCGGTGGGCCGCTGCGAAACCCGCACCACGTTCAGATTGCCGGCCAAGAGCGACAGCGCGAACGAGTACATGAACAGCGTATCGACGTTGGCCGGGGCGATGTGCAACGCCACGCCGCGCGGAACGCGTGCCGCGTTCCGTTCGGTGGATTCCACCTCCCAAACCAAGCGCCGCACATTGGCCGGACGCAGCCAATACGCCAAGGCCACAATCTCGGGAAACCCGCGCGTTCCCGGCGAGGCGAGCAGTTGGTTCGACAGCGCCGCGAGGAACTCGACGCCCAGCACATCGAACGCCCCCAGCGGCTTCTGGGCGAAAAAGCCTTCGTCGAGCATCTCGGCGATGTCGTCGTAGGCGCGGCGTGCAGGGGCAAGTTCATGAACGGTCATCGGGTCACCAACCAACGCCGGCGGCGGCTCGCGCGTGCGTGTCGCTGCAACCGCGAAGCTCGGCATGCGGGATGCGGCCGCTGACGGTGAACCGCGCGCCTTTGCGCCCGCAGGGGCAATCATCGACGCCGTGGATCACCGCCAGGTCTTCGGTCAACAGCGAATGGCCGGGGTAGCTGCGGGGCAGCACGCTGATGGTTTGCAAGACGCCCTCGATTCCCGACGGGCAGGGCTGCCACGTGCGGTAGTCGCGAACGATCACTTCCGAGAAGTTCGAAGGGTGGAGGTAGCCGTGCGTGCATTCCATGTAGATGCTGCCGGTTTGCTCGACCATTCCGTAGTAGTTGAACACGCCGGCCACGCCCAGCGCTTCCACGGCGACATGGCGGTAAGTCGCCGTGTCAATCGCTTGATCTTGCAGCGTTTTCCAGCCGCCTCCGTGGATCAACAGCCCCCCATGCGGCTCGATGCGGCGATTCTCTTCCAACAAACGTTGAATGACATACTGCCACACCATGTAGGTGAAGCCGAAGAAGAAAATCGGCTGGCCGCGGTGGGCATCGAGCCATTGGCTCAACTCGACGCCGCGGAGCTGCATTTTATCGTCGAGGGCGTAGAAGTGGTCGCGGCCGAAGGTGGACATGCCCAAGATGCCTGCCCCGCGGGCGGAGTAGGCCGTCCGATCTTTCAGCACGTTGGCCGCATCGCAGATGAGCATCGGCATCCGGCGCCGACCGAGCACCGTATTCATGATCGCCGCCAGCGCCCTTGTTTGCAATTGCGCCGTGCCGCGGTCGAGCACGATGCGCGACGGGGTTTGCGAAGTCGTGCCGCTGGAGGCCAGCACTTTGAAGACCTGGTCGTCGGGAATGCTCTGCAAGCGGCGGTTTTTGAAGAGCCGCACCGGAATATACGGAAGTTCTTCCATCCGCTCCAGCGGAAGCCGAACCCCCGACGCGCGGAGAATGTTCGCGTAGGCCGGGCAGCGTTCTTCGTGCCAGCAGGTCAGTTCGTTCAGTTCGGCAAGCAGCAAACGCCGCCGCGCCTCGGTGGGCAGCGAGTACTGCTCGGCCGCGAACAACTGTTCCAAAGCGCTCATTCGGCGTCTATACCTCGCACGGCGCGAAATGACTTCATTCTTGCAAGAGAAAAGCGATCATTTCAGCGTGCGCGGAGTATTGATAAAACCGCGAAAAACGGAAAGCGGATTGTACGGGGACAGCACGCAATGGGCCGCTTCGCTGCGCCAGCGTCCGCCTTTGTAATCGTGCGGACCTTTTCAGCCCGACGGAGACAGCCACTCGGCCTCCAGTGACGGGTAATCCTTCTTGCCCGAGGGCGTGTGCGGAATCGTGCCCACTTGCCGGACGGAGATCGCCTCGGGATGCAAGTCCAGTGTTCGGCTCAGGTAATCCCGGATGTCGGCCGCTGGCGGCGGCGAGCCGTCGTCGGTCGCCATGTACCCGACCCACACTTTATTATCGCGTCCCAAACAAGCGGCGCGAACCGGCAGGGCGCGCTCGATCAATCGTTCAAGCTCGTCCAGGTTGATCCGATGTCCATAGACCTTGATGAACCGCTTCTTTCGGCCGACGATGGAAAAATACCCCTCCGAATCGCAAACGGCGAGGTCGCCGGTGCGGAGGATGCCGTGCAAATCGTCGCCGCGCGCCAGGCAATCGCGACTTTCGGCATAGCCGAGCATCACATTCGGCCCGCGATAGACAATTTCGCCCGTCTCGCCGGTCGCGGTAATCTCTCGATCGCCGTCGAAGAGTCTGATTTCGCCGCCCGGGATGGGTATGCCGATCGAATCGAGTTTGTCGGGCAGTCGCTCGGGGGGGACGTAAGAGATTCGCGCAGTGGCCTCGGTTTGCCCATACATCACATAGAACCGCCGCCCGCGTCGTTGGCAGTCGGCCAGAACGTATTCCTTCGTGAGGCGATCCAAATGCCCACCCGCTTGGGTCAGAACCGACAGGCTGGGCAGTTCCATTCGTTCCCATCGCAGGCGGCGGAGCATGGCGTACATGTACGGCACGCCGGCCAGCGAGGTACAGCAGTAGGCGCGCACGGCATCCCAGAAGGCCTTGCTCATCAGCCCTTCGCTCGTACAAACGATGGTCGCCCCGACGAGCAAATGCGAGTTGATCACCGAGAGCCCATACGAATAGTGCAGCGGCAGGCTGGTGATCGGTCGTTGGCGGTCGTCGAGGCCGAGATACGCGGCAATCGCTGCCGCATTGGCTTGAAGATTCTGTTTCGAGAGACGAACCATTTGCGGGCTGCCGGTCGAGCCTGAAGTGCCCAGCAGCAAGTCCACCTGGGGATGAATCGGCTGCCAGGCGAGCTTGCGGCGACGGCCGATCCACACGCCCGGCACGGGCGACGAGTAGTCGTACTGATCGGCCGCGGCGTTCGCCAAGGGCGGTTCGCCCGTGCCCGCGAGCCACTCGGGACAATACGCCTCGATCTGTCGAGCCAACAGCTCGGCCGCACCATGCGGGGGGACAAGTGCCGCGGCTGCGCCCGCCGCGAGCAGGGCCAAATAGGCCGTCACCGCTTCGCACGAGTTGTCCATCAGAAGAAAGGCCAGTTCTTTGCGTCCTCCCGGCGCAGCCGATTGAATCGCGTCGGCCAGCCGGGCGACTGTTTCGCGCAGTTGATCGCCGGTGAAGACTCGACCCGACGCGGCATCGATCAACAGCGGAGAACCGCCCGGTGGAATGTGCCAAAAAGTCATCGGCCTAAACCAAACCGCGGGACCAATAGGAACAGAACGGCAACGGCGCCGCGGCGCGAAGCGCCTCGATCGGGATGATGGACCGGCGAGTGGTGGCTTCGCGCTTGCCGAGAACTCGATAAAGCAATGCAAGTCGAGGCGACGGGCGCTTCGATGAGCTTTACCGTTGAAATGACCGGAGACTCGACTTATCCTGCCTTGCCGTTGCAGTCGATGCCATGCGCCTGAAGGATGCGTTTCGCTTCGGCGAAGCTGGAAAGCCCGAGGATTTCGTCGGTGCTAAGCACGACGGCGAACCGCGATTCGATCTCGGCCACCAGCGCCATGTGCCCGACCGAGTCCCATTGGCGGATCGAGTTGTACTGCAAACCGTCGGTGACTTGCTCCGCCGGAATCTGCAAGGCCGTCTGAAAAGCGTCGCGCAACGAAGACTCGCTCATGTTCAACCCTAGCTTACTATGCCCGGGGACCGATCGCTTTTCGCAAGGCGATCGCTCCTCGGGCAGACCGCCCCGTTCATCGGCTTCGGCGTTTTCCTCTCGCCAAGCCAATGATGTATCGATCACTCCAAGGATTCCGTTTGTTCCGCTTGATGCGGTTTATTTTGTTGGTTCCGGACAGAAGGGACGGGCCGGAACGCCCACCACATGCCGCCCGTCGGCCACATCGCCAACGACCAACGAATTCGCGCCCACCACCGCCCAACGCCCCACGTTGCGCCGCTGGACGATCGTGGCATTCGAGCCGAACAGCGTCCCTTCGCCCACGCGGCAGGCGCCGTTGATCTGCACGCCCGGGCAAAGCTGGGCGAAATCGCCGATGTGGGCGTGATGCCCGATTCCCACCCGAACGTTGATCAGCACATGCCGTCCGATTCTCACATAAGGATGCAATACGGCCAACGCCCCGATATAGGTTCCCTCGCCGATCTCCACATGCTTCGCGCGAACCACGCTGGGATGAATCAACGTTGCCGCGCGAAGGCCGAGGGCGTCGCATCGGGCGGCCGTTCGCTGCCGCGCCGCGTTGTCGCCCAAGGCGCAATGATACCAAAGCGGCTCGCCGCAAAAACGCTCGGCGATCTGTTCCACCGTGCCCAAACAGCGATACCCGTATTGCTCGGAGCCGTGAACCGACGAATCGTCGTCGGCAAACCCGACCACCTCGTAGCCTTCGTCCGGCCGCGCGGCGGCCAAGTCGTCGGCCACCCAGGCCACTTCCGCACCGAATCCGCCCGCGCCGACAATCACCAATTTCTTCATAAACCCGCTTCTGTCGAAGAGCTGCCGCCGCCGGAACCAAATGCCTCACTGTGCGGCGGGCCAAGGCGCGCCGCCTCGTCATCTTCTGCCGCAGTCGATTCTTTCGATCCGAGGAACTCGGGCATCGTGGCATGGCCGGCCGCGCTGATGCCTTCGCGCCGCAAGGTTTTCCAAACGGTCATGGCCAAAATCTTCAAGTCGAGCGCCAAACTGGCATGATCCACATACCAAACGTCGAGTTTGAACTTCTCTTCCCAACTGATCGCGTTTCGCCCGTTCACCTGCGCCCAGCCGGTGATGCCCGGGCGAACCTCGTGGCGCCGGGCTTGCTCCGGCGTGTAGCGATCAAGGTAGCTCATCAGCAGCGGACGCGGCCCAACCAGGCTCATCTCGCCTTTGATCACATTGATCAATTCCGGCAGTTCGTCGATGCTCGTTCGTCGGAGAAAGCGGCCCAATCGGGTGAGGCGTTGCTCGTCCGGCAGCAGTCGGCCCTGCGAATCGCGGGCATCGGTCATCGTCCGAAACTTATAGAGCCAGAACGGCTTTCCGCCCAAACCCGGGCGTTGTTGTCGGAAAAGAACCGGGCGGCCGAGAAACAAGGCGACCAACAGCGCAACGAAAAGCAGCGGCAGCGCCAACACGCCCAGCGCCAAGAGCGCCACGGTCAGATCGAACGCCCTTTTCAGCCTGCCAACCCCCGCTGGCGATCCTGTATTTCGAGCACGTCCCACGGTATTCATCGTACAATGCTTTTGCGGCCGCCACAAGCAGCGACCTGCTCGATCAACGTCGCCAACCGGGTGGTAACGATCGGCAGGGCATAATGTTCGCACGCCGCCTGCCGTGCGTCTTCTCCCATGCGGTTGCGCTGGTCGGCGGGCATGTCGGCCAACGAACGCACGGCCTCGGCAATCGCTTCCGGATCGCAGGGACGGCACACGAGGCCCGCCCGGTGCCTGCAAACCAGTTCGGCCGTGTCGCCCTCGATGGCCGCGAGGATCGGCCGGCCCGCGCTCAGATACCCATAGACTTTGTGCGGAATGGTGATCCGCGACAGCGGCGTGTCGCGAAGCTGGACGAACATCGCGTCGGCCCAGGCAAAAGCGTCGGAAAGCTCGTCGAAGGGAAGGAACCCCAAGAAGCGGCAATTGGTCAGGCCGCGCGATCGCGCCGCAGCCTCGAGTTGATCGCGGCCGACCCCTCGCCCGCCGCTAAAGACGAACTGCACCTCGGGCCGCTCTGGGGCCAGCTTCGCGGCTGCATCGATCAATGTTTCGAGCTGCTGCGACAGCCCGATCGTGCCCGCATGCCAAATGTTGAATCTGCCGGCCAGACCCAACCGCCTTCCGATTTCGGGATCGCGCGGGCGGGGATGGTAAAGCGACGTATCGACCCAATCGGGAATGAAGTGAACCTTCTCGGCGGAAACCCCCTTGGCGATTAGGTTCTCGCGGAAGCCCGGCGTATCGACCCGAATCGCCGCCGCCCGTCGATACACCCAGCGGCAGTAACGATCGATCGCCGCAATCACCCCTGGGCGACGCAGCAAGCCGGTATCCGCGAGCACCTCGGGCCACATATCGGTAATCTCGAGCACCAGCGGCTTGCCGCGCAGCAGCGAAAGCCATCGGGCCGCTGCGCCCAAGGTGATCGGCCGTGCGCCGTAAATCACATCGAACGAGCCGACAAGCCAGGGGGCCAACGCAAGACTCGAGAGGGCCAGCGAAGCATGGTTCCATGCGCGCCGTGCCGCCCGCCCGCTGTGATCGGGATAGAGCGGCAGGCGAAGCACATCGATGTTGTCGATCGTTTCGCGATGCCACAGCCGTTGGCGATAGCCGGGATAGATCCGTCCGGCGGGATAATTCGGAAACCCGGTGAGCACCGTCACCCGATGGCCCAAATCGCGCAGGCGGCCCGCCAGCTCGGCCTGAAGCGTGGCCGGTTCGGGCAAGTACCATTGTGTTAGATACAGAACCCGCATTCCGATGCTTCAATACGACCAGCCAAACTCGATCCCGCGCACCGCCGACCGACATGCGATGGCTGTCGCAGTCGTCAGCCGCCCCTCTTCTCGTTGGCGCGGCTGCCTCGGCTAATGTTTCGACGCAGCGCGCACGACGGCCGCCACCCGGGCAAGGTCATCCTCCGTCAGACTCGAACCGCTGGGCAGGCACAGCCCGTCGCGAAACAGCCGCTCGGAAACCCGGCCGCCGTACATCCGTCGCTGGGCGAACACCGGCTGCAAGTGCATCGGTTTCCACAAAGGGCGGGCCTCGATGTTCTCCGCTTCCAGCGCCAATCGCACCTTTTCGCGGTCGGCGCCGAATTGCTCCGCATCGATCGTAATGCACGTCAACCAACGGGTGGATCGGCCGCCGGGAATCTCGGGCATGAACTCGATGCCCGGTACATCGCCGAGCGCGCGGCGATAGAACTCGAAATTCGCCCGCCGCTTTTCGACCCGCTCTTCCAAATGCCTAAGCTGCCCTCGGCCCACGGCCGCCAACAGGTTGCTCATGCGGTAGTTGTAGCCGATGGTCGAATGTTGATAGTGCGGGGCCGGATCGCGGGCCTGGGTGGCGAGGAATCGGGCGCGTTCGACGAGCGCCGGCTCCGGGGCGATCAGCATTCCGCCGCCGCTGGTGGTGATGATCTTGTTGCCATTGAACGAAAAGCAACCGAGCCGGCCGAACGTCCCCACCCGACGACCTTGATAAAATGCGCCCAACGCCTCGGCCGCATCTTCGATGATCGGCAGCGCGTGTTTTTCGCAAAGGGGAACGATCCGATCGTAGTCGGCCGATTGACCGTAAAGATCCACGGGCATGACGGCGGCGACCCGGCGACCGGCGCGAAGCTCGGTCTCGATCGCCTCGGCCAGCAACTCGGGATCCATATTCCACGATCGTTCGTCGCTATCGACGAAGACCGGCTCGGCGCCCACGTAGGTAATCGCGTTGGCCGAAGCGGCGAAGGTCAGACTCGATGTAATCACGCAATCGCCCAGTCCCACGCCGCAAAGCAGCAGCGACAGGTGCAAGGCCGCTGTGCAGGAACTAAGCGCCGCCGCGGGAGTTCCGTGAAGTCCCGCAAACTCCGTCTCAAATGCGATTAGCTGCGGCCCCAGCGGCGCAATCCAATTCGAGTCGAACGCCTCCCGCAGGAATTCTCGCTCGTCGCCCGACATATGCGGCGGCGAGAGGTAGATCCGTTTACTCATCACTCTCTCCCATGACGGCCGAAACACAGTTGCTTACCACGGCCGATTCTTGCGAGCTCGGTTCTTGTGCTCGAACTCTACGCAAGCAGCCCACGGACAGTATCGCACACATACGCCACATCCTCATCACGCATTCCTGAATAGAGCGGCAGAGATACAGCGCCGCGCCAATGTCGTTCGGCGTTCGGAAACAATTCAGGGGCTAGTTTGTAACGTTCGCGGTAATAGCTCATGCGGTGTAGCGGCTTGTAATGCACTGAGGTGCCGATGCCTGCCGCGTTGAGCTGCTCAATGAAACGGTTCCGATCGACCCGGGCTTGCTCATTGAGCACAATCCAGAACAAATGCCAAGCGTGGTCTTCCATTTTCGACGGCAATCGCGGCAGATCAATTGCCCGAATCCCGTGAAGCCCTTCGACATATCTTTCCACCACCCGTTGACGGCCGCGCCGAAACTCCTCGGCTCGTTCGAGCTGGGCAAGCCCAATAGCCGCGGCGATGTCGCTCATATTGTACTTGAACCCTGGCGCCACAACGTCATACTCCCACTTCGCCTTCATGTCTATAAACCGGTCCCACATGTCCCGGTCGATTCCATGAAGCCGCATGATCCTCGCGCGTTTTGCGATGTTCTCATCGTTTGTTACAAGCATGCCTCCTTCCCCGGTCGTTATCGTCTTGTTCGCATAAAAGCTGAAACAAGTCGCATCGCCGAATCCACCGATCATGCGCCCGGCGTAACGAGCGGGAAATGCATGCGCAGCGTCCTCGATAAGCCGCAGCCCGTGTTCCTGGCATATGCTCATCAGCTCGTCCATCATCGCGGCTTGCCCTCCGAAGTGCACTACCACCAAGGCAGTAGCCTCCGGATGGCGCGCCACTGCGTCCTTTAGTAGGTCAGGAGTCACCAGGCAGGTTCCATATTCAACATCGAGTAAGATCGGGTCGGCCCCTAGGTAACGTACAATTTCTGCTGTTGCGGTAAAGGTCATCGTTGGAACAAACACCCGGTCTCCCGCCGCAATTCCGATCGCCTCTGCTGCGAGGTGTAGCGCAGCCGTCGCTGAATTTACCGCGCAGGCAAACCGAGCGCCGACACACGCGGCAAAACGCTCTTCAAACTCGGCACATTTCTTACCTGTAGTCAACCAGCCGCTTCTCAGCACTTCGGCGACGTAGCTTAACTCATTACCCGAGCAATCAGCCTTAGCAAACGGAATCGTTCTCATTATTGATACTCGCCTGACCAAAGGTGACAACACCACCTGTTTTCAGCTCGGTGATGCAGTGCATGCCCCGCCAGCATGCTATGTGTTCTGCTTCCTCCGCGGCGTCTGTCGGCCTCCCCGGGACACACGACCGAGGGGCAACGTTGTTCCGAGGGCGTTACGACCCAGGGCGATTGCACCAAAATGCGCGCGGTAGCGGGGTTTGCGTTGTCGTAATTGTTTACCGCATAGCGAAGAACTGGTCTTGCCACGGAGGGGCGATGCGCGGCATGCTGTGCGGCGTCATGGCTGCCACTTACGAGGAACTTGTAGCTGAGAATGCTCGCTTGCGGGCGGAGGGTGCCGCGCTGAAGGCGCGGTTGGCGGACGCCAACAGCCGAATTGAAGCGATGTCCGCAACCATCGACGGCTTGAACGCAACCGAGGCCGTCGGCGCGGCGGTGCGTCTGCCGCGGGCGGTGCTGGCGTTGATTGACCGGGCGTTCGATGTGCGTCGGGCTTGGCGCGGGCATCGTCTGACGGCCGACGAACGGACCGACGCCGGGCTGTCGCTCGGTTGCGCGTTGGAAGCCCTCGTCCAAGGAACCTTTACCTACGAGCCGAACCGTCGCTTAGCCGCCCATGTTGCCGATCATGCGATGCATTGGTTTTGGTTCCTGATCGATCCGACGATCGACGCGACGAACGATCGGGCCGAGCA